>Ga0364919_10223_pt1 | contig 23983 bp, 22 predicted proteins | sample SorcelJu500001C7_2_FD_206953 | JGI IMG/M metagenome (GOLD analysis project Ga0364919, IMG submission 206953) | Enriched cells from Trout Bog Lake Hypolimnion, Wisconsin, USA - BchlTB.June20.5000.01.C7 | ecosystem: Environmental > Aquatic > Freshwater > Lake > Hypolimnion/Profundal zone | place... | reverse complement strand
ATTATTTCAGAGCGGTCCTTTAGGGCGCTTAGGGTACTTGATGCGGGTGTGATGAGAGAGGAGAATGGTTTTGATGAGGGTCTTTTTGACGCGGGCGAGCTCCTCGAATGTCAGCTGGCAGTTGTCAAATTGGGCCTCTTCCTCTTTTTCCCGAATCAATCGCTCGATGGTATGGGCAACGGATGCTTCGCTGAGATCCTCTAGGGAGCGCGATGCCGCTTCTACGGTGTCGCAGATCATGATGATAGCCGATTCGCGGGTGCGGGGCTTGGGGCCTGGATAGCGGAATTGCTTTTCATCCACTTCTTCTTTCTTCCCCCCGCGCAAATCGAGCTGTTTGCGGTAAAAATAATAGACAAGCGTTGTGCCGTGGTGCTCGCGAATGATGTCGATGAACTCTTCGGGAAGATGGTATTTATGAGCGAGCATGACGCCGTCGATCACGTGGGCGATGATCGCATGGGCCGATTCTAAGGGCGTGAGGAGCTGATGGATATTCACGGCTTCTTGCTGATTTTCTGTGTAGAATTGCGGGTTGCTCAATTTTCCAATGTCGTGATAGAGGGTGGCCGCTCGACAAAAAAGGCCATTGGCTCCAATGGATTGGGCGCAGCTTTCTGCAAGATTGGCTAACACCAATGAGTGCTGGTAGGTGCCGGGGATCTCGACTGCAAGGCGGCCTAAAAGCTCATTGGTCGGATCCATGTACTCCATCAAGGTCATCTCTGTCAGAACTCCGAACACCGTCTCGAGAATCGGCAGCAGACCCACAACGAGAACGGCTGTCGCAAAAAGAAAGGCAAAGGCGGCAAAAATGTCTGTAAAGAGGGTCAGATTGCCAAATTGATTTTCACCCAATGTATAGACATAAAGAACCGGAATGGCTGCGAGCCAAGATTTAAAACATACGTTGAATACTTCTTTTCTTTTGCGCAGCGATCGGCTGACGATGATCACAACGATCGATGTGACGAGATTGAGGATCAAAAATCGGCTATGGTCGATTGCCAAGCTGACGGAGAGGAGAATCGATAGAAATGTGGCGGCATAAAGAGCCACTCGGGAAGAGAGGAGAATGCAGATCAAAATCGTGGCAAATGGTGCCACAATGGGATAGCGAATGCTTTGAATGAGCGTTGATGTGCTCTTCAAAAGCATGTATTCGGTCAGTTTCGAAAAAATGAGGGTTAAAATGACGATACAGACAAAGAGGGCGATTTTCTGTAAAGAGCGAAGAAATGTGGGCTGGCTGACTCGAAAATAAAGAGCGCTAATGATGATGAAAATGAGTGAGAGCAATAGGCTTGAGAAGATCGTTTTGGGATTATAAAGCTGGCGCCCTTCGGACAAAACCTGCTTCATCGCCTGCATCATAGCGATATGGCGTTGTGTAATCCTCTCCCCTTGATCAATGATCCGAGTCCCCGCCTGGACTCGGATCGTCTTTTCTGGAATGGATCTGCTGATCTCAGCGCGCAGGGAATGTTCGAGAGCGCTATCTTCAATGAGCGTCCATTGGTGCTGCCGAAACGATTCGAGGACGTAGGCAATGGTCTCAGGATGAAATGCATCGCTTGCGGCCATCTGGGTCGCGATTTTCTTCCAAAATGGATCGGGAAACGAGGCGAAAACCTGCCCCTCTTGAGGGGTCCATTCAAAATAAGAGCTATCTGAGAGATATAATTCTTTGATTTTCTTGATCGTCCGCGGGTCGGAGAAACGGACCTCCAAAAGAAGGGTCTCCGCCTCGTCGGCCGCCTTATACATCTCTTCAAATGTGCTGGACGGGGAAGCCTCCCGCCATCCTTTGGAGTGAATGAGGATCTCCTCGAGGCTCCCCCTGGCCTCCCGCAGCTGCCGATCGTCGATCTGATAAATCATCCCAATGTCAGCTGCCGACTGTTGTCTCAAGACGAAGGTAGTCTCATAATCGGGAAACTCAAAATCAACTTGAGCTACGATGTAGCGCCCTGCCACGGCATTGAGATCGAGAACCTCAAGGCGCACTTCCCTAAAATGGAGAAAGAGCGCGAGGCAGATAAAGCAAATAAAACCGACAATGACTCGCCACCCACGGTGGTTCGAGGCAAGCCACTCACGCCAACCTTGCGGAATACTGTCTTGCATATTCACACTTTACCAAAATGCGCAATTTTTTAAGAATCAATGAACACATACATTGCATGGGGGCTCTTTGGATCCGTTCAAATATCAAGTTTTAGCGCGAAGGTATCGGCCGCGCACTTTTAGCGAAGTCGTAGGACAAGAGGCGATTGTGACAACGCTAAGGAATGCAATCCGGTTTGAGAGGATCGCCAATGCCTACCTCTTTTGCGGCTCGAGAGGGGTTGGCAAGACCACCTTAGCCCGACTTTTTGCCAAGGCCCTCAACTGCACCATGCGCTCTTCCGACATCGAAAGCTGCGGCCAATGTCCTTCGTGTCTTGAGATCGCCTCTGGGCAATCGCTCGATGTCATTGAGATCGATGGCGCCTCAAACCGAGGAATCGACGACATCCGGCAGATTAACGAGACCGTGGGTTACGCCCCTAGTTCAGGCCGATTCAAAATTTATATTATCGATGAAGTACACATGCTGACGAAGGAGGCTTTCAACGCACTGCTCAAAACACTCGAAGAGCCTCCTGCCCAAGCAAAATTCTTTTTTGCTACGACAGAACCTCATAAAGTGCTGCCGACGATTTTGAGCCGGTGCCAAAGGTTTGATCTCAATCGAATCACATTAGCCCAAATCACCTCTAAACTCGAACAAATCGCCTCTGAGCTGCAGCGCCCGATCGACGCAGAAGCGCTCCATTTGATTGCCTCATTTTCTGATGGAAGCCTCCGCGATGCCGAATCGCTGCTCGATCAGATCTTTTGCTTTACCGAGGGTCCCGTTTCTAAAGACGCCGTCCGCCAAACTCTAGGCCTTTTGCCGGAAGATTTGTTTTTTGCATTAGATCAGGCATTTTCCGAAAGCGCTATTGTGTTTGCCTTTGATCTTATCGAACAGCTCTTTCAAACCGGCAAAGACCTCGCCCATTTTTTTGAACAGCTCATTGAACACTACCGCCTGATTGCCATTGCGAAGATTTCAGGGGAAAAAGGGCTCTCTTTACCAGTGGAACTAGCTAATCGTTACTTACAGTCTGCAAAATTGTATACTTCGCCCCAAGCCTTGTATCTTTTGGAGTATCTCCTACAAGCCGAAACGGTATTTCACAAAAGTTTGGCGCCTCGCGTCTTTTTAGAATCTACACTTCTTCATATCATTCGAAGTAAAAACCGGATTCCGGTCGAAGTGTTACTCAGACGATTGAGCGAGTTGGAACAAGCGCTCCTCTCCAAACAGCCCCCCCAAGCAGTAGAGCCCCCTCCGGCTCCCACAGAACCTGAACCCGAACTCCCAGGGCCTCAGGAGCCCATCCCGCCATCTCCCAGCATGACATACCGCGCACCGTTAGGTTTTGTGAATTTGGACTCAGCGAGCGGGCAGGGTGAGGAGATAAAGCCCCTCGTTCTCAAAGAAGCGCCTCTTCAAAACGCACAGCGCCCTGGACATTACGACACACTGATCCGTTTTGCAGCGGTCGAATTAGAAGGAAACTTTAAAACTTGAAAAACACGTCGCAAAGTCTGCACGTCCGTGAAAAAAATCATCCCAAATGAGGCTCTCTCTGCGGGCTAAGTCGGGCCTGCGCCTATGGCAAAATCCTCTTTGAATCAGATGGCAGAGAAACTCATTTGCGCTATATTCTTCGACCAGGATGCGCCCAAGCTTTTTAAATCCTGCAAGGCTATCTGGATCTTGCAAGGCAAGCCCCACCTGTAGACCTAGATCGGTCAAAGGTTCTTTTTCCTGAAAATACAGTTCTTCAACCCATTCCCCCTCTTGAATCGGCAAATGGTATATCAGAGTCTTTCGCATCGCGCGAAAAATCGTCAGCGCAGTGCGATGCGCCCCGATCCGGTTTTCGGCTAGAGCGCTTAGGTCTTGGATGAAATGCTGTGCATGAGACCGCCCATCGTAAAAATAGGCCTTATTCGCCGATATGGCTTCCGAAAAGGATTGATCTCCCCTCACGCCGAGAAATTCGCCGCTCAGGCGTACTAAAGTTCGAAAATCATCATCCTCAATTTGACCGGGACAAAAAATACGAAGTTTTTTTCCTCGCTCCCCGATCGATGCACTATATTTTTGGCCAGCAAAATAGATCTCCAGCTCTTTTAAGCCTTGAATGTCGAGATGTCTTTTCGCCTCTATGCAATCGATCAGCCAGCTGATATCGGGGACGCAGCAATCAATGTCCTTGTCATCCCGTTCATGAGCCTTCACAAGCGCTTGAGAGTAAATCATTCCCCCTTCGACTGTCGTCAAATAAGATAGATAGAAATGATGGTTTGCAAGGTATTGTTCTTCTTCCAAAGGCCCCGGCGCTGTGGTTCCAAAAAGGGAGAGCAAAAGGGACTCATTTTTAAGTTCAGCAAAGCTAGCGCTTTTTGATTTATGAATGAGGATCCCCTTTTCAAGACAATGAAGCCCTAAACACCATCGGCCGCTCTTGGGATGAAATGCATCCAATTCGATGAAACCATATTCACCCAAATCCATCCAAGTTGGCGTCAATAGCAGATCTTTTAATTCATCAGTATGGGGGTAATAGGTGGGAAATTGAAGGATGCAATCGGACGCGCTCAAAGCGGACATGGCATCGTCTGAAATATCAGCCTTGTCTCCTCGATAGAAAACCCAATGGGGCTGAAATCGGCCTGTAAGTTTCGGAGCCGTTTTCCCCTCAGGGACGAGGGCGACCCAGGAGATCTCAAGATCTGGAAATTTTTCCCCCAAAACCCGAATGGCTTCCCATCCTGCGATCAGATCTCCCCATCCGTCATTCATCACCCAAGTAAATACTGTCAGCCGATCCCCCTTTCCAAGGTCTATTTCACTATAGAGGCTGAAAAGAGCCCTTTCCGAGCCGACCCTTTTCAAAGAGGGCAAATGGTCGAAATGCTTTTTCACCCGGCTTTGACTTGGATCATTTCGCAAATAGACTCTCGGCAATCCCCGCACCATGCGAGGAAAGTAGCGAATGATCCCTAAACTTAAAAATGGCGGTTCAGAAAACGCCTCAAACCACGCCCTCTCCAGAGCGCTGCCGCCCCCGCTGCCATAAATCAGCTGATCTAAAGAGAGCCCCTTTTCGTTAAGAAACTCTTGCAGTTGACTATGAAACACACCGCCTAACATGAGCTCTCCTCTTAAGCAAAAGAGGAAAGACATAATCGATTTTATAGAGCGATGTCAATGGTTTTTTTAATGGAGCCGAAGATAGGCTCTTAGCGGGAACGGCTCCTACACTTTTTGATAATCCGAATGGTGATACGTGTCCCAGAGGAGCCTGAATGGAGGACAAGTCGCTAAAAGCTCTTCGAGCGTTCCATCGCCGATTTTGCGGCCTCGCTCGATAAAAATAATCCGATCGGCATGTTCGATGGTAGAGAGGCGATGGGCAATTAAAATCTGAGTCGCCCGTCCTTGCAGATCTCGAATCGCCCTTTTAATCCTGTTTTCTGAGATGGCATCGAGCGACGAGGTCGCCTCATCCATGACCAAAATCGGAGCCTTTTTGACAAGGGCGCGCGCAATCGCAAGCCGCTGCTGCTGGCCGCCAGATAAGGTCTTCCCCATCTCCGCCAAGAGCGTCTGATATTTTTTCGGCATTTCCTCAATGAATTCATGGGCATATGCTTGGCGCGCCGCCTCTTCAATCTCCTCTTGTGAAAAGTTGCGGCCAAAGGCGATATTTTCTGCGATGGTATCGAAAAAAAGAAATGGTTTTTGGGGAACAAAGGCGATTTGATCGCGCAGCGATCTTTGGGTAACCATATTGATCGGAATGCCGTCGATCCGAATCTCTCCTCTTTGGACCTCATAAAGGCGCGGCAGAAGTTGCACAAGCGTCGATTTGCCAGCACCTGTAGCTCCAATGAGGGCGACCACCTCGCCCCTTTGAACTGTAAAACTCATATCTTTGATCACCCATTCGTCTCGAAACTTAAACCACACCCGATCGAACTCGATCAAGTTCTTGAATCCTTGTAAATGGATCGCGCCATCCCGATCTTCAATCTGCGGTTTGAGGTTGAGTACTTCAAACATCCTCTCGGCCGCCACAATGCCTTTTTGGATATTCGCATTCTCCTCGGCAAATTTTTTAACGGGCTCATAAAACATGTGCAAAAAGCCGCAGAACATCAAAAGCTGGCCAATGGTCATGTGAATTACGTGCAACCCAAAAAGAAAGACAAGCGCAAGACAGACTGTCGCAATCAAATGGAGGATGGGCCGCGTTAAAAGGCCATATTTAGCGCTTTTGGTTTCCAAAAGGGCCATCCGATCATTTTGCTCTTTATATTTACGCAATGAAAAGGCTTCCATCGCAAAAATTTTCACTGTCTGAATCCCAGAGAGAAAATCGAGGAGTACCGAAGTGAACGTCTCTTGATTTTTTTGAAGTTGGCGCGAAATCCGTTTCACCTGCCGTGTTAAATAAATGATAGGAAGGACGATGAGGGGAAGGCCTAAAAAAATAATCATCGAGAGTTTCCAAGATAGATACACACACGCGCTCAAAGAACCGCATGCTGCAAAGGGGGTCTGAAGATAATTCGTCAAACAAGAATTGAGCGAAGAGGAAATCTGCCCCGCATCTCCGACTGCTCTCGAAGAAAGAGAGCCCAAATTCTGCTCTTGATAAAAACTTAAAGGAAGCGATTGAATATGTTCAAAGTACTGCTGTCTTAAATCCCTTGTTACTCGAATCGATAAAAGCTGGGTCGCATAACGCGCTCCAAATAACATCACCGCCTTAAAGAGGGCCACCATGAGTAAAATCCCTCCCAAAGTGGAAAAATTTTCTTCCACATTAAGACCTGCTGCGACCTTATGCATCACCCAGTTCAGAGGGTTGCTCCCCTTCTTTTTTGCAATATAGACCGCAGCGTCTTGCTTGGTGATCATCCCATCGCCATTTTGATCGATGAGGATCCATTGGCGTGTAATATCGTCGAGGCGCACCTTGTCTTTGACCTTTTTGCCAGAACTAAAGAGCGAAAAAAAATCAGCTCCCGTATTGGTAATAAGTCCTAGCGAAAACATCTCGCAGTGATTGGCCGCTGTAAGCAAAAGGAGCGTAATGAAGGTACAAAAAGCTAAGGCGAGATGTCGACTATTGCGGAATGCCGCCTGTAACAGCAGTTTCATCGGAAGACTCGCGATACCGAACGGGGTTCAAAAATTGAGGCTTCGGCTGCTTCACCAGCCTCGGAGTTCAACGATCTTAAGCCGCCCCATATTGCTACATATGGGGCGGCTTAAGATCATTGAACCGCGAGAGCTTTCGCGCAGCTCAAACCCAATTTTTGAGCTGCGTTCGGTATAAACTTGAGTTCAAATTTGCCCATTTTCCTGAATTTTTGGTAGCGATTTTCCAACAATCGCTTATTTGAAATTTTCTTTAGCACATTCCACTGCTCCAAAATGTAGGATTTGACATTTTGATATGCCAATTTCGAGTCGAGATGCGCCCCGCCGAGCGGCTCTGGAATCGCGTGATCGACAATACCGAGCGGCAAAAGATCTTCGACATGCATTTTCAAAGCTGCCGCCGCAATGGCATTTTTGCTCGGATCTTTCCATAAAATGGAGGCGCATCCTTCAGGAGAAATAACGGAGTAATAGGAATGCTCGAGCATCCCGATCACATCGCCCACCCCCATGCCAAGCGCTCCACCCGAACACCCTTCTCCAATGAGAATGACAATAATCGGAGTTTCTAAACGAGCCATCCCCCACAAATTCTGAGAAATCGCCCATCCCTGCCCCCGCTCCTCAGCGCTGAGGCCCGGATAGGCTCCTTGCGTATCGAGCAGCGTCACCACGGGAAGATGAAACTTCGCTGCCAGCTGCATGACTCGCATCGCCTTCCGGTATCCCTCAGGATGCGGACACCCAAAATTGCGATAGAGTCTGCTTTCTGTGTCATTACCCCTTTCTTGTCCAACGATGACGAATTTCTCTCCATTGATTTTAGCTAAAACTGCGACCACGGCATGATCGTCTTGAAAGGTCCGATCTCCAAAAATCTCCACATACTCATCGGCGATATTTTGAATGTAATCGAGGGCATGAGGCCGCGCTGGATGTCGGCAAATCGCAACGCGATCCCAGGGTTTCAGCTGGGAATAGACAGTCTGTTTTAAAGCATCGAGCTTTTGCTCCATTTCCAGAAGGTCTTTTTGAGACCACACGCTGTGATCTTGCGTTTGTTCTTTGAGTTTTTGCAACGTTTGCTGTACTTCGAAAATCTGCTTTTCGTGAGGTAAAAAACTCATGGAGCGCTCCGTTCAATGCCTGGCAACTTCGCCGTATGAAAATCTTTTGTCAGCTCCACTGTGGTAGGTTTTGTGATGAGGATCGCGTAGAGCTCCTCAATATCTTCTTGCGCAAGCCGAATGCAGCCATCGCTATCATATGTGCCGATCCGACTCCGATCCTCTACAAGAGCTGAGCCCGTCGGGTCGGGAATCCAAGGAGCTCCATGAATCCCTAGGCCTTTAGCAGGTTCAGAGCACCTTTCAATTTCTTTTTCAAATGGAATCCAACGGGTGCCGAAAACTCGAAGCATTTCCGTCTTCTGATCTTGAAAAAAGCCCATGATGCCTGGCTTGTAGATCGCAATTTTTTCTCCCAAAGTGTATTTACCAACCGGAGTCAGACTCCCCGATGCTTTATGAGCATCCATTCGACCCAAACCCACTCGATACGTTTTCAAAAGAATTCGTTCATTGGCACTCGCATCATAGCAATAAAACCACATCCGGCAGCGCGATATATCGATCAAAAGATAAAATTCGATCTTCTTATCTTTTCTAAACACATTGAATCGATCCCCAGGAGCGACTTTTTGGGTCAAATAATCAGGTTTGCGATTCAAGCTCCGCGCTATGAAATGACGCGATGTCTCATAATGGGATGCATAGTCTGAGATCCATGCAGAACGCCCTTCAAGCCAAGGAACGCGGCTCGTATAACGAACGGTTTCTACGATGGGGAGGCGAGAGGAATCGAGGGCAAAAAGCTGCTCAATCCGATCGACCTGCGGAAGGTCTCCCGCCTCAGGTAGGGGAATTGACGCGACTTTCTTCGGAAGAGGAGGGATAGCCGCTTTGGGCGGCGGCGCTGCAGCCAAAGCGATCTCTTCCACCACTGGATTTGGGGTGAGCGCCGCGGCAGAAAGCGCCGACCGTTTGGGACGCTGCCGCATCACTCCAACGGTGCCAATCACAGCAAAAACACACAGCGCCCCGATCAACAAATACTTATACGTCGCCACTCAACTCCCTAAAGATATTCTCAGTGTATAATACCATACTGTTTGAGGAAAAACAATCGCTCATCGCTCATTCAAGAGATCTGATTTCAAAGGAAAATTTTTCATTGTCAAGGGGCAATGCATAGGCCAAAAGGAACCCGCAACCCCAAAAAGATCGATCCCCTGCTAGGGGAATGAGCTGCATTGACTCATTTTCTACCAGGATCTGCATCTGTCCGTTAAAGGCGACCGGCTGTACCGCCCCCTTGTAGCGTTGCAAACTATTGGGTTGGAATAATTCGACGCCCACGGCCGCTTTTTCCGCCGCGACATAAAAGACAAAATACAAAGGGTTTCGAAGACTTAAAAAGTGGAGATCAACCCGATAAGACACTTCCTTAAAATCTTCTGTTACGTCTATCCAAATTTCAGGGTCAGCTGCCACTACAGTCCATCGATCAATTTGTGAGATCGATTCGGACACACGATAAATGCCGAATCCGGTCGATTCGCTCAAAGGGGGCGCCTGGGGGCCAAACGCCCTGATTTCGACGTCTCCTCCTTGCACCATTCCCAGTGAAGTTCCGTTTCCTATCAAAGTGGAAAGAACTGATAGGCGATCGGAACAATGTAAAGACAAATCGGGATGCAAATTCCTTGAAAAATTTTTACGATCAAAAACGGGCTCAAGTTCCTGATACTCTCCCTCTTTGCACCAAAGCGCATGAAAGGCCTTTTTTTGCAAACAAGGGGCGATCCATCGAGATAGCTCTGTTGCCATCTGCAACAGCCCATCGTCCTGACAGAGGCGAGAAGCACGAGACCAAAGTCCCGCTAAACGGTGCAAATCCGGCAAGGATAGAATCTCTTGGCGTTTCAAATATTCTAGGGGTGGATGAGGCCTCCCCTCTTTTCGTGCCGCAATAAAGGAAAGCGCGTTCTCTATAGACCGAAAGGGAACGCGCAAGTCCATTTGTTACTCAATTAGTTTTCTCATTTTTTTACCCGGCGTGAATTTAACGGCCTTGCGCGCAGGGATCACAATGGGCACGGCAGCATTTTTAGGATTGCGGCCGATTTTTTGTTTCCGTTCGACCACTTCAAATACGCCGAAATCACGAAACTCCAAGCGATCCCCTTGAGAGAGAGAATCCGTCATGGCATCAAGAAATGCTTGAATTACATTTCTGACATCGTTGGGATGAAGTCCTCTCGTGTGCGAAATTGTTTGAATGAGCTTCTTCTTGGTGACCGTAGCCATTTCCGAGCTCCTTCGTTCACGTGGCTGATTTTCTTCTGTGAGCTTTTCTGACAAGCAGTTTTTCTCCTTCATTGGGCAGCATTCGAAATGAACGATGAACCATCCCCAAATTACACCCTCATTGAAGCCTTAGAGACTTACGACTGAAGGGGTTCACGAGTTCAAAATAGCGACTACCGATTATTTTTCAAATCAAAATTTTTTTAATCTGAACCAGTACCCGTTTTTTTTTGCCTGCGCTCAACAATAGAAATTCGCCCTCGATGAGATCTTCAGAGCGAAATAAAAAGGCTGTGTCCGAAATTCTTTCATTATTCAGATAAGCGCCCCCATTTTGGATCAACCGGACTGCCTCCGACTTACTCGGCGTTAGGCCGACAAGCAATGCGATATCGACGAATTTTTTACCAACTACCTGATCTGCCTCTAAGAGGGCATGCGGCATATCATGGACAAGCCGACTTAAAGCCTCAGCATTCAATGTGGATTCCGAGCCAGGCGCCACCCCGTCGCTCACCCTTTCTGCCGCTAAAAGCCCCTCTTGGCCGTGAACAAAATAGGTCACCTCCGCTGCCAGCCTCTTCTGTGCGGTATTCGGAACATAACTGCTGCGACCCATCTCTCTTTCGATCTCCTCGATCTCCTGAAGATCGATGAAGGTCAGCATCTTCAACATTCGAATTACATCTGCATCGCTCATCCGGAAAAGATGCTGGTAGAATTGATAAGGAGAAAGTTTTTCAGGGGAGAGCCAAATCGCGCCCTCCTCGCTTTTGCCAAATTTTTTCCCATCGCTGCGAGTTAAAAGAGGAAACGTCAATCCATAAATGGGATCGCCCCCAAGCCTTCGATTCAATTCGACTCCAGCGGTGATATTTCCCCATTGGTCGCTCCCTCCTAACTGGAGGACAATATCTTGTTTCTGATGCAAATAATAAAAGTCATATGCCTGAAGAACTTGGTAGCTGAATTCAGTAAAGCTAAGCCCATCTTCAGATTGCATCCGGGCTCGGACGGATTCTTTTCCCAACATCTGTCCGATACGGAAATGTTTCCCCACATCTCTTAAAAAATCGATGAAAGAAAAAGAATTCAACCAACTTTCGTTATTGAGAATGACCGGAGTCGGCCCCTCTTTAAAATGGAGGATTTTTTTCAGAAATTGCCCAAGACAGGAAATATTGTGGGAAAGGGCGGCCTCGCTAAGCAAAGGCCGCTCCTGACTTTTTCCCGAAGGATCGCCAATCCTTCCAGTTGCTCCTCCAAGAAGCGCCACTGGGGTATGTCCGAATTTTTGAAACCAAGAAAGGGCAACCAGGCCGAGGAGGTTCCCAAGATGAAGGCTATCTGCCGTCGGATCAAATCCGATATACACTTTTAACGGCCGATCGCACCGCATCTTGAGCTCATCGCTCGTCATTTGATCGACAAACCCCCTCTGCAGAAGGACATGGATGATATTTTTCATTTTTTAGATGGAGAGTATAGCATCAGACATTACATTTTCCAAATAAATTCGACAGTTCAACCTGTAAATTTTTGGCAAACCGCTCCACTTTTTGACTCAATGCCGCGGCATTTTGATTTTGGTCAAAAAGACCAATCTCTTTTTCTTTTAACGCAGTCCGGTTCAATGCATGCGCTGCGATCCATTTATGGATCTTGTCAACAGTGTCTGCAAGCGCTTGAGGAGTGATCAGTCGATCCTGTTCCGCCCATTGTTTGCGGAGCTTGTCTCGGGCGCGTCTCGTCTTTTTACTTTCAGGAGCGATCATCTTGCGACGATCTCTTTGCATAACCATCAAATACCTCGCTACTTTCCGTATACCAGAACTCGATCCTACAAAAATTTGATTTATAGGTCTAGTGATTCCATGAAAAATTTAGAGTTGAAAAAAAATAAACAAACTCTGTACACTCCTCCTCGTTTAAAGAGAGAGTTATGTCGATTCCAGGGGCGTCTGCAAAAAAAGAGTTCGAGTATTTCACATCTCATGAGCCTGAGATCACAAACCTTGTGATGGACGCAACTTCTTTTTTAGATAAAAATGTAGCAAGACTCATCGCAAAGTATGTGGTAGACAATGAGAGTTTTGGTGAGCCAGCGTGGATGAAGTATTTTAACATCAAAGTGGAAGGGCCCAAACTTCCCTTTGAACCATTCTATCAATTTTGGCATGGCCCCGATCCGATCGATCCAACTTTGTTGGCATATCAGACCCATCTTCCTCCTGTGCTCGTCCCCAGCCGCATCACATTTGTTTCTACAAACCGCTCATTTGCTTATAATCTTCAGGCGCTCGGGGAATGCGCCAAAACTCCAGGCACAGCAAAGCTTCCCTTGAGGTTTTCCTATTCAGAGGAGCTTCGTCAACATGAAAAAACCACAGTCCAGTCATCCTATTGGGTTGTGATGCGTAAAAATGTAGTAGCTCGAAGTGAATCGTACGCTCGGCAGAAAAAGTTTATCGAAAGATTGAACGCAAATACGAATGCAGGTTACGAATCCGCGCCTTCTATGATTGATGTCGCAACATCGATTTTTGCACGCCATGCTTCCACGGGAGAATATCATTTTGGCAATAATATAGGACAAGAAGGATGCTGGACCTACACCACATGCGAAGAGGAAAGAATTTATCCAACAAGAACTTCTCAAGTGATTGTTGGAGGCACATCGTCGCTCGGCTCTTTGGATGTCCACAGCAGCGGTTATATCGCACCTCACATCGGCATCGCACTTATGAAAAGATTTGTTTAGGTCTTATGTCATTTCCTGCAATTCCATCTCCAACTCTCCAGCGCCACACTAAAATCACAGAGCTTGTGGAGGAAAATACCGGCATTTCTCTCAGTGTAGCCAAACTCGTCGCAGATTTAGTATTGGATCCCAGTGTCAATATGTTTGGCAAAAAAGAATGGATCGATTACTTTGGAGTCGGTGTTGGAGAACGCGAACCTCCAGCAGAATTCTATCGCTTTTGGCATGGCCCCGATCCGTTTGATCCAGACAAAGCTGTCTCTGAAACTCATTTTGATCCAGTTTTTTGTCCCCAATCCGTAACGCAAATTTCTACGAACAGTGTATATCCCTATCATCTTCAAGCGCTAAGACGCCTCGCTTGTCGTCCTCAATTAGGGTTCCCTTCGCGCTACCTTTATCATTCAGAGGCTCTCACCCAAAATGAACTCATTCAAGCGGAATCTGCTTGTTGGCTTGTGCTGCGGAAAGGTGCATTCGATCAAGCACAATGGGAGAAGGATGTAGTCGTAAGAACAAACGCCGGTTACGAAAAAAAGCCTTCCGCTCTCCATCTTGCAACCGTTGCCATCGCGCGCCGCATATTCACTGGGGAGCGCCCCCTGAGCGATCACTATGCCTTATGCAGCGAGATAGTGCGATATGGTAAAGGGACTTCTCCCATGATCGTGGGAAAGTTTTCTCCGGGCGGCGACTTAGACGTCGACGACAGCATCCACGCCGACTATAATGCCCTCAATGTCGTAGCTCTCAAAACCTTTTAATTTGTTAATTTTTAATCCCACACTCGAGTAAAATTGCGTCATGCAACTCTCTCCTCAAGACAGAGCGAAGCGGGCCGCTGCGAAAAAAGCGCTCGAGTTCGTCCAAAATGGAATGACGATCGGTTTGGGCAGCGGCACCACTTCCGCCTTTTTTATAGAGGCTTTGGGAGAACTTGTTTCAAAAGGTCTTTTAATCAAAACGATCGCAAGCTCGCACACCTCAGAGTCCCTTGCGAAAAAACACTGCATTCCTCTCATCGATATCAATGCTGCAGATAAAATCGATCTCACAGTGGATGGGGCGGATGAGATCGATCCCGAAAAACGGATGATCAAAGGAGCCGGCGGGGCGCTATTGCGGGAAAAAATCCTCGCCTCTTTGAGCCGCCAAATGATCGTCATCGTAGATGAATCAAAACTCGTCGAGCAATTGGGAAGAGCCAAATTGCCAGTGGAAATTTTCCCTTTTGGTTCGCGCGGAATAGAAAAAAAACTACACAAACTCGGGCTTGCGGGCAAATGGCGCATGACAAATGGAGCAACCCGGTTTATCACGGAAAACGGCAACCTCATTTTAGATCTTGAGTTCACACTCCCCCCTTCCTCGCCAGAACACGTGGAAGCCCAAATCACCCGCATTCCAGGCGTGATCGAAACGGGCTTTTTCTTTGACCTCGCGAGCCTCATTCTCGTTGGCTCCCCCGATGGGCTCGCAAGAGTGCTTTAGAGGCGATCCACCTCAAAAGCACTGCTTCAACTCCTCCATCAGTTGAGAAAATCTACGCATAGCGGCGTCGACGGGCGATAGCGCGGGATCGCTTGAGCGGATATCGACGCCAGCTTTGGCCAAAAGATCAATCGGATAGCGGCTGCCTCCAGAGGAGAGAAATTCAATATATTTCGCTCTGGCGTCAGCGGAGTTTTGCGCCTTTTCATAAAGGGCCAATGCTGCGCTCAATCCCGTTGCATATTGATATACATAGAAGTTGGTGTAAAAATGGGGGATGCGAGCCCATTCGACGGCAACTTCCTCATCAAGGACAATATCCGGCCCATAATAGTCTCGGCATAACTCCAGGTATTTCTCCTTCAGAAGCGCCGGAGTTAAGGGGCGCCCCTCTTCGGCCCAGCGGTGGATCTGCAACTCAAATTCGGCAAAGAGCGTTTGGCGGAAAATGGTGCTTCGAATGCCTTCAATTTGATGATTGATCAAATAGCTGAGCTCTTTTTTGTTTTTCATAACAGACTTCAGATGCCCCATCAAAAGCTGCTCATTAAAAGTGGAGGCGACCTCAGCTACAAAAATAGGGTACGATGAATAAATGTAGGGTTGATGGAGTTTGCTTAAAAGAGTATGCATGCTATGGCCCGCTTCATGCGCTAGGGTAAAAATATCGTTCAAGTTTCCCTGGTAATTGAGAAGAATGTACGGCATGCTGTCATAACATCCGCTCGAGTAGGCACCGCTTCGTTTGCGGGCATTTTCATACACATCGACCCAGCGATCCTGCATCAAGCCTTTTCTTAAGTGTCCCTGGTAGGTCTCGCCGAGAGGGGCCACCGAGGCGACCACTGCCTTGCACGCATCGCGGTAGCTCATTTTGATCTCTACATCGGCGGCCAGAGGCACTGAAAGATCGTAGACATGAATCTCAGAGAGCCCCAAAATTTTTTTTCGCAAGGCGATATATTCATGCATCAAAGGGAGATTGCGGCGCACCGATGCGATGAGATTGGTATACACTGCGCTCTCCACTTGATTGGGAAATAGGGCAAATTCCAAACAATCTTCGAACTTGCGGGCTTTGGCGAGAAAAAGACGACCTTGCACTTGGCCCTGAATCAACTCGCAGAGCGTATTGATATGAGCTTCAAAACTTTTATGCAGATTGATGAACGCCGTCTTTCGCAATGCACGGTCTGGACTTCGAAGATAGGCCATATACGATGCGTGGGTCAGCGAATGCCCTTTTCCCTGAGAATCGATCGCTGCGGCAAATGTCATATCGGCATTGTTCAACGCATTGAACGTCCGATGCGACGCATCGAGCGCCTGTCCGCTGAGAGCCAAAAGCTCTTCTTGCTCTCGATTCAGCGTATGAGGGCGCATCCTGCCGATTTTTTCTAGATAGAAGCGATAGGGCTTGAGCTCCGCATGTGCGAGAAGCTTTTGAAACTGAATGTCATCCAAACTTAAAAGTTCCGGCTCAATCCAGGCAGAGGCGTGTTGAAAATCGTAAAAAAGAGTCGATATCAAACCGTAATCGCTCTTGAATTTGTCATTGCCCAGATCTTCATCCATGCGAAGGTGCGCATAGACATGAAGCTTTGAGAGTTTCCGATCAATTCCAAAATAAGTATCCAGTAGCGTTGAGAGGGCTTTCGGATCGCTCAAACGCCCCTTATACTCGCCCAATTCAGGCCAGCGGACTGCCTCATTACCTTGCGCAATTTCAAAATCTTCCTTCCAAGCCGCCTCGGTTGAATAAAGCGCTTCGACGTTCCAACGATCTTCGACTGGGATTTTACTTCGGGGTACAGCCATTTGAGTCTCCTTTTCTAAGTCATTAATTTTTAAGGCATTAGATGAATTTCCGCAAGCCGGAAAAAGACCTGCGGCCGCAAATGTTAGCAATCTCGTCAGTTTTCTGCTAAATATGGTTGCAAAAAATCGGATCATTGGATATATTCCTCGTTAGGTTTAGCAAGAACATTTTGCTTATCAGGGGTTTACCCTGGGAAGCGACTTTAAACATGGAGAGGTAGCATATGGCGCAACAAACAGCCAAAAAAATCACCTTAAAGCCCCTTGGCAACCGCGTGCTCGTCCAGCGGCTCGAGCCGGAAGAAAAAATGAAAGGCGGAATCATCCTGCCGGACAGCGCGAAGAAAAAACAAGAAACCGCAAAGGTTGTAGCGATCGGAGCGGGAAAACGTCTGGACGATGGCAAAACAGTGCCGGTTCCAGTCAACGTAGGCGACATCATCTTGATGGACAAGTACTCGGGGCAGGAAGTAACAATTGACGACGAAGAGTACATGATCCTCAAAGCAGACGACATCATTGCAATCATTGAAGAATAGGAGAAAAGACAAACTATGGCACCAAAAAACATTAAATTCAAGGAAGACGCCCGCCAAAAAATTTTAAAAGGCGTGCGAACATTGGCATCGGCCGTAAAAGTCACATTGGGTCCTAAGGGGCGCAACGTAATCATCGATTCAAAGTTTGGCTCTCCCAAGATCACAAAAGACGGCGTGACTGTCGCAAAAGAAATTGAGCTTGAAGACAAACACGAGAACATGGGCGCCCAGATGGTGAAGGAAGTCGCCAGCAAAACAGCTGATATGGCAGGCGATGGAACGACAACCGCGACCGTGCTCGCCGAAGCGATTTACAGCGAAGGGCTGCGCAATGTCACTGCCGGAGCCAATCCGATGGAGATCAAACGGGGGATCGAGCTTGCGGTCGCAACGGTGGTCGATGAGCTGAAAAAACTCTCCAAACCGATCAAAGATTCGAAGGAAATTGTCCAGGTCGCGACCATTTCAGCCAACGGCGATGCAGAAATTGGCGCCATCATCGCAAAAGCGATGGAAAAAGTAGGCAAAGATGGCACCATTACAGTAGAAGAGGCAAAAGGCTTTGAAACGACGCTCGATGTCGTAGAAGGGATGAGCTTTGATCGCGGTTATGTCTCTGCGTATTTTGTCACCAACGCAGAAACTCTGACTTGCGAATACGAAAACGCATACGTACTGATTTATGAGAAAAAGATCTCTTCGATGAAAGAGTTTCTTCCCGTTCTTCAGATGGTTGCAGAATCGGGTAAACCGCTCTTCATCATTTCTGAAGATATGGAAGGCGAGGCCCTTGCAACGCTCGTCGTCAACCGGCTGCGCGCTGGCTTAAAAGTTGTCGCCGTAAAAGCTCCTGGCTTTGGCGATCGCCGCAAAGCGATGCTCGAGGATATTGCAATTTTAACAGGCGGACAGTGCATCAGCGAAGAGCTGGGCATTCCTCTTGAAAAGGTCACTCTCGAAATGCTGGGCCGCGTCAAAAAAGTCATCGTGAAAAAGGATGACACGACGCTCATTGACGGCGCTGGAACTAAGCAGGCAATCCAAGATCGGATCGCCCTTCTGAAGCGGCAAATTAAGGAAGCGACATCTGACTATGATCGAGAAAAACTCCAAGAAAGGCTTGCAAAACTCTCTGGAGGAGTCGGGGTCATTCGCGTAGGCGCTGCTACAGAAGTGGAGATGAAAGAGAAGAAAGACCGCGTCGACGATGCGAAAGAGGCGACCAAAGCGGCTGTCGAAGAGGGGATTGTTCCCGGCGGCGGCGTCGCGCTCATTCGTTGCCTCCCCGCTCTTGACAAGCTAATCGCCGCACATACAGGCGACTTCCGAATTGGCGTCGAGATCATCGCTCGCTCGCTCGCTTATCCTCTCAGGCAGATTGCAGAAAATGCCGGCAAAGAAGGTTCGATCGTCGTTCAAAAAGTTGCGTCCCAATCGGCCTACGAAGGATACGATGCCAGAGAAGATGTTTATGTAAACATGTTCGATCATGGCATTGTCGACCCGACGAAAGTGGTTCGATGCGCAATTCAATACGCCGCATCGATTGCGGGGCTTCTACTCACAACTGAGGCGATCATCACAGAAGAGCCTCAAGAAAAAACAGCGTCGGCTCCAGCTGGCGGAGAAATGGACTACTAAGATCTTTTTTAATTAATAGATCCTAGTAAGGCCTTCAGGGAAACCTGGAGGCCTTTTTTATATCGGAAAACACGGATTTTAAAGATTGAAACAGGTACAATAAGAGGACGGGCGCGATTGTCAACTACCCCTCCCACAAGGGGGAGGGGCTTGAAGGGAAACTAACAAGCCCTGGTTGACAAGGGGGCTTTGGAGAAATTCAAATGCAGAAGTTAAGAGAGAGAAATACATACACACCTACGGATATTCCGCACGTCCGTAGCAACTGTGATTCGCGGTTAAAAAGCCCTGAGGGTAGGGGCCGTGCTGCGAGTTCAAAAACCTCTCCTAACAACCTCGATGCGGCCCTAACTGCCAGAGACACTCATCCTATGGGAGTGGATAGTGGCTATAGCCACGTCGGGCTATCAGCGGTTTCAGAAAACAAAGAACTTTACGGTGAGGAGATTCATCTACGGGATGACATCGTCAAACTCAATGCTGAGCGAAAACAATATCGTAGAGGTCGTAGATATCGAAAAACTTGGTATAGAAAACCTCGATTTCTGAATCGAGGCAACAAGAAGGAAGGATGGCTTGCGCCCTCGCTTCAAAATAAGCTCAACGCTCACCTAAAAACTATCGAGAAAGTGAGGAAGATTCTCCCTATCTCCCAAACGACTGTGGAGGTTGCTGCCTTTGACATACAAAAGATTCAAAACACAGCCATGACAACGATCAGAGGCAAGCTCGTGGATCAAATCCACCATGCGGGCATCCCTGTTGCTTCCACTTATGGCTATATCACGAAACACAGTCGTAAGGACCTAGATCTCTCTAAATCTTTTGGAAGACGTGCAACTGGCTACTTTGACCTGCGATCACTCAATGGAACCAAAATCCACGCCTCGGCTAACGCAGCGGATTTGAGTCTCTTGGAATCAGCAAGAACATTTTTAACCGAAAGAAGGAAAGCGCATTCCTCCGACAGCCTTGTGCTGTCGGAGGAATGCGCTAATTTTTTATGAAAATGTCAACTCTTTACACCTGGGCTACAGACAAAGCCAACTCTTCGAAAGCCCCCTATTGGGTTGGACTCATCTTTTGCTTGGAAATCGCACTTTTTCTCCCCCTGGACGCCATTTTAATGTTTTTCTGTCTTCAAAATCGCAAAAACACTTTCCTTTACATTGGGATTGCAGCCTTTGCCTCGACGCTCAGCGGCCTCATCGGTTATTTTCTAGGGCACTTCGTATGGGATTTTGTAGGCCCCTATATCGTACCTCATCTCATTTCAACAGCCTCTTTCGCAAAAGTCTCCAGCCATTTCCAACAGTATGAAAATTGGGCCGTTTTCTTCGGCAGCCTCCTCCCCTTTCCCCTTAAGGTGCTCAGCATCGGCGCAGGAGTGTTCCAACTCGGACCTTTGACCTTTGCCCTCTGGATGGCAGCCGCCCGCCTCGTCCGTTTTTCCCTTGTCGGCGGCGCAATGTTCCTTTGGGGGGAAAAAGTGAAAAATTTTATCGATCGCCATTTTCATCGGATCGTTCTCGTGATCGGAGCAAAGGTGATCATGGCGCTTGTTTTCCTCTGGATTCTCGCCCGCTAGACGTAAAATAGTCTGTCCACTATACTACTCTCATTAACACACCAAACCTTAAGGAGTTATGTTCATGAAAAGCATTCGATGGACCGCAGTTGCCCTGTTGTTTATGATCGCCTCTTTTGCCACCGCCCAGGAATTCCGAGACTATGACTTCACCCAAGAAAGAATGTTCTGTTCAGAGGATGGGATTTACATCATCTCCTCTTTTGAAGACAGCGATCACGTATCAGCTTACTCCTATCAGGGAAGCCGCCTTTGGGATCGACCCTTTTTTGCAAAAATTACTTCATGGGCCATCGTTGGCAACTACATCATCGTGTTTTCAAAACATCGTGCTGGATATCAGACATATTTAACTTGCTTAAATCGTTTTAGCGGCGATAAAATATGGCAGCAACCATAACTTTCAAAGAGGGACTGAGCCGAAATGTTTTTGGCGTCATGCGTAGAGGCTTGATCTTTGCAACACCCCAATAACTATCGTCATCCCCCTCATAACAAATCAAAAGCTGCTCGCCAGGCTGGATCGTTTTCTTCGCAATATAAATCATTTCAAACGGGCTCGGCTCCAGGCCCAAAGAGTTTTTTGGAATGTGGACAAGATGCGCCTCGACATTCGGCTGATGAGAATGATTGATAAAACGGGTGAAATTCCCCTTCTTATAAGCGTCCACATCGAGCGAGTAGATCCGGCGAGGGTGATAGCGGCTTTTGGGATCAAACATCTTCTGCTCTTGTTTCGTCAGCACCAAATTGGACATGATGGCGAACACATAATCGGAGTTCTCTCCATGATATTGGGGGCCAATCACCACCTCTCCAGAGTAAGGACCGATGACCGCCCCCTTCAGGATCGGCTCGGCCTTAGGATGCAAAAATACCCCGCTCCCTAGACCTTTTTTCAATTTTTTAATTACCAAATACTTAGGAAGGCCCGCCCTTTGAATTTCTCGGGTAATTACGGCAATTTGATTCAAATGAATTCGACTCACTCGAGAGACATCGATCTTTTCCTGCCTAATCCTTTTGGCAACAAACAGATTTAAGTCCTTGCTTATTTCTTGACGAGGCAATGTAAACTTCATAACTGAATTGTATCAAACAATACAATTATCAAGATACTTTTAATGCGAGGCGCCTTTTTTTTAAGCTAAGATTTTTTTCAACAGCCTGATCGAGTCTTGATTGAGAAAGGCGCCCCTCTTTGACCGCCTTCACAATCGAGCGATGAATTCGCTGCATATCAGCCGTTGTGAGCTCAAAGCCTGCGCGCTCGCCAGCGATTAATTTCCCCCCTAATATCAAAAGATCGCAACCCGCATTGAGGGCCTCAATCGCAGCTTCATCCACCGTGAGGCACTGTTTTAGCACTCCCCCCATCACAAGAGAATCTGAAATAATCAAACCTTGAAACCCAATGGTTTCTTTCAAATAATCGAGGGTCTTTTTGGATATCGTCGAACAGCGGTCTGCATCCAAAGCGGGAACGAGAAGATGCGCCGTCATAATCGCATCTGCAAAGGGGGCTAGCTTGATAAATGGCAACAGTTCAACCTGTTCCAATATTTCTATGGATTTAGGCACCACTGGCAAATCTTCATGGCTATCAACCTCTACATCTCCATGGCCTGGAAAATGTTTGAGCGTAGCGATGATGCCGGAGCTCTTATAACCGGCTAGCGCTTTTTCGCCAAACGCTGCGACCCGATTCGGATCCGCTCCGAAAGAGCGCGATCCGATGACTGGATTGCGAGGATTGCAGTTGACATCTACGACTGGAGCGAGATTCATATTGACGCCGACTGCTCTCAGCTCCTGCCCCGTCACAAATGCTTGCGCTTCCGCAAGATTCAGATCCTCCATTTCGCCGAGCGCTTGATTGCCTGGGAATTGAGTAAATCCGCAGCGCAACTGGGCGACTCTTCCTCCCTCCTGATCGAGTGCAATAAAAAGAGGAATAGGTATGCAATTAATCTCTGCCAACTCCTGCAGACTTGAGGTAAGCGTGCGAACTTGCTCAGGAGAGTGGAGTCCGTTGGCCCAATTGTAATAGACAAAGCCTCCGACCTTGACCTCTTGAACCAGAACTCTAGCGTCCTCATTGGCGATCTCGCCACGGAAGTGCACCATGAGCACTTGCCCCGCCTTGTCCTCAAGGGACATGTTGCTCATCGTCCCAAAGCAGCCGCTAGAGCACAAAGACAAAAAAAGGATCAGGGAGGCAGTTACAAAACTCTTCGGCGCAGAAAATCGCCCTTTTGAGCCGCCGTGGAGTTTTACAACTGCCTCCAGGTATAATTTTTTAAACACACTTTTTTTCATAAACATTGCGGCAGCCATCATGATTGCCCCGATATTTCTCTTCATTCGTCTCTTTCACTTTGACAAACCCCGCCTTCCAGAGTAATTGTCAATGCAATACTTATGATCGGAATGCACCGTTGCAACGACCATGACCTTCTCCAGATCGGGCCAATGTTTTACTTTTTTGTCTTTCCAAGCCGCATCTCCCTGTCCTTCCTCAAACACAGAAAGCTGGACCCCATTTTTATGCAGATCGGGAAGGTATGTCTGGAACAACCAAGTGATCAGCTCCGTCCCAATGCCCTGATGCTGCTGTTCAGCAAGCCCTCTTCCGGCAATCTCTAACTTCGTGGGATCGTCATTAAACCCAATGGCAAATTCTCCAATGACACGATCCTCCATGTCCAAAACAGGAAACCGAGTGAATGGTATCCCCGCCTCCACTCTTTCGCGAGCACTTTTTACCCATTTACAGGCCGTCTCTTTAGTGGGCGCTTTCCCCGTGCTGTAAAACTCAAAAGAGTTGCCCGAGGTCAAGGCATTTCCGTAAGAACGCCTCTTTTTCTCGATCTTTTGGTCGAAAAAGAGGTCGTTATCGAAATTGATCAATTTTGGGAAAGATTTTCTTCTCGAAGGAATTTCCAAGATTGTGAACGAGTAAAAATAAGGATTCACATGTACCCAAGCGCCGCTGACAACAGTGTGGATTGGCGTTGCGTAAATAGCTACGGGTGAGGATGTTCTTGCTTTAAGAATCTCGAGTCTGTAAATTTTTTGTTGTGCAAACAAAAACTGAGGCTCGATATGGCTCCCAAGAAGGATCTGACTCCCCCCAAGAAGAAAAACAAGTACCGCACCCGTAACTGGAAAGAGTATAACCAATCGCTGGTGAATCGGGGAAGCATCACTTTTTGGTTCGATCAAAATGCCTCTGAAAAATGGCACTCTGCCGAACGAACGGGACAACCTGGCCGACCAGACACATATTCGGATGACGCGATTCGATGTGGGCTGGCGATCAAGGCGGTATTTCGCACAACACTGCGTGCACTACAAGGGTTTCTTCAGTCGATCATCAAGCTCCTGAGACTCACCCTGACATGTCCCCATTACTCGGTATTTTCGCGGAGAGCCAAAAATCTTCAGATTCCCATGAGAAGACTCCTCAAGCCAGGCGAGCGTATTAATGTGATTTTTGACTCG
>Ga0364919_10221_pt1 | contig 24118 bp, 17 predicted proteins | sample SorcelJu500001C7_2_FD_206953 | JGI IMG/M metagenome (GOLD analysis project Ga0364919, IMG submission 206953) | Enriched cells from Trout Bog Lake Hypolimnion, Wisconsin, USA - BchlTB.June20.5000.01.C7 | ecosystem: Environmental > Aquatic > Freshwater > Lake > Hypolimnion/Profundal zone | place... | reverse complement strand
AGGAACACAACGATGCGGTTGCAGGTTTTGGCCGTGAGGATCATCCTCGGAGTGATCTTTGGTGTGCTTCTTTCCCGCTTCTTCTTCCCTGAAGCGGGAATAGGGGTTATGCTGCTCCTTTGCGGCCTGCTTATCTTCTTTTCCTATGTGTTTGAGTACTTGCGTAAGAAGGGAGAAAGCAAAAGCCGGGGATTCTAACTGATGGAAGCTGTGCCGGCATGATTCCGGCAGGAGAAAATTATGGGTTGGGAAAATCCACCCGGAAAGAGGCCGCCCGGAGGGGGCATGCCTCCACAAAACCTCGATGAAATCGTGCAGTGGCTCAAGGAGCGCTACAGGCTCTCGCCATCCTCGGGTCTGCGCCCCATCCTTATGATTGTCGCAGTTACACTTCTCGCGCTGGTCGCGTGGAATTCCTATTACACGGTCGAACCTCAGGAAACGGCTGTCATCCAGCGCTTCGGCAAGTACGTCGGTACTGCCGGCGCGGGACTCCATTTCAAAATTCCCTTCGGCGTCGAGTCGGTCCAAAAGGTGGTGACCGGTCGTGTGCTCCAGCGCGAATACGGATACCGCACCGCCAAGGCGGACGTGCGGTCCACGTTTGTTGAGAAGGGCTACGAGGAAGAAGCCGTGATGCTGAGCGGCGACCTCAATGTGCTCAATATCCAGTGGACCGTTCAGTACAAGGTGAAGGACCCGGTCGATTACCTTTTCAGGCTCAAAGGCGTCGAGGCCACTCTGGACGACATGTCCGAATCCGTCGTGCGCCGCATCGTGGGCAACAGGTACTCGGACGAAGTGCTGACGGTTGGCCGCGCATCGATTGCCGAGGAGTCCAGGAAAGAGATGCAGGAAATAATGGATTCCTACCATACCGGCCTTCAGATCGTATCGGTCATGCTTCAGAACGTAAACGCTCCCAATCCCGTGCGGGCCGCATTCAACGAGGTGAATGAGGCGGGGCAGGAAAAGGAGCGGATGATAAACGAAGCCCAGCAGGCCTATAATCAGAAGATACCCAAGGCCCAGGGCGAAGCCAGGCAGACGATAACCCAGGCGGAAGGCTACGCGCTGGAACGCATAAACCGGGCGGAAGGGGAAGTGAAGCGTTTCCTCGATATCCTGGCCGAATACCAAAAGGCCCCCGAGGTGACCCGGCGCCGCATGTACCTGGAATCTTTCGAGATCATGATGGGGAAAATCGATCACTTGTACGTGATCGACGAAGGTCAGAAGAACATCCTGCCCTTTCTGGACCTCAACAAGATGAAGGAATCGGGGGATAAAACGCAGGCCGGTGGAACTCCGCAGGCGGCGAAAACCCCCTGAGGCAATGTGTTCTCATACATTTGAACAAAACCCCCTGTCGCATTCCCGACAGGTTGAGGCGGAAATAGTAAACCTTTCCCGAACCCGAAAGGATGTCTTATGGTTCCACGCGGAGCCAAAGTAGCCGGTATCCTGATAGTCGCTTTGGTGGCGCTCGTCGGCGCCTCCATGTTCGTCGTAACCGAAACGGAACAGGTAGTCATTACCCGTCTTGGGGAACCGGTCAGGAAGCCTATCACCGAAGCGGGGCTCTATTTCAAGCTCCCGGGCTTCGAGACCGCCAATTATTTCGAAAAACGGATCATGAAATGGGATGGAAGTCCAAACCAGATTCCGACCAAGGATAAGAAATACATTTGGGTGGATACGACGGCGCGGTGGCAAATCAAGGACCCGCTGCTCTATCTGAACCGCGTAGGGTCGGATTCGACCGCGCAGAGCAGACTGGACGGAATAATCGATTCCGTGGTGCGGGACCATGTTTCCAATAACGACCTGGTCGAGCTGGTCCGCAGCGAAGGGTGGGAAGAAGCCAAGCAGAAGCTCAAGGAGGCCGGGGTTTCGGACATCCAGGTGCTCGTCTCCGGGTTCGAGGCCGCCGATCAGGAAGGCCCGCTTCTGAAAGGCCGCCAGAAAATCACTCGGGAGATGCTTGCCGACGCGGCAAGGTTGGCTCCCGAATTCGGAATCGAGTTGCTCGATATTCGAATCAAGCGCATCAATTATGTCGAGTCCGTTCAACAGAAAGTATTCGAGCGCATGATTTCCGAGCGCAAACGCATTGCCGCTCAGTATCGGTCTGAAGGCGAGGGTGAACGGGCGGCGGTACTGGGGCAGATGGAAAGAGAGCTTGCAAAGATAACTTCCGAGGCTTACAAGAAATCGCAAGAAGTGAGAGGAAAGGCCGATGCGGAAGCGACCAAGATCTATGCGGACGCCTTCGGCAAGGATTCCGAATTCTATGCGCTCTACCGGACGCTGGAACTCTATCGCAACTTCCACAGCAACAGTTCTTTGATGCTTGGCACCGATGCGGACATTTTCAAGTATCTGAAGGGCAGCGGCGAATCCCCACGCAAATAGGAGCGGAGTAGCGGATGGCATTTTACGAAGAAAACCCTCTGGGAATCACCTCGGCAGAGGTTATAGTCGGAATACCGACGTTTAATGAAGTCGATAGCATCGCCCGGACTGTGGAGCAGGTGGATAAGGGTCTGGCGGAATACTTTCCCGGAATGAAGTGCGTGATCATCGATACGGATAATCATTCCGCGGATGGTACGCGGGAAGCCTTCTTCGCAGCGCCTGGAGAAATGCCGAGAATATTTCTTTCCTCCGCGCCGGGGGAGCAGGGCAAGGGCAGGAATCTTCGAAATTTTTTCGAAAAGGCCCGTGAGCTCAATCCCAGGGCAATGGTTGTAATCGAAGCCGATATCAAGAATATCTCCCCGGTATGGATACGCAATCTCGGCACGCCCATACTCAAAGGAGCGGGTTTCGTCTCCCCGCTCTACGTTCGCCACAAGTATGAAGCAACCCTGACCAGTTCCATCATCTACCCTCTGCTCCGCTGCCTCTACGGGCGGCGGGTACGGCAGGCCAACGTGGGGGATTTCGGGTTCAGCCCGAAGCTGCTCGATCTTTATCTCAATCCGCCCCTCTGGGATGAAGCGGTTGGAAATTTCGGCATCGATATCTGGATGGCCAACATTGCCCTTGCGGCAAGGGTCCCGATCGTGCAGGCCTTCATGGGGGCGCCGAAGATACACCGGGTCAAGGACCCGTATTCCCACCTCACGGTCTTGTTCCATGAAGTGCTCTCGACGATGTTCAACCTCATGGGGGTGTATAAGGAATTCTGGGAACAGGTGAAGTGGAGCAAGCCGACGGCTCTTTCCGGGACCGACCTCCACGAGATGGAAACACCGCTTCCGGTCGATATCAATACCAACTGGCTCCATGAACGTTTCGTCGAAGGTTTTGACAAGTACTTCGGTGTGTGGGAAAGAATATACGGTCCGACTGTCGTCCCCAAGCTCCAGGAGATAATGTCTCTTGGCCTTCAGCATTTTTCGTTTCCCTCTCAGACTTGGGCGACCATCCTTTTCGATTCCGCTGCCGTGTTTCGCCGGCTGAACCCGCAGGAGCGGTCAGGTCTTCTCGACGCCCTGCTTCCTCTCTACCTTGGCAAGGTCCTCTCGTATGTCAAGAAGACCGAGAGGATGTCTCTCCAGCAGGCTGAGGAATACATCGAGAACGAGTGTATGATTTTCGAGGAGAATAAACCTTATATTATCAAGGTATGGACTTAGGAGGAAGGGGACAGCAATGCCGAAGATCCTGGTTGTGGATGACGAAGAGCATATCAGGCTGCTCTACTCGGAGGAACTGAAAGAAGCAGGATATGAAGTCATAACTGCGGAAAACGGGTTTAAACTCCTTGAAACCATTGAAGGTGAAAAGCCCGATCTGGTGATTCTAGACATCAAAATGGTGGATTATAACGGCCTGGATATCCTGCAGGATATCCGGAACCAGTTCTATGATCTGCCCGTAATCCTTTCGACAGCCTACGACACGTTCAAGGAAGATATGAAATCGATAGCCGCCGATTTCTATGTCGTAAAGAGCTTCGACCTGACGGAGCTCAAGAAGAAGATTGCCATGGCCCTGGAGACCAGACTGCCCGGCTGAGGCCGCCGGGGGTTCGGCGAAAAGTGAAAAGCGGCCGCGACGGACGCCACCGCGCCACTCCTTAAGGGAGGCCGCGAAGGATAAGGGTTAGACCTGCACTGTTGAAATTTGGGTCAACGGCGCAGGTCTGACCCTCTTTTTTTGTTCAGCGATCACTTGTAATACTTATGAAAATACTCCATCACCATCCTGTGCGTATTGAAAACCGGGGTTAAATCCGAAATGGAACGTCTCATGATCGCAAGCCATTGCTTCGGGTTCGCGTAATAGGTGGTGACCATGTCGTCCAAATCCTGGTAGAGATCGGCGGCGGCGGCTTCGTCGCCCTGGTCTTCATCGTCTCCGATCGCCCAGCCGTTTATCCTGTTGATGCATCCTTCACGCCACCATCCGTCCAGCACGCTCATGTTCACGCCGCCGTTGAAGCAGACTTTCATGCCGCTCGTGCCGCTCGCCTCACGGGGCCGCCTCGGGGTATTGAGCCAGACGTCGGCCCCTGCGGTCATCATCGAGGCCACCCAGATGTTGTAGTTTGGCACAAAGGCCAGCCGGAGCTTCTTTTCGTATTGCCTTCCGGTATTTATGATCTCTTTTATCAATTCCTTCCCGGGTTCGTCCTGGGGGTGGGCTTTTCCGGCAAAGACAAACTGCACCCGGTCGTAGGAAAGATTGAACAGGAATTCCAGGTCGGCGAAAATGAGCGTTGCGCGCTTGTAGGCCGCCGCGCGCCTGGCAAAGCAGATCGTAAGCTGTTCATCCGTGAAGCCGACTCCGGCGACCGAATTGATGTAGCTGATAAGCCGCCGTTTGGCTTTCTTTTTGGCTTCAACGATTTCACTGTCCGGAATTATGGAGATGTCTGCGAGCGCCTGTGGCTGCTGCCGCCAGTTTGGAACGTACTTATCGTAGAGGGCCTTGAATTCGGGCCCCGTCCAGCTCAGGTGGTGCACCCCGTTTGTGACGTGTCCGATGGTGTAGCCCGGAAACATCTGCCGCGATATCTCTCCGTGCAACTGACTCACGCCGTTTGCCGAGCGCGAAAGATTCAGGGCGAGCACGGTGGTGTTGAGGATATCTTCTCCCGCAAGCTGCCGGATGTTGGCGGGCAGATAAGTGCCCATGACTTTTTCCGCCAGTTCGTAGGAAAACTTGTCATGACCGGCGGGCACGGGAGTATGCGTGGTGAACATGCATTTTTCCCGGACCTGCGCCTCGTTGCCCTCGTAGTCTTTCAGCAGGGCGAGGGTCAAAAAGACCGCGTGCCCTTCGTTCATGTGAAAGGTCGTAATGTTTGGCTCGAGCTTTTTGAGCGCAAGATAGCCGCCGATTCCAAGCACGGTTTCCTGTGAGATTCGGGTATGCTGGTCTCCCCCGTACAGGTACTGGGTGATGAGGCGGTCTTCCGGAGCGTTGGTCGGCAGATCGGTATCGAGAAAATAGATCGGGACCCGTCCCGTCGTGCCCACCTGGTTGTACTTCCAGACCCCCACGCCGACGTCACGGCCCTGGATTTTGACGGTCACTTTCAAAGGAAGAGGCTCCATGAAGGCGCGCGGGTCGAAATAGGGGTACATCTCCTCCTGGAGTCCGAAGGGATTGATGTTCTGGATGAAATAGCCCCGCTTGTAGAGCAGGGTGACGGCAACGAGCGGGATGTTCAGGTCGGCGGCGGATTTTATATGATCTCCGGCCAGAATGCCCAGTCCGCCGCTGTATGTAGGCATGTTCTCGTTTACGCCGATTTCCATGCTGAAATACGCGATTTTCATGCGATTACGTGCTCCTCTCCTTGATCGGTTCGAAAATTATTCTGCTGTATAACACAATAGGTAGAGGATTCATAAGCTTAAATAAGAGCTGAGAATTCCGCCCCTTATCCTTCTTTTTCTTGACGAATTCCGCCATACGAGTTAGAAGCGTAAATGGTGTTACTATGAGGGCACGAGAACCTGGCTGTTTGTAAAAGTTGTGAATGGTTTTACTGGACCCATTAGACTCCCCCCGGAATTAGAACCTCGTGTGAGAGCTTGCTCCGGCAATCTCTCTGCTCCCGCTTCGCCTGGCGCGTAATCGGGCCAATTCGGGAAGTTGCGACACTTAGCGGGTAAGCACAAATTATTGGACGCCTTCGGGCAGGGCGTCGAGTCTTTTTTTTGGCGGCGCGAGAATGTGAAAAGTGTCGCAAGTGCAGGCCAACTAAAATCGATCTCTTGAAAGGGAATCCGGAATGTACACGATCAAAGAGAAGCAAGTTCTGAGTGACGTTACGAAGCTGATGGTGGTGGAAGCGCCGCAGATCGCTCGGAAAGCTAAAGCGGGCCAATTTATCATCGTGCTCATGGACGAGCATGGCGAGCGCATCCCGCTCACCATTGCCGACTTCGACAGGGAAGCGGGCACACTCACCATAATCTTCCAGGAAGTGGGCAAATCGACCATGCAAATGGGCGCCATGCAGGTGGGAGATTCGTTCAAAACGATTGTCGGACCTCTCGGGCATCCGACGGAAATCGAGAATTTCGGCACGGTGGTTTGCGTCGGAGGCGGTGTGGGGATAGCCCCCGTTTATCCCATCGCGCGGGCGCTCAAGGAAGCCGGAAACCATGTCATCTCGATCATCGGGGCCAGAACTAAAGACCTTCTTCTCTGGGAAGACAAGATGCGCGCCGTATCCGATGAACTCATCGTCACCACGGACGATGGTTCTTACGGGCGAAAGACCCTGGTTACAGTGCCTCTCAAGGAAATCCTAGAAGCCCAGCCCGGAAAGGTTGCCAAAATATGGGCGATCGGGCCGGCAATAATGATGAAGTTTGTGGCGGCCACGACCAAACCCTTCGAGGTCCCCACCATTGTGAGCCTGAACACGATCATGGTGGACGGGACGGGAATGTGCGGCGGGTGCCGGGTCCTTATGGATGAGGGCGCGAAATTCGTCTGCGTCGACGGTCCCGAGTTCGACGCGCACAAGGTGGATTGGAACAGCCTGTTGTCGCGGCTGTCGTATTACCGATCTGAAGAACAGGTGGCGGTTGAGCGCTGGCGGGACGGCCACAAGTGCAACCTGGACCGCGCGGTTGAGGGAGTTAAATAAATGACTGAGCTGACTAAAAAAGAACGGATGAAGATTTCCCGCCAGGATATGCCCGTGCAGGAACCGGACGCGCGCGTGCGAAACTTCAGTGAAGTGGCGCTGGGTTTTACGATGGAGCTGGCCCGCCTGGAAGCCGAACGGTGTCTCCAGTGCAAGGAGCCCCATTGCATGGAAGGCTGTCCCGTGGAGGTCACGATCCCCGAATTCATCGAGGCGGTGCGCGTGGGCGATATGGCCAAGGCCGTTGAAATCATGAAGTCCAAGAACAACCTGCCGGCGATCTGCGGCAGGGTATGCCCACAGGAAGTGCAGTGCGAATCCCGCTGCATCCTGGGAAAGAAGGGCCAGGCGGTGGCTATCGGTCGGATCGAACGCTTTGTCGGCGACTACGAGCTTGCCCACAATACCTGCGCGATAAGCAGGGAGCCTTCGACCGGCAAGAAGGTTGCCGTGGTGGGTTCGGGTCCGGCTGGTCTGACCTGTGCCGTGGACCTGGGCCGGATGGGCCATGACGTCACCATTTACGAATCCCTGCACACACCGGGCGGCGTGCTCGTCTACGGTATCCCGGAATTCCGGCTTCCCAAGGCGGTCATCCGGTCCGAAATAGATACCGCCGCAAAGGCCCTCGGAATACGGATTCTCTCGGATTACGTCATCGGACGGACTCTTACCATCGACGAATTGATGACCGAGCACGATGCGATCTTCCTGGGAACAGGCGCCGGCCTCCCGATGTTTATGCGCATTCCGGGAATCAATCTCAACGGTGTTATGTCTTCCAACGAATTCCTCACCCGAGTCAATTTGATGAGGGGCTACCAATTTCCCGAATACGATACGCCTGTGAAGGTTGGCAAGAAGGTGGCCGTAGTCGGCGCGGGGAACGTGGCCATGGATTCGGCGCGCTGCGCGATGCGCCTCCAGTCGCTTCGGTCCCAGGCAAACGGCGAAAGCGGCACTGAAGTCCATATCGTCTACCGCCGCTCGCCCGCCGAGGTTCCGGCAAGGCGCGAGGAAGTCCATCATGCCGAGGAAGAAGGAGTGATCTTCGACTTCCTGACCAACCCGATCGAGATCCTGGGCAATGAGAACGGCGCGGTGCGCGCCATACGCTGCATCCGGATGGAATTGGGAGAGCCGGATCAGTCCGGCCGCCGCAGCCCCGTTCCCATCAAGGGCTCGGAATTCGAAATGGAAGTAGACCAGGTAATAATGGCCCTGGGAACCAGCCCGAACCCGCTGGTATTCGTCAATGCCGACGGCTTGGAGCGCAGCAGGCACGGCACGGTCATAGCCAACCAGGAGACCGGACGCACGACGATGCAGGGTGTCTGGGCGGGAGGCGATGTCGTAACGGGCGCCGCAACGGTCATCAGCGCCATGGGCGCGGGCAAGAGGGCGGCAGCGGATATCGACAAGTATCTCAAGGGCGAGATTACGTGGTAGGTTTGGGATTACGTGGCCCTTCCTCCCACAACCGTCATCCCGGCAGAGCTTTTGGGCCGGGATCCACTTTAGGTTTTGCGCAGGTCGTAGCAGAATGAGTTAGCGTAATCTTTGGCTGGGTTTAAGCGGTTTAAGCGCCCGTTGGTTCAAGTCCTCCGACTTGAGCCAACAGGTTGGTTTATCAGTTTGGTGAGCCCGGGCAAAAGCCCCGGCTCACCTTTTTTGCTTTCTTCCGAAACACCCCCCTTTCCTTGGCCGGCGTATTATTCGGCTGCCGTTCATTATTTTAAGAGCAAAGACATCCATGAAAATATGGGGAGGCGCTTTAATGGAGATATCAAAAGAGCAATACGTGGAGATGGCGGGAAGAATACGCGAAATGTTGAAGACCGATGAATGCGCCGAGTGTTCATGCCCGAACGTTCGCTGTGAATGGCACGGGGATTGTTACACTTGCGTAAGGATTTACCGTCACCTCGGAAACCACGTCCCAAGATGTTTACAATTCGTTATCGATAAGAAATCCGCCGCCATCAAAGAAAGCATCGACGCCCAGATGAAAAAGAAACCTGTGCCTCCCGATGAATATCACGATTATTTGATCAAGTCGGTGCCTAAGGAATGAACTCGATTTGAGAGCCTTCGGTCGGTCTGCATGGTTCGATATGAATGATAAAGAGGAGAGGAAGACCTCCAAAGTCATTGCTTATCGGACAAAGTTTCCACGCCTGTCCAGTCTGAAGGAACGCCGAGGACCATGTAGTTGGCACAGCGTTTGAGGTAGATTCCGGCAGCCAGGTCCGAAGGGTTCTTTCTGACGACCTGGCTGAAATGAACGCTGGCCTCGGAGAACTTCTTCCCATAGTAAAGCTCAAGACCACTCTCGAACGCAGGTTTGGTTTGCACCTTCAGTTCGACGGCCGCCTCACCGTCACCCTCAAACACTTCATAGACGGTGACCGCATCCGCTCTCCCCTTCACACGGACTTTATCGATAAAGCGGTGCCTGAACCGGCTCGCGTCTTTCAGCCCCAGAAGGGTCTGGTCGCTCAGCGCAATGGAGGAACCGTACATCTTGTTCAAAGCTTCTATGCGGGCGGCAAGGTTGACCGCATCGGCCACCACGGCACCCTGCATTCGGTCCTCGCTACCGATAATGCCCAGCATGACATCGGCCAGGTGAAGTCCCACACCGATGCCGATGGGTTCAAAGCCCTCCCCGGCCCGCTCCTTGTTGTACTCCGCAACGGCAAGCTGCATGGAGACGGCCGCCCTGACCGCATCGTCCGGGTCCCCCGGGAAAAGGGCCATGACACCGTCTCCGTAGTACTGGTCGATGAAACCATGGCATTCCTTGATGACCGGGCTCACTCTTCTCAGATAGGCATTGATGAAATTAAAGGCTTCCCGAGGCGTCATCCTCTCCAGAAGCGAGGTCCACCCGCGGATGTCGGCGAACATCACAACCATTCTCTGGCTCACATGGTCGCCAAGATTGATCTCCAGAATGCTCTTCTTCTCCAGTAAGTCCAGGAACTCCCTGGGAACAAAACGCTCGTACACCTGGTTCAATGATGCGAGTTCCGCGGTCCGTTCCCGCACCCTGTCTTCCAGATGTTCGCTGTAGGTCTGAAGTTCCCTGTTTTTTTCCGCCAGGCTCTGTTTCAGCCGGTTCATGGTGAGATGAGTGTTGACCCTCACCAGCACTTCCCGCGGCTGAAAAGGCTTCGAGATGTAATCCACGGCTCCGACACTGAAGCCTTTCACCTTGTTTACCGTATCGTCGAGAGCGGAAAGAAAGATTACGGGTATTTCCCTGGTCTCCTCGGCCCCCTTCAATCTCTCGCAGACTTCGAACCCGTCCATGCCCGGCATCATGATATCCAGGAGAATGATTTCCGGCTGTGGCTCCGCGGCAGCCAGTTTCAAGGCCTTCTCGCCGTTGATTGCGGCCACGATGGCATACTGATCCTTCAGTGTCCCCATGAGTATCTGGATATTTTCGGGAGTGTCGTCCACAATAAGAACTTTAGGCTTTTGAGATCCCTGCGTCATCCGCTCACCTCCTTACAATGTTATATCCAGGCTCCGGGCAATGCTCTCGATGCTCCTCAGCGCGCTGTCGGTGTCGAAGCCTTCCACGTGCTTTTCCAGCCGTTGGAACTCGTCCCGGACCGGCGGGTGAGTCAGATGTTTTCCCAAAATAGAGATGCGATTCATGGCCTCCATGAGATCCGAATCCAACAACCGCGTTATCTCCTTTAAGAGGGCCTCTACCGCTTTTACGTCAATCGGCCTCTCCTGTTGAGGAAACGCGGAGGAGGCCGGCTCGGATCGTGTCTCCACCAACTCCTTTATTCCCCCCATCACCTGCTCAAGATGAGAATTGAACTCCGCTATCCGTTCGCCCACCACGTCGAGCCGACCTTCCCTTATCGCCGTTTCCAGGGTTGCGGAAGCACGATACAGGGCCTCCGCGCCCAGGTTCCCGGATACACCCTTCACATTGTGGGCATACCGGGTAGCGGTCTCCAGGTCTCCGGCTTGAAGGGCGGCTTTGATCCTCACCGCCGCGTCTTCCTGATTCTCTCTGAACTGGCTCAGAAGCTTTGTGTAAAGCGGCATGTTGCCTCCCACCCTCTCCAGCCCGGACGCCAGCAAGAACCCGGACAACTCGGGGGGGAGGATATCCGCTCCCCTTTTCTTTTCAACCGCCTTCGCGGGTGAGCGGCCTTCCGGCACTCCCCGCTCACCAGGCTTGATCCAAAGGGCGAGCGTTTTGAGGAGTTGTTCGGGATCGATCGGTTTTGTCACATGATCGTTCATCCCGGCTCCCAGACTTTTCTCCCTGTCTCCAGCCATGGCATGGGCTGTCATGGCGATGATCGGCAGCTCCCTGAAAAGCTCGTCCTTTCGAATCTCACGGGTCGCCTCATCCCCCCCCATCACGGGCATCTGGATATCCATGAGCACGGCATCGTAATCTCCGCTTTTGACCGCCTCCACTGCCTCTTTGCCGTTGTTGGCAATGGTTACCACCAAACCCGCCAGTTCCAAAATTTCCTTAGCCACCTGCTGATTGACCTCATTGTCCTCAACCAGCAACAGCCTTGACCCGCGAATATTCATCGACTGCTCATCCCTGCCGGCCACCCCATCGGTTGTACGTTCTGCCTCGGAAACTTCCTTGTCAAAGGCGACCATGATGGCGTCGAAGAGCACGGATTGCCCCACGGGCTTAAGGAGAAAGCCGTCCACCCCCACCTTCTCCGATCTCTGCATCACTTCTTCCCGACTGTAGGCGGTCACGATGATAATCTTGGGTTTTTGGGGGATGCCGGGATGGCGCTTGATCACCGCGGATGCATTGATCCCGTCCATTCCAGGCATTTTCCAGTCCATCACCACCAGTTTATGAGGTCGGGTGTTCGCATCCTTCTCGAGTTCCGCGATCCCTTCTTCGGCCGATGCCGCAACAGAGACCTCGAAACTCATGCTTTCGAGCAGAGTCTGCAGAATCTCTCTCGAAGAGGCGTTGTCGTCCACCACCAGAACACGCATACCTCTCAGGTCCGCTGTCGGTTCCAGATGCTTTCTGGGCACTTTCCTCGCCAAACCGAATCTGGCCGTGAAGATGAATTCGCTTCCCCTGCCGGGCTCGCTCTCAACCCAGATCTCCCCTTTCATCATGTTGACCAACCGCTTGGAAATCGTCAGGCCGAGACCCGTCCCGCCGTATTTTCTCGTGGTGGAAGAGTCTGCCTGGCTAAAGGCCTGAAACAGTTTTCCTTGCTGTTCTCCGGTCAGGCCGACGCCGGTGTCTCTGACGGAAAATCGAAGGGTGACCTCTTGTTCCCCTCTCTCCACCACCCTCGTGGACACCACGACCTCGCCTTTGTCCGTGAACTTCACCGCATTGTTGCAGAGGTTGCTCAGAATCTGCGCCAGCCTCAGGGGGTCCCCCACCAGGGCTGTGGGCACGTCCTGAGCATTATCCAAAAGGAACTCCAGTTCCTTCTCGTGGGCCTTCATTCCCACCACAGTGGATACATCGTCCAGTACTTCTTCCAGGGTGAAATCCACGAACTCCATCTGGAGCTTTCCGGCCTCAATTTTGGAGAAATCCAAAATGTCATTGACGATACCCAGGAGCAAATGGGCGGAACGCTGGATCTTTTTGAGATAATCCTCCTGCTTCGCGGTCAAATCCGTCTGAAGCGCCAGGTGGGCCATGCCGATCACCGCATTCATCGGAGTTCTGATCTCGTGGCTCATATTGGCCAGGAAATCGCTCTTCATCCGTGTCGCCTCCTCGGCGATTTGTTTGGCGCCGTGCAACTGTTCCTCCGCTTCTTTGCGCTTCGTGACTTCCTTGCGGAGTCTACGGTTCCATCCCAGGAAGGTGAGCAAAAGAAACCCTCCCGCCAGGACGATGGGAATGACTATCTTCAAGATCAAGGTCCAGTCGACCTGGCGTTGAAACCGCACGTTGATCCAGCGGTTGTTGATCTCGGCTTTGGTTGACTCGGGGATTTCAGCCAGTGCCTTGTCAAGTATGCCTGCCAGGGTCGCCCAGTCCTTCCGCACAGCCAGGGCCAAATCGAAAGAATAGGGTGTTGCCACGGCTACCTTCAAGTTGGTGAGACCCAGTTTTTGCGTGGTGTAGTTGATAGCTGCGATGTTGTCCACAAAGGCATCCAGCTTTCCTCTCGAAAGGGCGTTCAGACCTTCCTCCAGATTCTCTGCCAGGTAGAACTTTCGAGTGGGGTGATCCCTTTCGAGGATTTCCTGGGATGCGTAACCTTTGATGACACCGACGCGGTCGTCTGCAAAATCTCCCACCCCGCTGACAAACGGCGCATCCTGTCTGGTTACGATCACCATGGGAAAACTCGCATAGGGTTTTGTAAAAAGGAGGAATTTCGACAACTCGGTTGTCTTGACGATGCAAGGAATAACATCGATCTCACCGGCCCTTGATTTCTCCATTACTTCAGCCCAATTAAGTCCCGAGGCAGGAGTCATATCGACATTCAATCGCTTCTCCAAATGCCGCGCATAATCGGACGAAACGCCTGAATAGACCTTTGTCGCATCGAGGAATTCAAAGGGAGGATAGGTGGGATCGATGCCGAGCCTGATGTTCTTGTGCTCGGAGAGCCACCTTTTTTCATCTTCGGACAGAACCATCTCCTGGCGAAGATCCGGCCTGAAATCAGGGAGAAGCCATCTGCCCATGATCTCCAGGAGTTCGCGTTCCGACATCGTATCAAGCGCTTTGTCGAGAATGGCGGTTAGCTCCGGCCAGTCCTTGCGCACGCCGAATCTTTGCCCATCCACTCCTTCTTCGAATACGGCCGCCACCTTGAGATTCGTGATAGAGTTCCTGGTGATCATGTATGAGATTGTTCCCTGGGATCCCACATAGACATCCACCTTGCCGGTGGACAGTGCCCTGAGGCCTTCCAGGGACTCAGTGACCCAATAGGGTTCGACGGAAGGGAATTCCTCAATGATTTTCATGCTGCTGGAATAGTTTTCCACCAGGGCGATTCTCTTGCCCGCCAGGTCTCCGCGGTGCGCGATTTCCGCGTAATCTTTGCGGGTAACGATAATCAGCGGCGTCGGGATATAGGACTGAGTAAAGGACATGTATTCCTCTCGCTCGCCGGTCTTGCGGATGCTCGTAATCACATCAACCGTTCGATTCCTGACCCCCTCGATCATCTCAGCCCAGGTCAGCCCGGGAACCATTTCCATTCTTATTCCGAGACGCTCGCTGATTCTTTGAACAAACTCAGCAGACATACCCTCGGCTTCACCTCTTTCGTTCACAAAACTATAGGGGGCATATTTGGGATCCACCCCAATGCGAATGGTTTTGTGTTCCGCGAGCCAGGCTTTCTCTTTTTCCGTCAGTTGAGCGAGGGTCCCTGCCCGCGCCGGTCCCGGAGGCAGCATGGTCAGAGAAAGAGCGACACCGATAGCCATTGAGAGAATGCATATCTTCGTTATCCTGCGAATTGTCCCAATCGCTCTAATGATTTGCCGCATACATATCTTCCGCCTTTTCCGCCTTCGCCTGGCTCAAGGTGATAAGTAATTGCTTTTTAAGAATTCCCGGGTAGGTGAACCGAAAAGAAATCGCTTGCATAACGTTTTTGGGTAACATCTATCGTGGAAGCTGTCAACGGCATTCACATGCCGTTTTTTTGCGGGAGATGACTGAAATGATCGGGGGCGCCGGTGTGTTGAGGGGGGAATGATGCCGGCTCAAGGCAAAGCTGCTCAACCGAGGACCGGGAGTCTGTCGGAGAAATAGTATTGGGAGCCGGTTTATGGTAATCTTCCCCCACTATGGAAAAGACATGGGAGGGCAAAATAAAATGAAGATTGTCTGCCTGCTGGGAAGTCCACGGGAAAAGGGAAACAGCGCCACCATCGCAAAGCGATTTTGCAGCACCGCCGAAAGGCTGGGAGCAGAGGTGCGGACTTTCGTCCTGAACAAGCTCGACTATCAGGGATGCCAGGGCTGCATGGCCTGCAAGACCAAACTCGACAGGTGCATCCTCAAGGATGAGCTGACTCAGGTACTGGACGCAGTCCGTGAAACCGAGGTGCTGCTGTTGGCCTCCCCCATCTATTTCGGCGACCTTTCCAGCCAGATGAAGGCCTTCGTTGACCGCGCTTATTCTTTTCTGGCGCCGCCCAGTGGGGCCAACCTGCATCCGTGCCGTCTTCCACCGGGCAAAAAGCTGGTTTTTGTTCTGACGCAGGCAAATCCCGATGAGAGTCTATTTGCCGACACGTTCTCCAGGTATGACTACTTTTTCAAGTGGTGGGGCATAAGTGAAAGTCATCTCCTTCGGGCCTGCGGGGTGCGCGAGGCAGGGGAGATCGAGGGCCGCCGGGACGTGCTGGAGCAGGCTGAGAAGCTTGCCCGGCAATTGTGCGCGTAGAGCCTGGAGAACCTGGCCGGCTGATTGTATGAGAGGCTTCTGTTTGAGGCTGGTTTTAGGCCCCCGGCGTTTTATCAGTGCTTTCTTTGCCGCGAGCAGAGCTTAGAGCGCCACTTGGAGCGCCGCTTCGAGTCGCAACCTCGATCGCCGCTTTTTTCAAATTCCTGCCGGAGCCCTGGTCTCCGGTTACTTCGGGCCGCATATTTCGCTCGATGCCTTCCACTTTTGGGGACCCGGCCCTGGAACAGGGCAGTAGCAGCGAGAGTGCGGGCATCATAGTCCGCATAGACGTTGCGCGAAAAGAAGTGACGAGCTTCATAAAGCTCACTGCTGTGGTCTATGTTGCATTCCTGCTGATGTTGGTGAGCTTCGTTCTCGATCTGGGCAGTGGTTTTCGTTTCCTGGACTCACGGATAGCTCTCCTGGCCGGAGCATTGTTTGCCACGGTCCTGAGCATGCGTTCGGTCAGTTTAGCGCTGGGTTCGGAAGGTAGGATCACACTGGTGGACAAAGTGCATATGCTTACCCTGTTCTACATTTTATTGGGAGCGCTGTATACAGTGCTTGCGCGGGCCTTGATCATCAGGGGAATCAGCGAACACCGCGTGCGACAGATGGACTTGTGTGCGGCGTTATTGGCCACCATCACATTTATAGTTGCGAATGGATTCCTGCTGATTCGGGCAGCGCATGCCGGATGAGAGCCATCAGCGTGCACTGCGGAGGCTCTGAGGACGCGGAGAAAACTGGCATGTACGCTTTGATGAGGGAGGGCAGGTCATGCCTGCTCTCTACTCTGCCCTAAGCTCACCAAAGTTCCAAGAGCGCCCCCAAAGTTCCGGCCTTTATGAAAACGGGGCCCTTTATGTAAAACAAGGCGCCGATAAAGCGCCCCTCCCGCTAAACCGTATTCGGAGGGCCGGAGATGTCGGCATTACAGTAAGAAGACGGTAGTCTTAGAGTTTTTGAAAAAAAAGGGGTCGGGTCTTGAGAAGGGAAAAATGTGATCATATGAAACCAAGGGAAGGATGCAGGTGGAATATTCCCTTTTCAAGACCCCCTTGCTCTCGCATTCTCGGTGCCCATAGAGGTGGAGATCAATTCACAGGCCGATTCAAACTCTAACCTGGAAATTGGTACCAGAATTTGGGACAGGCCCTAGAATTTGACGCACACTTTTCACGCGGTCGCCCAGCCACTTGCGTTTTCGGCGCTGCTGAAAGAATCTTCTCCTGCGACTCCTAAGCCCATCCGGCGTTAGAATTCGTTACGTGGGTCCGAGGCCATCAAAAAGACCTTGTTCCTGGGGTCCACCATGATGGCGTTGACGTCACCCATGTTCGCCCTGACTTCTATCTTATAACCCATAGTAGTCAATTTCGCTATCGTGTCCGCGCTAAGTCCGTTCTTCTCGACGCGGAGCTCATCCGGAATCCACTGCAGGTGAACCCTTGGGGCATCAACTGCTTCGCGGATGGTCATGCCGTGATCAATAACATTGAGTATGACTTGCATGACGGTCGTTATGATGCGGGAACCTCCCGGACTGCCCAGAATCATGTATACTTGCCCATCCTTTAAAACAATCGTGGGAGACATGGAACTCAAAGGCCGTTTGAGCGGTTCTACTGCATTGGCATCACCGCCGACCAACCCGTAAAGATTGGGAACACCAGGCTTGATGGCGAAATCGTCCATCTCGTTGTTGAGAAGAAACCCGGCGCCATCAACAGCAGCCGCGCTTCCATAATAATCGTTGATGGTGTAAGTGATCGAAACCGCATTGCCCCAGCGGTCCACAACAGAGTAATGAGTGGTATTGCTTCCCTCGGGTAAGGAGGTACCGGGTCGAACCTGATCGGAGGGGGTTGCCTGACCCTGGTGGATCCGGGCACGCAACCGATCAGCATAAGCCTTGGATGTTAAAGTCTCGACCGGCACTTTAATAAAGTCCGGATCACCCATATACTCACTCCGATCCGCATAGGCAAAACGCATGGCCTCGGCCATTACGTTCACCGATGCAGCTGAATTCTGGCCCATGGTTTGGAGATCATACCCCTCCAGGATATTCAGCATCTGGATGATGTGGGTGCCGCCGGAGCTGGGAGGTCCCATGGAGATGATCTCATAGCCTCGGTAAGTCCCTCGCACGGGATCGCGCCAAATCGGCTTGTATCGCCTCAGGTCGTCCTTGGTCATGATGCCGCCGTTTGCCTTCATGTCTTTCTCTATCAAATCCGCGATGTGTCCGTCGTAGAAGGCTTTGGGACCCTGTTTGGCGATTAGACGCAAGGTCTTCGCCAAGTCTTTCTGGACCAGTACGTCACCCTCTTTGTAAGTAGACCCATCGGGCTTGAAAAAGTATTTGCGGCTGGAAACATACTTGGATAGCCGCTCTTTATGTTCCACGAAGGTTTCGGCATTCCTGGCGCTAATGACAAAGCCCTTGTCCGCATAATCGATTGCCGGTTGAATCAGGTATGCAAGCTTCTTCGTTCCGAACTTGTCGAGCATGGCGCTCATACCTGCAACGGATCCCGGCACACCGGCAGCTACGTAGCCGTCCAGACTAAGTCTGGGAACAGCATTCCCTGCCGCATCCAGAAACATGGTCCGGGTTGCTTTCCCTGGCGCCATCTCCCGGAAATCCAGGCTGTATATCTTCCCATCCGCCATGCGGATCAAGGCAAATCCCCCTCCTCCAAGATTCCCTGCAACCGGATGGGTGACCGCCATGGTGTAGCCCACCGTGACCGCTGCGTCGATTGCATTGCCTCCGTCGCTCAAAACGCGCAAGCCCGCTTCTGTGGCATACTTGCTGGTAGCTACAATTGCGCCGTTTATACCCTTCTCAGGCCGAAAGGATGCGGTTTGAGCAATAGAGGAGAAAACGACCAGGAAAGCGATTAGACAAGCCCAAAGGAACGCCCAATGAAATCTCCTCAAGTAACCTTTCATGGTCATACTCCTTTTGTTATGGGTAGATTTCGTTTCGATCCGGTCATCTTTGAATTTGAATAGCACCGACAATACCAAATTTGAAGGGTAAAGTCAGAAAAGGCTAAATGGGCTCTGTAGACTGACAGTCGTACAGCTAGGTCCGGCTGAAATCCAAATGAGATAAATGATGGGACCATATGTATCGGCCTCATTCTCTGCAACAGGCAGGCTTCATTCTTTTGATCCGGAATAATGCATCAACTTCTGCGCTATGCATCCGAACAGCATGCTGAGATCGGAGCTTTGCGTGAAAAATATCAGGCGCCCTCCTGAAAACCTTAACAGCATAGAATTCCCCGGCAAAATGCACAAGTGAAATACGAAGGAGACTGATTTTTTCGATTTCCGGACCCATCTTCCCTCCCCAGGCGGTTAATTTTGTCTCCGTCACGCCGGGTTGTAGACACTGGAGAATATAATGCGGTAAGCCGGCCTCCAAAAAACTTTGGCTGCAAAAATTGCTCTTTCTCTTTCCTGATCCAAACCCGCCGGGATTTGTTCTGAACTGCATTCGCTCATCCGGAACTCCTTGTGGAAGGTTCCCCTCTGAATGTTTGAAGTACAACGGACCCCAAATCGATACCGGGGATATGAACTCCTTCAAAGCCTGAGGCTTGTGCTATTTAAACAGGTGCGTATCTTTCTTCGTGAAATGAAGCCGGCGATCCGAGCAGCCATGTACGGCAATATCGCTTTGGCGGCCTCTATCGTGAGTTAAGGCTTCGGGGATTCCTTTGAATTGATATGCAAAACAACGGGAGGAAGAAAATGAAGAGTATGGCAACGCTGCCGGCATTGTTTTTTTGCATGCTTATTGCCGTGACCTGCACGGCTTTGGCCGACGACGTAGGGTGTCTGGATACGACTTTTAAACTACTGAGCCCCAACGATACGGTCTGCGTTTCGGCTTTCGAAGATCCGAAAGTGTCCGGTGTGACCTGCCACATCAGCCAAGCTCGTAAGGGTGGCTGGGGCAGCGTCCTCGGTCTCACCGAAGATCCCTCACGCTTCTCCATCGCATGCCGACAGACCGGCCCCATAACGCTACCGGACAAACTGCCGGACCAGGAGAATGTCTTCAGTGAGAAAACCAGCGTTTTCTTCAAAAAGACCAAGGTCATCCGCATGTTTGACAGAAAGCACAACACTCTGGTCTACCTTGCCGTCAGCACGAAGGTAGTCGAAGGAAGCCCTCAGAATTCTATCTCTACAGTGCCTGTTATGCCTTGGGGCGGAAAGTAGTAATATCCAAATCAAACAGCAACATGTCTCCGGGGCCGTCGAACCTCCACCTCCCGGCAAAGGAAGGTGTATTGCCCCGAGCGGGAGTAGATAGCCGTTATAGGGGTCCATTATGCGAAGCGGCATGTTCGGTTTATTTGCCGAGCGCGCTTCAGCTATACTCCACATATATTTAATATTGACAGCACGGGAATTATGAATCCTGCGCTGATATGACTGCATTCTTTGAAAGCGGTCAATTCCCAAATGCCATCCCCACGAAGCGTTTAGCGAACTGACCACGGCAACCCGCGATCGCGATCTCCTATCCGCTCTCCGGATTTTACGGCATTGAAATTCGATTAATGGTGAACGACTTTATCTCCGATTTAAAAGTACATCATAACTAATAGTGAGCTGGAGATGGAACCTGCTCGGTTTGCGGGATGCGCCCGGCGACATCTGCGCTTGGATTGCTAAAAACTTAAAGGGTATTTTGTTCTGGTTGTCCTGATCGGACTAGTGAACTGAATTTAATGAGATTTTATCGGACATGGATTTCAAAGGATCGCAAATGAACTTGTTCAGAAGAGACTTCCTGAAGTGCTGCATTGTCTCCGCGGCAGCCCTGGGACTGGAGATTTCGCCTGCGGGAAAACTGCGGGAAGCGTTTGCCGCTGGAGTCCCGCGCGTGCCAACGTATCCGATCTCGGACGAAGTCTTTACAACGCTCGAAAAGACTATCGAGCTAATCGCGGTGCCTCCCGACCCTCTGGACCTCATGCCGTGTCAACTCGCCGAATACTTGCCAAACGGCTACGGAAAATTCAATCCGGATGGGGAAAAATCCGATTTCCTTCTTCCCGACATGCAGAACCCGCCAAACATCGTGCCCTCGGAACGCGATCCGAATGCCGCGACACTGTTAACTTTTTTCACCCTCAGCGACGTACATATCGCCGACAAAGAAAGCCCGGCTAGGGCAATGTATTTCGGCTTCCAATATCCGAATCCAAAAATATTGAATCCCGGAACGGGAAAACCGCAACCCGCGGGTAATTCTTCAACTTATTCAGGAGTTACGCTCTATACGCCCCATGTGCTTGATGCCGCCGTCCAGACAATAAACGCCCTGCACCAGGTAACGCCGTTTGATTTTGGCATGGCGCTGGGTGATGCGTGCGACAACAATCAGCTAAACGAGCTTCGATGGTATATGGATGTCCTGGACGGCAAAATGATCCACCCAAGTTCCGGCGCGCATCTTGGAGCCGACCACATTGATTATCAGAAGCCGTTCCAGGCGGCCGGACTCGACAAGTCGATCAAATGGTACCAGGCTGTCGGCAATCACGATCAGTTCTGGATGGGGTCCGCCCTCCCGACTGAATACATCCGGCAAACCCTCGTCGGATCGAGCATCCTCAACATCGGCATGGTGGGTCTCAGGCCTCCTCACTATATTAACGGCGATTGGTCCAACTCCCTGAATCAGCATGGTTATTATATGGGTGTAGTCAACGGCTCCAAACCGTACGGGGACGTTATCTATGCCGGGCCGGAACAGAGCTACGACCCCCATCCTCCAAGGGTTGCGGCCGACCCGAGCCGCTGTTCTCTTACGATCAACCAATGGATGGGCCAATTCTTCGACACCACTTCCCAACCGGTGGGCCACGGATTTACGCAGAAAATGGTAATCGACGGATTTGCCTGCTATCACTTCTACCCCAAGCCCGGTATTCCGCTCAAAGTCATCGTCCTGGACGATACGGACAAGTCCGGCACCTCGGACGGGGCCCTCGATACCAAACGTTACCAATGGCTCAAAAAAGAACTCGAGGATGGGAAAAAAGCGGAAGAACTAATGATCATCTGCGCGCATATCCCGTTGCACGCCTATTGGCTGGACCCGCCGACCGAACAGGGGCAACCTTATCAATATCTACCGATTTGGACGACGAATTCCTCGGTTGACGAAAATGTCACCGAAGATGATTTGCTTGCCACGCTCTATGAATATCCCAACCTTATCGCATGGATTTCGGGGCACGTTCACCGAAACGCCATTACCCCTCAACTCGCAACCGGAGGAAATCTTGAAAATAGCTTCTGGACGATTGAGACACCATCGTTGAGGGACTTTCCACAGCAGTTCCGGCATTTCGAGATCGTTCGAAACAGCGACAATAACATTTCGATCTTTGTGCTTGACGTAGATCACGCGAGCAAACACATGCCCGACGGGTCGGACTCGCCTGCGATGACTTCGCGTCACTATGCCATCGGAGCGGGACAGATATTTAAGACTCCCGTGAATGAGGGACCCGGCATAAACGCGACTACCGGTGTCTATAACGCTCAGCTTGTGAAACAGTTAACCCCGAAGATGCAAGCGATAGTAGCGGCGATCAAACCGACGGTCAGTTCTTTCCGGATCACCGGCGCCGTTTCCGCCGAGAAACGCACGGTCGCTCTTAACAATACCGTGGTTGGAAGTACTCCAACTCAGTACATTGCGAGTGAATTCCCGGACTTTTCCGATGCCGCATGGCAGCCCTACTTGAGCGCTCCAACCTTTACCGTGAATTCCGGTTCCGGCGGCAAAATCTTCTTTAAGGTCAAAGACGGCTCGGGAAAGCAATCGCAAGTTGTGAGCGCAAGCATATAGCGGTGGTTTTTGAATTGCGGTAGATAAATAGCTCGAAGGAATATATGTCCGCGTTTTTTATACGGCGCAGACCTTGGACCGCTCCGCGATCCGGCCCCCCTGGGCGTATGACATAAGTGCTTCCAAGGCAGGAGCTGCCCGCCTGTTTCCCGACAAAAACTTCTCATTTCCTCTTAAGGTGATATAAGAAGATACTCCAGGCCCGGCGCCTTGAACCAAAACAGTCCGTGAGGCAAAATGGGGGCGGGAGCGCCTGCCTGGAAAGTTCGCGGTTTTGAGTTGAAGCTTGAATTATAACGGAGATCTTAAAATGAGTTCCGGCAAGAGCGCTATTTCCCAAATCGTGGACGAGCAAGTGGTTGGCATGCCGCGTTCCGTTCAAGACCTGGACACTCCATGTTTGATTGTCGATGAGGCGCGGATGAACCGGAATATCGCCCGGCTGCGTGCTCGGCTGGCGTCAGCCGACGTTGCTTTCAGTCCCCACCTCAAGACGGCCAAATCGATTGAGGTGGCCAAACGCCTTATAACAGGACCGCATGGCCCGGCAACCGTTTCGACGTTGCGCGAGGCGGAGGAATTTGCGACCTGCGGCATTACCGAACTCACCTATGCGGTTGGTATATCACCCTCCAAGCTGCCTCGAGTTCAGGCTCTCCGGCTGCGGGGAGTAAAACTGAGTATCCTCCTCGACAGTGTGGAGCAAGCTGAGGCGGTTGCGGCTGCATCGGATTCGTCGGACCCGGTCCGGGTATTAATCGAACTCGACTGCGACGGACATCGGTCGGGTGTAAAGCCCGGCGACTCCGATCTCCTGCTCGCCATAGCGCGTACTCTTGCTCCTTCCGCGCAACTGCGGGGCGTACTGACCCATGCCGGTGAGAGCTATGAGGCGCGAGGCGAGGCAGAGCTTGTCGCTGCGGCGGAAAACGAGCGCGCATCAGCCGTGAGGGCTGCCGAATTTCTGCGCTCACGGGGCTTCGCCTGTCCGGTTGTGAGCATAGGCTCGACTCCCACCGCGCATTTTGCGCGGAGCTACCAGGGCGTAACCGAAGTCCGCGCGGGGGCGTTTGTATTTTTTGATCTCGTGCAGGTAGGAATCGGCGTTTGCACCCCGGACGATATTGCGCTTTCGGTCCTGGCAACCGTAATCGGGCATCAGCGAGAGAAAGGCTGGACGATAATCGACGCGGGCCGGATGGCTCTCTCAAGCGACAGGGGTACCGCCGGGCAGGCAGTCGATCACTACTACGGCGTGGTTTGCGACACCCGTGGGCGGCCGATCGAAGGGCTGAAAGTAATCAATTGCAATCAGGAACACGGAATCGTGGCAATGCGCCCGGCCGGCGCCGGAAGAAGTCCGGAACTGCCGATAGGGACGCGGCTGCGCATTTTTCCTAATCACGTGTGTGCAACGGTTGCGCAGTTTGATCGGTACCATGTGATCGGCGAGGGACGAAATGAAGTGAGCGCCGAGTGGCCGCGTTTCACCGGGTGGTAAGGAGAGGAAGATGTATTTTATAACTGAGGCAGTTGCGGCTCGGATCGTCTCGATAAAGAATGCAATCGAGGTTGTTGAAGCGATGTTTTGCGAATACGGCAGGGGCGAGGCCAAAGTGTTCCCTGTCGTCTTAGGACACGGACCGGAACAGGGGACACTTTTCAGCATGAAGGGTGGTTTGATGCAGGCCCGCA
>Ga0364919_10220_pt1 | contig 24191 bp, 31 predicted proteins | sample SorcelJu500001C7_2_FD_206953 | JGI IMG/M metagenome (GOLD analysis project Ga0364919, IMG submission 206953) | Enriched cells from Trout Bog Lake Hypolimnion, Wisconsin, USA - BchlTB.June20.5000.01.C7 | ecosystem: Environmental > Aquatic > Freshwater > Lake > Hypolimnion/Profundal zone | place... | reverse complement strand
CAAAAAGAGAAATTCCGGCCTCAGAGCGAGTGATCAAAAGCATGTCTACTTGAGAGGACATAAGCAATTGCTGAGCTACTACATCTAACGATTCCGTACGAGGCATTTTCGCAGCCAAATACGCTTCAGATAAGTTGGGCTTTAAAAGAGTTGCGCCACAATATTTAGAAAAATCCGTACCTTTGGGATCCACAATTGTAGGAATATTAAAAAATTTGCCCAATTCAATAGCAGCTTGAATGAGTCGATGCGATAAAAATCCTTTTCCATAATCAGAAATAGCGATCACCTGCACCTGAGGTACGATCTCTTTCAACTGCTCTATCGCCAAAGCTTCTATATCCAAGGGCAAAGGAGAAATGGTTTCAAAATCCACCCTAAGTAATTGTTGACTATCTGCAATGAATCGACTTTTAATAGGCGTTTTATAATGAGGCTCTACAAAAAGAGCTCGCATATTGGCGCCTTTTTCCATAAGACGCTCTTTAATCTCTTCGCCCTTTTGATCCGCCCCAACACGTCCCATCGCAAAAACAAAACCACCTAATGCGATCAGATTCAAGACAGCGTTACCTGCACCACCTGCTTTGCTTTCTTCAGACAAAACCTCCAAGACAGGAACAGGGGCCTCTGGAGAAATACGGCTTACGCGCCCTGTCATGTAGGTGTCCAACAAGAAATCACCTAACACAAGAGCTTTAAAGGGAAGAAATCGATTGAAGGCACCCATCGCCGTCTTTTTTACCATCGAGCACTTCTTAGTAAATAATCCTGCACATATTCTCGAACAGCTTCACCGATAGGCGTCATCTTTAATGGTTCGAAAACGCTAAATGTTTTATTCATATCCGCACAGGTATAATTTTGATACTGCCCATTTAACTCTTTTGGCATTTCAATATAGCGAATATCCTCTTTTTTGCCGAGCGCCTGAAAAAGAGCTCGTCCAAGTGCATTCCACGTGATGGCTTTCCCTTGGCCAATATTATAAATACCAAAAAGAGGTTTCGTTAAAAAATCACAAGTAATTTTTACGGCATCTTTGAGATAAATAAAATCCCGCAACTGCTCTCCATCAGCAAAACGATGAGGCTCATTGGATTTATAAAGACGAATCACCCCTTCTTGATGAGCAACGTGGGCCATCTTCAACACCATCGAGGCCATACGTCCTTTGTGATATTCATTCGGCCCAAACACATTGAAATACTTACAAGCCACCACACGATGCAAAACCCCTTCTCTTTTCATCCAAAGATCCACCAGCTGTTTTGAGAAGGCATACATATTGATCGGGCGAAGCTCTTCAAGAGATTTCTCATCATCTGAAAATCCCCTATCACCTAGTCCATAGGTAGCAGCAGATGATGCATAAATGAATCGTTTATTGAAGCTAAGCGCCCACTGAGCCAATCGAACAGAAAATCTAAAATTATTTTCCATTAAGTAATCGGCATTTGTTTCCATGGTATCGGAGCAAGCGCCTAAATGAATGACTGCATCTATTTCACTTTCTCTATCCACAAGATATTCAAAGATTTTATGGCGTGAAATCAGATCAATAAACTGTTTGCCGACAAGATTTTTCCATTTATCCGACTGTTTTAAATCATCGACAAGCAGCAGATTATAAAAACCTAAATCATTCAAATGACGGACCACTCCTGATCCAATCATTCCCGCTGCACCTGTAATCAAAATCTGATTTTTCACACAAGCCATACCAATGCATTGATTGTAACAGAGATGGCAAAATATACCCAAATCAACTTTTGAGTTGATTTGGGTATAGCCAGACGTTTTGGAATATAAAAAATGGCAATAAATCTCATGATGTTGATTTTAAATTAGTTAAAGCACGTTGCTTGAAAGGCCTTTTCTTTTTTTCAAGAAAAAGCATAAATTGGAAACTGTGCTGCGAGATCGATTCGCATCACTTAACAAAATAGGAGAATAACTATGAAACAACCACAAAAACCACAACCCGCTCCAGCTAACAAAGCACCAGAGCAAAAAAAACCACAAACTCCAGCTCCTCAACAAAAACAAAAAGTGTAATCCGCTTTTACGTTTCACTTGAAACAAGTAAACCCCATCTCAAAAGATGGGGTTGCTTCAAAAAGCAGGCATTCCACTTTGAATACCCGCAATTGGCAGTTAAACTTCTTCAGTTTTCTGGTCGACAGGTCCTTCCACTGGAATGGGCGCTACAACAGATTCCAACCCAGCAGTAGACACCCCTTCTGGAATGATCGAAAGATTGCAAATCACAAGAACACCCTCTTTCAATTTAAGAGAAATCTTATGAACTCCAGTTTCTTTAATGGGACGAGTTACCTGAATATATTTTTTCTCAACAGGCAACCCTTTCTCTTGAAAAAGATGCGCAATGTCCGCTGCATTCACAGAACCGTACATATGCCCTTCAGGATCCACTTTAACACGAATCTCTAAAGTAACAGTTTCAATTTGTTTCGCTAAAATAGCAGCTTCTTTGCTATCCACTTCTGCTTGTTTCGCTCGTTCAGCTTTTAGACGCTCTTGTTTACGAAGCGTATTAGCACTTGCCACTATGGCTAAATTTTGAGGCAAAAGAAAATTGCGTACAAATCCAGGCCTAGCAGTCACAATCTCCCCTTTTTTACCGAGAGAATCTACATCTTGAAGTAAAAGTAATTGTTGTTTCATTTTTTACTCCTCCGACACAAAGGGAAGCAAAGCCATATAACGAGCCTGCTTGATCGCTTTTTTCAGTGCTTTTTGATAATAATGAGAAACGCCAGAAATGCGACGAGGCAAAATTTTCCCACGCTCTGTAATGAACTGTTTTAAAGTTTCAGTATCTTTGTAATCAATTGTCTCGATCTTCTCTTCAACAAAAGGACAACTTTTTTTCTTTTTGGCAAAAGGAGAATCGGCGCTGTTAGCAGTCATAACACTAGATTTTCTATCGTACATGGTTAACCTGGCATTTTAAGGGGTTTAAACTCAAGACTCTCCAGGACCTTTTCTGTCCGCACAGTCATAAAACGAATCAAATCTTCATGAAGATGATAATCTTTCCAAAGATCCAAAATAGCTTGGGTCGAAACTGTGAAATAAAGAACGAAATAAAAACCTTCTCTCTTTCCATCAATTGCATAAGCCAGCTTACGTCGTCCTTGCTCGTGAATTTTATGAATCTCGCCACCTTTTTGGACGATGCCATCTGTAATTTTTTCAAAAGCTTTTTTACGAGATTCATCACTGAGCGTCGCACTCAGAATATACATCCCCTCGTAAAGCGCCTTTCTAGTTTTTTTCATTTAAACTCCATTGCTTGGGTTTGATGGAAATTTATTTGCAAAATCCATCGCACTGGTTATTCCTTTATTCAACCATATTTCTACGGCTTGAGAGGCTCGATCCAAAATATCTGGAATGAGTTTCTCCTCTTCTTCAGAAAACTTGCCTAACACATGGCTAGCCAAATCTCCCTCTTCCCGATCGCCAACTCCTACGCGAAGTCGAGCAAATCGATTGGTTTGTAAATGCTCCTCAATGCTCTTAAGGCCATTATGACCTCCAGAACCGCTGTTCAGCTTCAATCGAAGCTGTCCTAATGGAAGCGCTACATCGTCAACAACTACTAATAAATGAGCTAGGTCCACATTCAAACTGCGCAACACTGGAGCTACAGCCTCACCACTCAAGTTCATAAAAGTCAATGGCATCATGAACACTACAGGAGAGATCTCTATCATTCCCTCAGCCACAATGGATTTCCATGACAGCCGCTTCCGAAATGTGAGATGATGTTTCTGGGCTAGTTGCTGCACCACCGCAAAGCCCATGTTGTGACGGGTCCCTTCATAAGACTTTCCAGGATTTCCCAATCCAACAACAAGAAACTTCACAATCTACAGCTCTTTTGTTAAACCTTCTTAGCAATCACAACAGCCACTTCATTCATCTTACCTAATGGCTTCACTCTATCTGGAATCGAAATATCAGATAGACGCATCGATTGTGCAATTCCTAGCTGAGTGACATCGAGAGAAAATTCCTGCGGTAAATCTTTAGGAAGACATTTCACCTTAAGCGCTCGAATTACTTGACGCATAAAACCACCCAACTTCACGCCCGCACATTCAGCGACTCCGGTAATTTGAATAGGAACATTCACAGCCACAGGAACTTTTTCATCAATCATCAAAAAATCAATATGAAGAACTGAGTAATTCACAGGATGGTATTGAATTTCTTTGACAAGCGCCTTAACTACTTTTTTATTCCCATCATGCAACTCAAATACAGTTGTTGCTAGCAAACCTGGTTTGAGCGCACGTAAAATGGCATGAAATTCATCCCCTTTAATAAACACGCTCTTGATAGACTGATCGCGGCCATAAAACACAGCAGGGACATTTCCCTCGCGGCGGATTTTGTTGATTTCGCTTTTTTTTCCAAAATTTCTTGGAAATACAGAAAGTTTCATTGTTCACTCCTAAACGCTGTAACGGGACTTGACCTTCACCTTTCCGAAGAGGACAGAACCATACAATTTTAATTTAAATTTGGGGTGGAAGGATTCGAACCTCCGAATGGCGGTACCAAAAACCGCTGCCTTACCACTTGGCGACACCCCAGCAATTTGAAAACAAACCGATGCAAAAACAGGAGCCATATTAATCGAATTGCCAAATATTTTGCAATCCTTCCTTAAAGGCAGGCGTTTCACGCCGTGCAAAATAAATGATACCTTTTATAAAAAACAATCTTTATAGAGGGAAATTATGCGTATTGTACAAATTACCGCCGAATTTTCTCCTATTGCCAAAGCAGGTGGACTAGGGGAGGTGGTTTTAGGCCTGTCCAGAGAATTGAGTCGATTAGGCCAACATGTTGAGGTCATTTTGCCTAAATATGATTTCATTGATCTGGCTCAACTAAAAAATATACAGCTCGAGCTCGCCGACTTCAAATCAATGGTTTATGAAAATCAATATGCGAATGCCATGTGGTCTGCCAACTACGAAGATTGCTCGCTGCATCTCTTGGAAACGAGACACCCAGCAGGTTATTTACATCGAGATGCAATCTATGGCTATACAGATGATGTCACTCGATTTCTTTACTTCTCTCTAGCTATTCTCGAGTATCTCAAGCTACAAAATAAGCCCATCGACATACTCCATCTACATGATTGGCATTTTGCCCTGGTCGCCATTTTGGCGCGCGAGGTTTTTCAGTTGCCAATAAAAGCTATTGTCTTAACGATTCATAGCGCTGAATATCAAGGCAAATGCGCTACTTGGGACTTGGATGCCGTGGGAATTCATGGAGCCAATTATCTTTTTCCCAACCAATTGCAAGATGACAACCCAGCCTGTCCAATGACCCTCAATTTGTTGAAAGGAGCCATTATTTACTCCGATGCGATCACAATTGTTTCGCCCACCTATGCGAAAGAGGTTTTAACAAAAGATATGGGCTTTTTCATGGATGCCATCTTGAGAAAAAACAAGAAAAAAATCACAGGAATTCTCAATGGGGTGGATCAACAACTGTGGAATCCCTCAAAAGATCCTTATCTTTTAGCGCATTACGATCACGAAACTTCCATGGAAAATATCCTGAAGGCTAAACAAATCCATCGGGAAGCTTTACGAAAACGGTTCCTCCTAGGCCACAAAAGGCCTTGGATCGGCGCCATTACAAGACTTGTCCAACAAAAAGGCCCCGAACTACTCGAAGCCGCGATCTCCGAAACGCTCCGTTTAGGGGGCACATTCCTTCTTTTAGGATCGTCTCCCACAGCTGAAATGCAAGAACATTTTCAACAGCTGAAAACACAATACGCAGGCAATCCTCAGGTTCTTCTCTATTTAAGCTATGACGAGGCGCTCGCCCATCAGATGTATGCAGCCCTTGATTTTCTCATCATCCCCTCTCACTTCGAGCCCTGCGGATTGACCCAACTCATTGCCATGCATTATGGAACAGTTCCTATTGCCCACGCAACAGGTGGCCTCAAAGACACCATCATCGACTGCGAAGATAGCTTGAGCCCCATCAAAGAGCGCAATGGATTTTTATTTCCATTAGCTACGATCCCTTCCATGAACCAAACTCTCGCCAGAGCTTTTGACATTTTCCTAAAAGAGACACATTTATTTGAACTACTCATTCAACATGGCATGAGACGCAATTCCAGCTGGAAACTTCCAACTCAAGAGTACTTGCGACTCTATCGAAAACTTATATCTATCTAACATCCAATGCTTGTTTGATATGACTGCGATTAGCTAACACATAATCGCCCATAGAAAGCGCTGTATAAAGAGCTGCAGCTGCCACAGAGAAAAGGCTCAGCCTTTGAAAAAGATCTAAAGACAAAATGCCAGCAGTATAAAAAATCATCAAAACTAAAATGATAAAAGCAGCTATAGCCTGTATCACAGCCTTCACCTTGCCACTAAAACGAGCGGCCAGGGCAACTCCTCTTAAAGCACACAAAGTGCGCAACGTACTAATGAAAAACTCCCTATAGAGAAAGACAAAAACATATAACAGAGGAAGATTAACAACCCCTTGAGTGAACGTTAAAAAAAGGGTGATATGAGTGATACTATCAGCCATTGGATCGAGCACCTTTCCCAAATCTGTGACTTGATTTCTTTTGCGAGCAAAAAAACCATCAAAAATATCTGAACATTCACAAATAATCAGAAGAACTAAGAGTATAAAGGGAAGCACAGCAAGAGAAATCCCAAAACTTTCGTACTTAAAATAAAGCAAAGGAAAGAAAGGGCTAATCAATATGCGCAAAAAAGTAAAAAAATGTGGCAGAGTCATTGTTTTATCTTATGGAGATTAAAACATCTCAAGAAAATTACGCAAGCTCTCTCTAATGAATTGTCAAGTCCACGCTATGAAATTTTCATATTATGATAGACCGCATCCACATCATCTAAACCCTCTAACCACTCAATTAATACGATATTGGAATCTGCATCTTCATCAGACACTTCAACCCAATTTTTAGGAATCATAGCCAACTCTGCCTCATCACATTTCCCGCCAGCCTTTTCAATCGCCTCTTTCACCTGAATAAAACTTTCCACGGGAGTTGTGATGACATAAGCTTCATCCTCAACAGAGAAATCATCCGCTCCATTTTCACTCACTAATAGAAAAAGATCATCTTCTACAAAAGAAGATTTGGCAACACGAAGGAGCCCTTTCCTATCAAAATTATAAGCCACTGCACCAGGCGTCGCAACAGTTCCCCCGCATTTATTGATGGCAATCCGAATGTCAGAAGAAATGCGATTACGGTTATCGGTCATAATATCTACTACAAGACCTACTCCACCATAGCCATACAATTCATAGGTCATTTCAGTATAATCTTGAGTATCGGGAGAGGACGCTTTTTTGATATTACGCTCAATACTCTCGCTCGGCAAATTTCCTTCTTTAGCTTTCTGAATAGCAATTCGAAGCTTACTATTCGATTTTGGATCAGGGCCCCCTTGCTTAACCGCTGAAATAATTTCTTTCATAATACGGCTAAAAATCTTTCCCTTTTTCTTATCGGATCTTTCCTTCCGATGTTTAATATTTGCCCATTTACTATGACCTGACATATCAACTTACATCCTTAAGGAGGTGTCTACATAATTTTCTGCATTAAAATTTTATTGAGGTACTGTCCTTGATCTTTTACGAACTTCCTTTGCATTCCATACTGTTGAAATCCGAGCCTTTCATAGAGATGAATCGCAGGATTGCCCTCATAGACTTCCAAATGAATCAATTCGAGCTTAAATCTCTCTTTACCAAGAGTCATCAACTCCCCTAACAACTTCGTTCCAATCCCTTTCCCTCGATGCTTTTCGTCGACAATGATAGCAAAAAGAGACTGATGAGACAACTTTTTATATGGCTGTAAATATAAGTTGGCCACTCCACAAGGGATCCCATCCCAAAGAGCCGTCAAAACAGCTTCTTGCTTGGCATAGCTCATCCAAATACGAGCCGCATCTTCAATTTCACGCAAATCTGTCAAAGGAAACCAACGAAGTACTCCAGGCTGCAAAAGCCACTCAATCAAATATTGCTGATCTGAATCGATAGCGAACCTTATTTCTAAAGGAGACTTATTCATTAAAAAAATGCTCCAACAAAAGACGCGAACGGGGACATCCTTCTACCTTCATATAATTTTCTTGCCTAGCAAAGATCTGAAAACCCAATTTTTCCAAAAGAGGCAATAAAGGACTCGGCTCAAAAATCTCTGCATGGACAGCTTCTAAAGAAAAGCGGGTTTTAGCTAAATGAAAAATATTGCGAAGCATAGAAGTGCCAATCCCTTTGCGCCGACAAGCAGGATCCACCATGAGATAAAACCCACAATGATGCATGACCTTTTTATAAGGCATCAAAAACAAAGTAGCAATAGCGCAGGGCTTATTATCAAGCGTCCCAGTAAGACTTGCCTTGAATCGGGAAAATCCAATCCAATTTTTCAAAGCATCCCCTTTTTCTTCAATATCAAAAGGATAGTCATTACAGGCGGAAGGATCCAAAAACCATTCCTCTAAGGAAGCTAAATCCTCAAGTTCTGAATAACGAATGTCAAAAGAGGGCAAAAAAGTCATCCAAATTCCTTCAAATATGCGTCAACAAAACCTTCTATATCTCCATCCATTACAGCATCAATATTCCCTACTTCAAACCGAGTCCGCGTATCTTTTACGAGAGTATAGGGCTGAAACACATAATTGCGGATCTGACTGCCCCATGCAATCTCTTTTTTTTCTCCACCTAACTTTGACAACTTTTGCTGCTGCTCTAAATATTGTCTCTCATAAATCTTCGATTTCAGCATAGTCATACAAGTTTCTCGATTTTGAATCTGACTTCTTTCACTTTGGCAAGAAACCACAATTCCCGTCGGAAGATGAGTCATTCGTACAGCTGAATCCGTTTTATTGACATGCTGTCCTCCCGCTCCAGAGGCTCTATAAGTATCTACCCTCAAATCTTCAGGACGCACCTCCACTTGAACATCCTCAATAATCGGAGTAACATCCACAGAGGCAAAACTAGTATGACGCCGCGCATTCGCATCAAAAGGAGAAATGCGAACTAAACGATGTACTCCTTTTTCTGATTTGCAATAGCCGTAGGCAAATGGACCGCTGAATCGAAATGTGATGTTTTTTATGCCTGCCACCTCTCCCTCAAGGCGATCCACAACCTCTATTTTCCATCCTCGTCTCGCTGCATATCGTTGATACATCCGAGAAAGCATCATGGCCCAATCACACGATTCCGTTCCACCAGCGCCCGAGTTGATCTCTAAGTAACAATCCTTGTTGTCTAGTTCTCCGCTTAACATCTTTTTCACTTCAAAATGAGTGAGTTGCTTGTCTATTTCGCCTAAAGCCTGAAGTAACTCTTGAATCAAGCTCTCATCACCTACACTTTCGGCTTCAGGAAGGAGATCTTTGACATCGTCAAAACGAGTTTTCAAATTATGATAGGGAACTGTCCACAATTTAAGAGCATTGAGAGAATCAATGACTTTTTTAGCTGCATTGCCATCGTCCCAGAAATCGGAAGAGGCCATTTTTTCTTCTAATTTTTTTACTTCTAGCTCCTTGACCTCCAGGTCAAAGATACCTCGACATGTTTACAAGACGCTCTTGGATTTCTTTCAATTTTTCTTGTGTTTCAAAATTCATAAATACCCTGTTATGTAAATGACTCCACTTTTATCTTATAGATTGTTAAAAGTCAAAACTTCAAAAAAACACTTTCCAAAAGAACTAACCACTTTTTCTTTACATTTATTGAATTCAGTATATAATTCTCCACTCTTATGCAGGACTCATGTCCTCTTACTTACACCTAAAAAACAATAGGAGGTTTCTATGTTTTCATCATCATCATTGTCACTATCATTTGTAGCACCCATCACTACAGGCATTCAAACAGCATATCAAAAAACCACTGAAGTGGGCGCACAAATGGCCGCTAAAAGTATAGTTTGGTGCAAAGAGAGTTATGCGGTAGCTCAACCTAAAGTAGCTGCAGCCGCTCTCTGGGCCAAAACTTTTTTTGCCAACATTTTATCTCAAACATACACCTACGGTAAAAATCTAACCACCAAAAGCATTACTCTAGTACGCGCCCATCCTATTATATTTGGCGTAGTCGCTAGCACAGCTCTAAGTTTTTCTTTAGGTTATATGGTTGGCAAAAATCAAGCAACTCAGCCTGTTTAATTTAAACAGGAACTTTTCGAGCGGCGAGCCGTATTCGCCGCTCGTGCACTGAATACGTCCAAAGAGCTTTGTCTTTTAATGAACTCGTTTTAACAAAAAGACGTCCCTTGTGTTGAGTCACCCGCATCCGAGTTCCATCTGACACAACAAACTGGTGCGCGCCTTGAAACACAACATCTTCTGCAATGAACTCTGAATATCCTTCTAAGTGAATCTCAAGAGACTCTTTACGACAAAATTGATTGCGCCAAAAAGGGTGAGACGCAGCCCAATCCACTCCTTGGTTTTGCACAGTAATATTGCGCAAAATACAACGACCTACCTGTTCCGAATAAACTAACATTCCATTCGAATCTAAATGTCCTAAAAGATTTTTTGCGCAAATGACGAGACTTCCCTCCAAATCAAGATCTTTCATTTCAATCTCTGCGATTTCCAATTGCATTTCCGAATGAAGCGACATTTTGCCACCCGATATTTTTTGACGAATAATAGAATAAAGAGGACCCAATGCTGGATGATATAAAAATACACAATCTGGTCCTTTTTCCAAATATTGCGATAAAGAATAGGCGGAAGGTAATGAAAACGAACAATCCTTTTGTAAAAGCTCCCTTGCCGCTTGCAACTGCACATAAAAACAATTTTCAGGCGTCTCTTCAAAAGAGCGACCCGGCGCCATGGCTTTTTTTACTGTTGAAATCGTTTTATGACGCTGATTATAAGTAACAAAAGTTTTCTTCGTAGCAAAAGAATCGCCTTTTTTTTCAACAAAAACATCGGCTATATTTTGCATCAAAGATTCAAGACGAGCTATAACCCATTCCTTTTTTTCTCCCATATCATTAGTCAAAATAGTTTTCTTCAAATTGATGAGAAGTCCTGGGAAAGGACAAATCTCAACAGCTCGAGAAACCTCCTCAAGATCGATAAAAAGGATATTGGTATTTGAAGAAAAGCGAGAGTAAGGCTCTCCTTCTTTTAATGGACGATCTTCAATGCCAAATTTTTCAAAATCACAATACTCAATATTTGTTAAAACAATATCTCCATTTTGTTTTTCAATAACAACATTCACCCCTTCTGCTGACTGAACCAATCTAGGGCAAGAAGCAAAACCAAAAACCAGATCATGCTGACAGCCCCATCCAACAAAAGCCAAAAGACCATAATCCAATGATGTGACGGGATTATTGATTTGCCGAACCAAAGCTTTTTTTCTTCCCAATTTTTCAAGCCATTCAAAAACCTTAAAATCACGAGCCAATTTCCAAATCATCCCATGACCGCCAGGTTTCAATAGAGGTTTAAACGGAGCTAAAACGCACCAGTTGCCTTCGGCATTCACAGCCGGCACTAAAGGCTGCAGAAAAAAACGAAAAAGCTCTTTAGGTCGGCCAAACCAATGATTGTCCTCACAAATCTCCAAAAGATGCTTTTGATTCTCTTTTTCGGAAGAGGTCATAATAGCCACTGGAGTGATATGTTGTTGAGCTGTAAGCTTGAAATACAAAAATTCACGAGCTTGCAAATCTCGAATCAATCCTGCAAGAAGGGAGCGTCCCGCATAACAAAGATTCGCTGCAGGCAACTCCACTCCCGTCTTTTCATCCACAAGATGCAACCGATCCGCTGCACCGCCTAAAGGATACATTTCTGCCATTTTAGGAAGCGCCTCAATAGCAGCCAATACCGCTTCATCCACCAAATCTGTTTCATTTTCAATATTCACGAAGGAGGGCGAATGGTAAGCCACTCCAAGAGGACTCTTATTCTTTGAAGCCATTTCAAGAAGACTTAAGATTTGTAATTGATAACCTACAATACCACCCAACTGCTCATAAAAACGATCGATGGCAGCAAGCTTTTTCAAACAATCCAAAAGAAGCTTTTTATCTACGGGACTTTCTGCAACAAGAAACTCCCACTGTCCAATAGCAACGATCTGTTTTAAAACCAATTCCAATTCAGAAGACAACTCTGTAACAAAATGACACGCATTCGATTGCATCCATTTTTGAACAGATGGATAATTATTAAGAACCGCAAGCCTCTCATCTATCGAGCTCGTGCTGCGCAACTGAACACTCAATTTTTGAAGTTCTATCATGATGATGCCTACCTAGTCTTGAGTAAAAAAAACAGCTAAATGGTCAAGTACCTTCTTACGCCGCGCCAAAGAAAATCTGCCAGAAACCTCAAAAAAATTACAAGATCAGATTTTTATAAGAAAAAAATAACGACATCCGCTAAAATCACAGTCTTTTAAATGTACACCCGAAGATTGGGATGGAAAATGCAATATATTTTCAAAAAAAACTCTTCGATTGCGATTTTTTTTGACTATTAACCCTTTGCACAGATAAAAGATTTCTTTGAGGAAACACTCAATCGATAGATAAAAATCGAGCCTTTTCAAAGGAGAATGAATATGGCAACAAAACAAAAAGTTTCGAAATTCATGCAACCTATGAAACCCAGCAAAGAACTTGCTGCAATTGTAGGTGAAAATTCTATACCACGTACTGAGGTAACAAAAAGACTTTGGGCCTATATTAAAAAACATGGCCTACAAGACACTAAAAACAAAAGAAATATCAATCCAGACATCAATCTAGAAAAAATATTTGGCGGAAAAAAAGCCGTTAATATGTTTGAGATGACCAAATTAGTGAACAAACACCTTTCCTAAGCTAGTTCTTTCTGTTAAAATCCCGGGTTTAAAACCCGGGATTTCTTTTAAAAGTGCGCTATAAATTAATTATTGCCTATGATGGAACCGCCTATTGCGGCTGGCAGGTACAGAAGACAGGCATTTCCATCCAATATCTTATACAGAAATCTCTTGAAACCATTTTTCAGCATCCCATCCATCTCACTGGATCTGGACGTACTGATGCTGGCGTCCATGCAACAGGACAAACCGCCCATTTTGATACAGAAGCTCGGATCGCCCCCTTTCGGCTTCGAGGCCAAATGAATGCCCTACTTCCACTCGATATTCGGATTTTAGACATCGTGGAGGTCGCAGCCGATTTTCATGCAAGATACAGTGCCGTTTCAAAAATTTACCACTATCACCTTCATCTTGACTCCATTGCAGACCCATTCACCCAGCTCTACCGTCACATTGTTCGCTCACCCTGCGATCTTTCGAAAATGCAACAAGCTATTTTCCACCTCATCGGCACCCATGATTTCACCTCAGTGGCTAACCGAACGGATCAATGCCGCGCCACACAAGGAGGGGTTCGCACACTTTTTCGCCTTGAGCTCATAGAGCAAAAAGGAGGCATCCGACTTGAATTTGAAGCAGATGGATTTCTTTATAAAATGGTGCGCAATCTCACAGGACTGCTTTTAAGTGTAGGCACAGGCCGCATTGAACCTAAAGACGTAATCACGATTATCGCATCGAAAAGCCGACAAAACCCTTTCAAGGCAGTTCCTCCGCAAGGACTCTTTCTGCACAAAGTATGTTATGAACCTTGTCGTGATTTCAAAAACACCTGAACGTACCGAGCTCCTTGTAAGACATCAATCAACGATTCATGTGAGCAATTTCTCAGCTCTTTTTTTTCCCAAAATTTACTACACCCATAACCAACCACTACACGCTGCTGCGCACAAGGAATTCCCAGATAATGATCAATCCACACATTCAAATCTTCAATAATATCTGTCGCTGAGTAAGCAAAAGATTCGTCAACTTTGAGCGCAGTCCAGACAGGTATTGAATATCTTCTTTCCCGTACACCAACTGACTGAGTCATACTTCATCCTTAAATCAAAAAGTTTTAAGAGAAGTATTATATCCCCTCTCATATTTTGAGTCATCGTTCTTTCAGATGAAGCTCCTCTAAGTCTCATAAAACAGACAGAGCTATAATTTTACTTTTTCCAACGATTCAAAATGCATGACACCCCCCTCTATTGCCATTTCCAACAGAGGATGCGAGAACGGACAAATAAGAACCGGCAAGGCAGGCGTCCCTTTTAAAGCCTCCAAGCCTCGAATACTATCTTCAAAGCCAATGATACGATCCCCTGGCTTTCCATAGAGCTCAATAGCCTTTAAATAACACTCCGAATTAGGCTTAGGTTGAGTATAATCTTCTCGAGTGATCCATTGAGGAATTGTCTGCAAAATAGGAATTTGCGAACGAATAAGAACCGTTTGTTCATAGAATGAATTCGTAACAGTACAACGACGTATGTTCGCCTGAGCCAGAGCTTTTAAAAGAGCTTCAACACCAGGCATAAGCTTGATATGACCATGACTGACCAAGTCAAAATAGATCTTTTTCTTCTCTGAATAAAATCGATTCCAATCTGATCCTAACTCAGAAAATTGAGAAGAGAGAGTCTCTCGCAAAGCTTCTGCATTCAAATGAGCCACCTGACAAAATTGCAAAAAACTCCAATCAAGAGAGTAGCCTCTTTGAGCTAGCGCATCAATATATGCTTGATAATGAAGACGTTCTGTATCCACCAACAACCCATCAAAATCAAACAGAAAAAGTTGAAAACGATGAATCCATTGCATAGATTCCCAGCATAACAAAAGTGAATTGTTTTTTAAATCACAAAGACTATATTGAGGCTATGGAAGACAAACAATCCCAAATAGCTCTCAATTACATTTATTTTGGAATTTTTTTTGCTTTTTTGCTTTTAATTTCCGCCAGTGGCGTTTTTATTTCCAGCAGTTCTGGAGAATCGAAAATTTTCTTCTTTCTTTACGCATCTGGGCAAGCCCTTTTTGAGATCGCTCTATTTGTTTTTGGCGGATGGGCAATACAACACATATCAGGGAAAATTGGCTTCACCTCTTTCATTGGAGCCACTTTTATTTTTTTCGTTCTACACCTTCTTGATTTTGTCATGGAACGCATTTTAGATCTTTCCGTTTGGGAAACGATTGCATTTGTTCTAGATGAAAGTTTCGACAATTTCATGTACCTTCTGGATGCCTCAGGCATTGCTCTTTGGCTATGGGTGATTTTGTTTTTGTTATTAGCCATGCTGCCTCTTATAGGAATTGGAATTTACCGCAGTTTAGAAAAACTGACCCAATTAAGACCTATACTATTGAAAAAAGAATGGTTTTTCCAAGCTTTCATTTGCCTACCCATCTCTCTCTTACTTTGGGAACACTCCACGGCTCAGCTCATTCATCCCAACTCTTACACAGGATTTATCAAATCACTTCCCTGGAAATTTACATTTTTACAACCCAAAACTGTTTTTTTCTCTCTTCCCCATCCATTAAAAGAGCCTATGGAAGAGAAACAGCTCATTGCATCCATTGAGAACGATGACACGCAACTTGCATCAAAACCCAATATCTATCTTTTTGTTATTGAAAGTTTTCGTGAAGATTTTATTACTCAAGAAGTTGCGCCTCATTTAACACAATTCAAAGAAAAATCGAATCATTTTAACATGGCCCTTTCCAATGGAAATGGCACCCATATTTCCTGGTTTTCTATTTTCCATTCTCAATTTCCCTACTATTGGAATCATCTGCAGAAAAAAGGATGGTCCACAGGAAGCGCCCCCATCCGTCTTTTAAAAAAATGGGGTTATAAAGTAAGACTCTATAGTTCAGCGCAACTCAATTACTATGGCATGGAAGAGCTTCTTTTTGGCAAGGACAGACATCTTCTAGATTCCTTTCAAACGTTCCATCATCCGGCGCCTTTACTAGCCTGTGATTCAGATGCGCACGCCCTCGAAAAGCTACAAGACGATTTAAAAGACCCCGCTCTACAGCAAGGACAACTCATTATTGTCTTTTGGGACTCCACACATTTTAATTATAGCTGGCCGGAATCTCCGACACCTAAATTTTCTCCCATCTCTAAAGAGTTCGCCTATTTTCAGCTATTTCATTCCGCTGACACCATAGAACAAATCAAAAATAGATATAGAAATGCTGTTTTTTATATTGATTCACTATTTGCAAAATTCATGACCCATCTACCCCACAAAGAAGAAGCCATTATTGTTGTGACAGGCGATCATGGAGAAGAATTTTTCGAGCACGGCAATCTCTTTCATGGCTCACATCTCGTTCATGAGCAAACAAACGTCCCTCTCTACATGAAATTCGGAGACAACCAATTAAAAGCTGCTACACAGCTGACATGTCAAATGGACATTTTTCCCACCATCCTTCACCACCTAAGCCATAAAAAAATCCCATTCTTGCAAGGATCCTCCATTTTTGATCAAGAAAGATGGCCTTATGTTCTCATTTCGCGATTTAACGCAGGACGTACTCCTTACGAATTTTGCATTCATAATGGACAGAATAAATTCATCGCGCAATTCACAGACAAAAAAAACATTTTTCAATGCAAACAATTAAAAATCAGATCACTCTGCAACAAAACCGACTGTCATCTTAGCAAGACACAAAAAGACATAAAAGAATGGGTAGATACCGAATTTGGCGGAGCTTTCCAACGAATATTTGAAGAGAACTGAATTTTCCACCAGAGTCAAACTAATTGAGTTGGCCTTTCGCTCCAGGCTTTGGTGCTCGACAAAATCCACCCGTAATTTATGAATTTATTTCTTGCAAATGGTATTAGGTTGAACTCCCTCTTAATTTCTCACTGCTCCCATCAATTCATCTACCAAAAGTTTAAGTTTTTCTTCGGAAAGCAAAAATTCAGGCCCCTCTTCCATAGCCATTAATTTCAAAACAAAGCAATCTAAATTGCATTCAAATTCCAAGCCATGGTCTATGTAAATTTTAAACGCCCATTTTGAAATTTCATCGCAATTGCTTCCAATTAATATCTTTGTTTTTAACTCTGACCCAAATTGTTTTTTTGTATAAGTCATAAGTTATTTAACTCCAAGTTCGCTTCTTATTGGTAGATAATGAATGGAATCTAATGTCTGTCCATTAATCATCTTCGGATGCACTCGATTCACTTGGCCAAAATGATCATAACTTTCCATCCAAGATTGTGCAACGTTGAAACCCCTCAAAGCTTGTTTACCCACAACAAGTGTTCCTTTTAATACAGCGCGCATTGGCCGCAAAATCGCCTACAAAACAGCCCGCTTAAAAGGCTCGATTTTGACCTGCATCAGGGAAACACTTATAAAATAATAAATCTGCTAGCAAGAGGGCGTTGATAAGTTCATTTTTTCTTTAAATTCGATAAAATTTTCAATTGAATGAAGATAGCCACCATCAAGATCTTTTAAATCGACTCCTATTAAATATGTAATGACTCTCCAAATTCTTTTTTTTTCTGTTAAGGGCTCAAATTCTAAGTCATCTATATCATGGGCAGACAGTCTCAGTGAGGCCCAAAAAGCGATCTGTTCTCGAGATTTAGTGCCCTGAATAAGATCATCGACAATGTGTTCTACTTCATTTAGAAATACTTTCATTACCTTGTTCCTGTAAAATCGCCTTTATCATCAAATATATTCTGAAATAGCTTGAGTCTTTTGAAATAACTCAGCATTTGATAAATAAGATTTAATTTTAGCACTCGTAGATGGTGCAGTGGCAGATAATTTCAATAGTCCAAAAGCATTTTTAGTTCCCGTCCAAGATTGTGCAACGTTGAAAGCTCTCAAAGCTTGTTTATCTACAACAAGTATTCCTTTTAGTACAGCACCACCTATTTTTAAGCAAATGGATCGTATAGATCAGGAATATTTTCCCACCATATTTTTTTAGCATGTATGATGTAAAAAGAGTAAACAGTTATCTTAGAATGAGGGGGAAAATTCACCCATTCTAGGTCCAGTTTTACTACTGTATCATCAATCTTGAGATGAAGGATACCCGCACTGTCATACAACATCCTTAAACGAACGGATGTTTTTTTTTCATTTTCCGTGATTAAATCAACTCCATCTAAATGCAATTTACCTTTAATAGTACAGCGTTCAGAAAGAAAAATATTGTCTAGATTTTCATCTAGCGATACTTCTGCACTTTCCATAGACAAAACAACTGAAGATTGATCATGCTTTATATCAATTAATGACCCATCATGAAAATAAGAAGAGTAATTGAAAATATTCATTGAATCTACCAAACGTTCTCAGGCGCATAAATGTGAGATGCATCACTATGCATCCTGCTCGTCTAAATACTTATCATGTCTCTCTTGAGAAGCGTTAAGGTTCAGCTGACGATTCAGTCTTTTCCCAAAAAATATACCCATCGCCATCATAAGCACCTATCACGACATACCGCGCTTCTTTGCAAATTTCTTCCATCTCTTCCCTGCAAATTTTTTTTTCCGAAGAGACCTTTAGCTGATGTTCTGTTAAAATGCAGAGAGCATGCCAAAATGTTTTTGATCTGTATAAACATTCTAACAAAATACCCTGGGAAATTTTATTTGGTGGCAATAAATAATAAATTTCTTTATCGCAATGTCTTCCGAATTTCGCAAATAACTCACAATAGTACTGCGCAGAATAATGTTCGTTAAAATTATCAACAACACAGAAAAACTGATGATTTTTGACTTCATTAATTATATAATCGCAAAGTTCCTTTTCTAATGAAGAGATTGTTGAATAGGTGTATGCACCTCGTACACTTCCTATAGAACCTCCTTGTTGAGGCATTTCAGGCAAAATGCTATCAGAGAACTCATGCAATTTCTTTAAATCAGCTTCTTCTGGAAGAAGAGCGAAAAACTCCCCTTTTTGGGTTGTGATCTGTTTAATTATTTCAATTGATAGTAAATTAGTCTCTTCTAAGGATTCCTTAAAAAACATTAGTGATTGTTGACGATTCAAGACATATTTGTATAGTTTTCTCATTTCGACTCCCAAGTCCCATCAGGATAGATTCTAGCGCCACCTATTGCTCCATATGTTTTTCATTCTTCCACAACCCCTCTGTCCTAACACCTGTAAATTTATCCCATGCTCTGCAATAACCAATTGCATTTGCTCCCAGATATTTAACGAGTTTACTGAATTTAATTTCATCAGGATCCTTGCTCATCAAATATTCTAAAAATGATGTTGTTATAGCATTTTGCACTGATTCATCGCCATCGCAGAGCAAAAACTCAACGAAATCGAAAATTTTTTTAATTTCAAGCTCATTATTGGATTTTATTGTATCTACAGCGTAATCCCCAAAAGGCATCATCTGAATATGCAACCCTAGGTCCGAACCAAAATCTTTAATATAATCCTCCCAATAAGCAGGAAATTTCAGAAACTTTTCCTTCATTAATTCTATACAACGCTCACCTGTTATTTTTTCCATCTCATTCTCCCAAAGCATTGTGTAAGTCTTTAATGATATTTTCAGCTACTGCCTGATCGCCCGGCCTTACAGTAGAATTATTTTTCAACTATTTTTCAAAAGCAATATTCCTCTGTACTGGACAAAAAAACAAAATGCGCAAGATCGCAAGAGACAGGATGAACAGGATAGATTAATTTATCCTGCAGATCATTCCGGCGCTTCGCCGATCGTCTCTATCCTGTTTTTTTTGTCCAGCACAGAGGGGTATTACTTTCCCTCATTTGTTATATCTTTCATATTTTTAGATCCTGAAGATTTAGTAATCCGAAATAATCGCAATTTAATTAAAATCGTTAGCTCCTATTCTGCCAACAGAAGCATCAACATACAAATTATGGCAGAGACAATCAGAATCCTCAATCGAAGACAACTCCTCGCCGCACTGCAAACATTCATAAAACAAATCGGTACCTGAAGGCCATCTTTTTTGAGGATCAAAATTTATATACTCATGACACACTAAATTTTTGTTCATTACTTACGAGCATTACATGTTTCGGACTATCTGAATATTTAGATGCAAATTTTAATTATTTGCCCATCTGCTACTTGTTTGCCTTCCCATAAAGTTATACTCTTTCCAAGAGTTAGATTTGGCAACGCTAAATCTTTATCCAGAAATTTCACCGGGATTTCATAATATTTTCCTAATTCTATTTCCTTATCTCCAATTAATAGGCGGCAGTCATATGCTTTGCCATCAACCATCAAGGGGCATCCATAAAAGTCTGGTCCCAAAGGTGTTTTGCGTTTCAGAGACGTTTTACGTCCTGCTTCCTCGTTTGTCTTGAATCTCACTTTAATATAAATATCAGGTTTCATTTAAATCTCACTATTTTGGCACTGCCATCCAAGTCATAATTTCAGGGACTAATCCTTGCAGCTCCCGATCATGAATTACACATGCAGGGATTCCTCCATCAACGAGGGTAGGCGATATTCCATTAAAAATATTGTTAGGAACTTGTGTTTTAATTAAAGTATACGGAGAATCACCAAATCCTTTTACAGCTTTTTTCGCATAAGAAGAAGCTCCTTCGATAGATGTAGTAAAGTACTTTCCTTCCGCGTCTCCCAAATTACGAAAAATTATTGAAATGATAAAGACTTCGGATACGACTGCAATCTCATCCCTAAAAAGAAACGAAATTCAAAAAAAATTTACCGGAAATTTTATGAACAATTATATCAATCCCAAAAAAATAACTTAGCGTTTAAGCTCGCAGAATCAACCAATCAAACGCCACACAAATAGATTCACATTGCACTAATAGAGATACACTTATGTTCGTCTATTCTGCGTTATGCGCTTTGACATACTCAAACGCTAAGTTATTTTCAGAGTTGATATTATGGCAAATGATTGATTTTTCCAAGAAACCAACAATGGCAATATTTCATTACAAAAACAAACTAATCATGTTTTTATTATTTATGTTTTCTTGATTTTGATATCAACATCTTATATGATATGCAGACAAAATGTTCATAGAGTAAATTTTTGCAAAAAAAAACATCAAAAAAATAAATTACTCAAGGACTCAAAAACTGCAATATATCGCTTCCTTCTCAACAAAGGAATCCAAAACTTAAAAAAAAATGAAAAACCCAGGTAATTGAGGTGCATTCATGAATTATGAGTTTGTTGACTCTAAAATACCCACTAAATATGGGGTCTTTTGCATTCGCATCTACGCTGCTAATCAAGGACAAGAAACTGTTGTTTTATGGACAGAGAATCTAAATCTTGAACTACCAGTACTTGTTCGTGCCCATAGCGAATGCCTCACTGGAGACCTGCTTGATAGTCTTCTGTGTGATTGTGGAAAACAACTCGCTCGTTCACTGCAACAGATCCAAGAAGAGGGGGGAGTTTTCATTTATCTTAGACAAGAAGGTCGAGGAATCGGATTATTTGAAAAAATTAAAGCATACAAGCTCCAGTCAGAAGGTCATGACACGGTCGAAGCAAATATCCTTTTAGGCCACCTTCCTGATGAAAGATCTTATGAAATGGTCCTAATCGTTCTAAATGATTTAAGAATTAAACGAATACGATTGTTAACTAACAATCCTAATAAAGTTTCTGAAATTGCCAAACTTGGCATCGAAGTCGTCGAGCGAGTACCTATTATCATTAGGCCAAACAAATATAACAAAAAATACTTCACTATTAAGCGTGAAAAATTCAACCATTGTTTCGATAAAAATATTAGTACTTATTTTTATCAATTTCATGCAGAAAATCCCGAGCAAGTTAAAGAAATTGGAGAATATCTTAAAGACGCACCATTGGATCCTTTATTACGGGTTTATGTTGGTATATCAGCCAACCCTTCTATAATGCTAAATGAAAATGAGATCACTCGAATCATATCCATTTGTCATGCATGTCATTCATATAAACATTTAACTCCAATATTACATTTTTCATTTCAGAACTCAAAAAACCCAGATAAAGACATTATTGCAATTAAAGAACTGTTACCTATTATACAACACTTACAAATGAATGACTTATCTTTTTCAAAGTCACTCATAGAACATGCATGTCAGTTATTTACTTGCTACATCCCTCTATCTGATGAAAATTTTCAACACATCCACAACAAAGACATCAGAAGAGAAATAAAAAATCACAACGCTTTTTTATTACTAGATAACAGTAAAGGAAGAGGAATTCAAGAAACGAAAGAATCACTCATGAAAAAAATTGATACCCTTCTAAATTATGGCCTTAATGATATTGGAATTTGTGGAGGATTTGGTCCAAATGATCTTGAAACTTATTTTGAATTACGACGTTTTTACAAATTAAATTTCTCAATCGATTCAGAAACAAAACTGAAGACAAATGGAATATTTGATATTGAAAAAATTAAACTTTATCTTTTTCAGCTCCTTCGCTTTGATGATCCGAAATTCAAAGGCATTGAACAAACAAGGGCATTTTACAAGCAACACCAACGTACGGATTGGGATAAAATAACAATCGAGAATCATGAATTTTCTATTCATCCAAAGGTTTTTCATGCTGGATATTTTCCTTCAACATTATGGTTTGCTGAAAAAGTCAAACAGCAAGTGAAAAATCATCTTAATTTTTGTGAAGTTGGCTGTGGATCCGGCATAATTAGTTGCCTCGTTGCAATCGATAATCCTCAAATGCAAGTAATCTCAACGGACATCTCCATTTTTGCATCCGAAAACACCAAATTGAATGCAGATCGTTTAGGACTTGGAAAAAGAATTCAAGTTACCAATGGTGATGTGTTTGATGGCATGATTCCCGGCAATCGCTTTGATTCCATTTTCTGGGCTTTGCCGTTTGGCTATCTTGATCCGGGGGTTATGCTTAATTTTGAAGAAATGCAAGTGTTCGACCCAGGCTACCGAGCAATCAGAAAGTTTTTTCAGACAGCAAAAAAATTCATCAAACCTAATGGGAAATTGCTCATTGGTTTTTCTTCAGATCTGGGACATGCAGAGCTTCTCGAAAAGATTACAAAGACATATAATCTAAAATTATACAAATCTGATGAAAAACAGATGTTAGAAAAAGAACCAATAAAATTCGAGTTGTTGATCGGCACCTATGAATAAATTGCCATTTCGATTATGTAAATACATATGAAGGCATCAGAAAGATCATTAGTTACTTCAATTAGCATTGGAGGATTTATTGAATGGTACCCAATTTTTCTCTATATTTATTGGGCATCAATTTTATCAAAAAAATTTCTGTCTGATATATCCTTGCCGACAACTGACCTCCTCATTTTTATTGTTGTACTTTTAGGCGTTGTTTCACGTCCAATTGGTGGCTTAATATTTGGATCTCGTGGTGATAGAAATGGAAGAAAGAAATCGTTTATACAAATGATTGTTATCACATCTTTTTTGAATTTTTTTACAGCTATCATGCCTACTTTTTCAAGCTGGAGTCTTTCATTTTTATTGCTCATAGGAATTATGAGATTTTTACAAGGGATTCCATCAGGCGGAGAATTACCTGGAGCTCTATGCTTGTTAGCAGAAAATTCCAACCGCGAGAATAGAAGATATTTGTGTAGTTATTTATTGATAGGTCCGCAAATCGCACAGGTCGTTAGCATGACGCAATGCTATTTTATGCAAAAATATTGTTCTCATGAATTTCTTATCTCTTATGGATGGCGTATATCATTTCTAATCGCGGCGCTATTTGGATTTTTAGGGAGCTACGTTAAAAAGGAACTAGTTGAAAGCCATCTATTTCTACGCTTACAAGATAATAATGAGATTTTAAAAAATCCACTACGATTTTCATTAAAACATTACAAAACAAAAATCATTCTTGCTTTCTTATTGACGATGTTTGAAGTTGTTGGATTCTTTTTAATTACTTTTTACGCAGTTGAAAATTCCAACAAAGTATTCCATCTTAGAATTCAAGACCATCTATTTTTAAGCGTTTTTGTTTTCACGCCGATCGTTTTTATTATGCCTTTAATAGGAAAGATCGGAGACAGAATTAACAACAAGCAATTATATATTTTCAGTGCGATTGGATCTATCTTATTCTCTATTTTATTTTGTTTTTCAGCTACTTTTTCTTATAA
>Ga0364919_10218_pt1 | contig 24226 bp, 14 predicted proteins | sample SorcelJu500001C7_2_FD_206953 | JGI IMG/M metagenome (GOLD analysis project Ga0364919, IMG submission 206953) | Enriched cells from Trout Bog Lake Hypolimnion, Wisconsin, USA - BchlTB.June20.5000.01.C7 | ecosystem: Environmental > Aquatic > Freshwater > Lake > Hypolimnion/Profundal zone | place... | reverse complement strand
CTATCAACAACTGATGGCGGAACTGGGCATGACTGAAGGTGGTGAGGGGGACGGCGAAGGTTTGGGTGGCGAGGGGATGGGTGAAGGCGGAGTGGCCCCCGAAGACGACTCGATTGCGACGGACTTTAAGACGGAACAGTCGCGCTCACCCGTGACGGCCGGCAAGGTGTTGTTGTCGGTAAAGACCAAGGGGTTGAGCGACAAGGGGGACGCCAGCAAGGAGTACAAGTCGGCTGTGCGCGCGATCAAACAGGGGTACAGCGAAGCCATTCTGCACGAACAGGTGCCACCCGGTTACCACGAAGGGATCAAGAGTTACTTCGACAACTTCGAAAAGAACGGGAAGAACAAGTCGGCTCCGGCGGAAAGCAGTGAGCCCGTTGAAGAAAAATGACGTTCGCGATGAGACGTTCGCTTAAACGGCACGCATTCGTGTGTCGGCTGCGACTCGCCCCCTCATCCCCGGCCCTTCTCCCGCGGGGGGAGAAGGGGGAGTTGATTCGATGACGATTGCTACGGCGTGCGCTTGGAGTCTCGCGCGCAGCCTGCTGATTCCGCTTTTGGCGTGGCCCATCTGTCGGATGCAGACCGATTGGTTGCGGCAGATGCCCGACCGTCGGCGGCGGATCATGTGGTGGTTGGTCGTGATCCCGTTTTTATGCCCGGAACTGTGGACCGGTTATGCCTGGTCGGGCTTCGCGGTGCGACTGGCCGGTTCGGGTTTTTGGGAGCGATTGCCGTTTGCTTGGGTGACCAATCCGCAGTCGATCGTGTTCCGCGACGCACTGGTCGATGAATTCCTACTGGATCTGTTGCTCTTCGCACGGATGATTCCTGTGGGGACACTCGCGCTGTATTTCGCTCCGCCGCCAAGGCTATCGCTGGCGGCGTTCCATTGCTGGAAACTGACCGGGCACAAGTCTGTCGGACGCTACCATTTCTGGTTTGAACGCCACGGGTACTTGTGGCCCGTTTTCGCGCTGATGTTTCTGGTGGCGTTTCAGGAGTTTGAACTGGCCTCGTTAATCGGCCGGCCCGCGTGGACGGTCTGGCTGTTCGATGCCCAGGTGGGTGGGCTGGCCTTGTCGGAGTCGCTGAAAAAAACCGTGTGGCCGGTGGTTTGCCAGCTTGCGGTTGTGATCCCGTTAACAGCTTGGGTGTTCCGCAATCGCAGTCGGCTCAATACGGGCGAACACGAATTTCGCCTGCTGCGTTGGGGAAGCCGGCTGATTGCCGGCGTGGCGATTGGCGCGGGATTCGCGATGTTGATCGTGGTCCCCACATTAAACGTCGGGCGCGATACGATCGGCGGTTTGGGCCGGATCTTTCAGAGTCCGTTGCAAAGCCGCACGCTGTTTTCGGAAATTGGCTGGGGAATGGGTTATTCCTCCGTCGCGGCGGTCCTCGCCATGCTGATCGCGGCCGTTTTGTGGAGGGGCGTCCGAAATTCTCGGTGGGGGACAGCCGGGCTGTGTCTGTTCTCGTTTCCCGGTTTGATTGGGCCGCTCGTTTCTGGGCTGGCGCTGATTCGGCTGTTGCAGGAACCGATCCTGCGAACGGTCTATAAAACGCCCGCATCATTCACGATGGGAATGGTGCTGTTTCTGTTGCCTCGCGCGTGCCTGCTGCGCGGGCTGTTGCAGAATTCATCGCAACCGGCACAAACGCACCTCGCGAGATTGCTGGCGAATTCGCCGGCACAGGCGGTGCGGGGGGCTGCGGGCGAATTGTTGTGGCGCTTGAAGTGGCGAGGCGAATTCTGGGGGAGTGCCGTGCTGGCGTACTGGGCCTTTTTCGACTTGACGACCGCCGCGCTGCTAGCGCCCGTCACCGTAGTTTCCGCGCCGGTGATGTTATACAATCAGATGCACTTTGGAAAAAACGCAACTCTCTCGGCTCTGGTCCTGCTGACAGTTCTTGTCCCGCTCGGGATTTTCGCGGTCGCAGGTTGGTCGCGACGTTTCCTTTACAACTGGTTCTGGCGATGACGGCTCCGATCTGGAAACTGGATCAGGTGATGCTGCGAGGGAATTCCCGCCCGCGCTTGGCCGGCATTTCTCTGGAAATCGGTGCCGGCAGAACGGCCGTTCTTGGGCACTCCGGGGCTGGAAAAACGTCGCTGTTGAATTTGCTGGTGGGATTCGAACGCCCGGATTCAGGAACGATTACGGAGCAAATCGAGCCGGATTCCCAACGATTGCCGATTTATTGGAGTCCGCCCGGCAACGGACTGTGGCCGCACTTAACCGTGGCACAACATCTGCTGGCGGTCATTTCCCCCGAAGAACAAACGCCAGTAGAACAGACAGCGGAAAACCCAGTTCTGGCAGGCCAGCCACCTACCAAGCTTGCGGAATTGCTGGCGGCGTTCGATTTGTCAGACAAAACCGGGGCCTATCCCGATCAATTATCGCAGGGTGAATGCGCCCGGCTAACGGTGTTGCGCGCCGTCGCGAGCAACTCACAGGTGCTTGTTCTGGATGAACCGCTCGTCCATGTGGATCCTGCCGGTTCGAGGAAGTATTGGGATAATTTGCGATCGATACTGGGAGAATCTTCGAGAACAGCCGTCGTGTTTTCGACACATTCCCCCGAAGTGGTGCTGCGCGAAGCAGAACAGGTGATTTGCCTTTCGGAAGGACGTGCCGTGTACTCCGGCAGTGTGCAAAAACTGTATTACGAGCCCCCCAGCGCCGATCTGGCTTGGTCGCTCGGCCCTGCCAATTGGGTGGATGGGGAGGGGGCGGCACGCTGGATCGAGGGAAGCGCGCCTGGTCGTCGTTGCTACCGACCGGAAGAAGTCGCGGCCGAGCCGGTCGCCGACAGCCCGCTGGTGGTTCAAGCGGCGGCGTTTGCCGGTTCGATCGGCGAGATCGATGTGGTCGACGAACGCTCGGGTGAGAAACGTCGGGTTTTCCATCGACCTTCCGGAAATCTGTTGCGGGCCGGGCAGCGCGTGTTATTGCACGTCATTGCCCTGCTGTTTTTGGCGTTCTTCATCAGCGGGTGCTCATCGGCCTCTGCGGAACCACAGCTTGCCGTTCGCAACACAAAGAACTGGATGTTGCCGCCGGAAGGACCGAAAATTCCTACGCCGCGCGCGATTCATGTCGGTCTCCACGAAGAACTGTTTGTGATCGACAACGCGGGGCGCGTGCTGGTGTACGACCTCGCGGGCAAACTCCTTCGGCAATGGTGGATGCCCGATTATTCGGTCGGCAAACCGGAAAAGATCTTTCAGTTTAAAAGCGGCCGGCTCGGTGTTGCCGACACGCATTATCATCGGGTGGTGTTTTTCGACGATCAGGGAGAAGTCTTGTCGATGCACGGCTCGTTGGGCCACGGGCCGGGCGAATTCATTTATCCGGTGGCGATCGTGGAAGACGACGACGGCAATTACTACGTCGGCGAATATGGCGAAAACGACCGCATTCAGAAGTTCGATAAAGATGGAAACTTTCTCTTGCAGATCGGCAAAGTCGGAACAGAGAAGGGGGAATTCCAACGCCCCAGTGGGATCGTGTGGCGCGATCACAAACTTTACGTGGTCGATGCCTTCAACAGCCGGATTCAAGTCTTTGCCGATACGGGAAAATTCCTCGAAGTGCTGGCGGAAGGGAACGATGCAGCCGCGCTGAGTTATCCCTATGATATCGTCGCCAACGACCGAGGCGAACTGTTCGTCGCCGAGTATCGGGCCGGTCGGATTTCGAAATTCGATACGACCGGGCGCTTGCTGGGGCGGTATGGATCGACGGGGAGTAATGCGGATCAACTTTATACGCCGTGGGGTATTACGCACGACGGCAAATCGCGTGTCTATGTGGCCGACACTGGCAACCGCCGGGTGGTGGCTGTTGAGTTTTGATTCTTGTTCGGGAACGTGACCGGTGAACCTCGCTCAACGAATATTGAAAAGCCTGTTCCCACCGCCGAAGCAGCGGCTGGCCTGGGTCGACGCGCTGCCGCTGGCTGTGTTTTTGTTCCTGTACATCGGCTTGTGCGTCTATTTGGAATTGACGCATATCGTGCTCTTCGCGCGACCCGCGGCGTTCGGGCTGATGGTGTTCACAGTCTGGATCTGGTGGATGCACGTTGCCGGTTATGCCGGGCTGGGTTACGCGCGATCGCTGGTCGCGCTCGAGCTGCGATTGATACTCGCCGGACTGTTTGTCGTGCTGCTTGCCGAGCCGCGCTCTGTCCGCACGAGCGATAACCTGTCGGTCATTTACGCCGTCGACGTTTCTGATTCGATCAGCGAAGGCTCGACCACGAAAGCGTTCGAATTCCTGGCGAAAACGGCCCAGAAAAAGCCGCAAAACGATCAGGTGGGACTCGTCATTTTCGGGAAAAACGCGGCTGTCGAATTTAAGGCTGACAAACGGGTGCCGCTCGAAGACAACACCGTCCCGATTTTTTCATTAATTGACAAAGAAGCCACAAACATCGCGCAAGGGCTGGCGCTTTCGGCCGCCATGCTACCGGAAGACAACCAAGGCCGCATCGTGCTGATCAGCGACGGCATGCAGACCGAAGGGGATTTGTCGAAGATCATTGGCGATCTGAAATCGCGCGGCATTTCGGTCGACGTTTTGCCGATTCAATTCAGTATCAACGATGAAGTCTGGCTGGAACGCCTCGAGCTTCCGCAGTTTGTCAAACTCGGCGAAAGCTACGAAGCGGGCATCGTGCTCTCTTCACTGAGTGCGGGCGAAGGGAAATTAATCATCGAAGAGAACGGCGAGAAAATCGCCGAGGAAACGGTGAAGTTTCAATCGGGCAAAAATCGCTACACGTTTCCCGTGCAACTTCGCACGGCGGGCTATTACGAATACTCGGCGCGGATCGAAGTTCCCCGCGGCAAAGACAGTATCGACAAAAACAATCGGGTCGTGAATTCACTGTTTTTGGAAGGGGAAGGGAAGGTCCTGTTGGTCACCGATCCGGCCGGCGACGATCGCGATTGGAAACCGATTGCCCAGGCCCTCAAAGAGACCAAGCACGCTGTCGAAGTGCGAAACGCGTACGACTTCCCGCGCGATTCGTCCTCGCTATTGCCTTACGACTGTATCGCGTTTGTGAATGCTCCGGCCGACGCGTTCGATCAGATCCAACTGAATGCGATGCGCGACGCCGTTTTTAATTTCGGCTGCGGTTTCTTGATGGTGGGTGGCGCGAACAGCTTCGGGCCGGGGGGCTACCATCGCACCGTTGTCGAAGAAGCCTTGCCGGTGACGATGGATATTTCGCAGAAGAAAGTGCTCCCCAAAGGGGCGCTGGTGATCATCCTGCACACTTGCGAATTCGCGGAGGGGAACACTTGGGCCAAGCGAATCACGAAGCAGGCCGTCAAGGTCTTAGGCGCACAGGATGAAGTGGGTGTCATTTGTTTCGAAGGGGGCCAAGAGAAATGGGTGTTTGAGCTCACTCCGGCCGCCGAATACGACAAGATGGCCGTCAAGATTCAGGCGGCGGAACCGGGGGACATGCCCTCCTTTACAGGCACGATGAAAAAGGGCCTGGAGGGGTTGAAAAAGAGCGATGCGGCGACCAAGCACATGATCATCATTTCGGACGGCGATCCGGCCCCGCCACCGCCCGCGATGATCCAGGAGTACATCGACAATAAAATCAGCGTTTCCACCGTGGCGATTTATCCGCACGGCGGCAACGAAATCGGCTTGATGCGGCGCGTTTCGGAAGCGACGGGGGGCCGATATTACTTCCCCGCCGACGCCAACGAACTCCCTTCGATTTTCATCAAAGAATCGAAGACTTTGAAGCGGAGCATGATTCAGAACAAAACGATTACACCCGATGTCGTGGGTGAACCGGGGGTGCTGAAGGGAATTGAAGGGCTGCCGCCGCTCAGTGGCTATGTCATCACGACGGCGAAGGGGCGGCCAGCCGAAACGATTTTGCAAGTTCCACCCGATCAAACCGAAGAAGATGGCGATATCGATCCGATCTTGGCGATTACGCGCTACGGTTTGGGCAAAACGGCGGCGTTCACTTCCGATTTGTCCCCCAATTGGGGTGGCGAATGGATTAGCTGGGACAAATATTCCGTGTTCGTCCACCAGCTCTTCACCGAAATTTCCCGCGTGCAGAAAACCGGCAAATTGCGGATGTGGACCTACACGTCGGGCAACGACGGCGTGGTCGTTGTCGAAGACTTTTCGGAAAATGACTCGTTCCTCGAGGTCGAAGCGCGGATCACCGGTCCGCACGACCGTTCCGAGCGGTTGCCGTTGAAACAAGTCGCCCCGCGTCGTTATCAGGCGACAGTCCCGTTGTGGGGAAAAGGTCGATATCACATCGTGGCTTCGGCAGCCGGGGAAGAACGCAAAGACGAGCGGGCCTTTGGCGGGATCATTATTCCGTATTCTCCCGAATACCTGCGATTCCGTTCCAATCCGCTGATTTTGCGAGACATTGAAAAAGGCACCGGGGGGATCGAACTGGATGCCGATTCGACATCGGATGATATTTTTAACACCAACCGCCAGCCCAAACGAAGTTCGAAGCCGATCTTCGAATGGTTCCTGGTGCTGTTGGCGTGCCTTGTCCCATTGGATGTGGCAATCCGCCGGGTGCAACTGGATTGGGGCATGATTAAGACCTGGCTTGGCTTCGGCATGAAGACCGCAGCTTCCACCGCCACGATGGGCGCCCTGCTGGAACGGAAACAAGCCGTCGGAAACCAGATCGAATCCCGGCGTGGAGATACACCGTTGCCCACAGAAACTTTGCGAAAACTCGCGAAGCCGCAGGCGAAGGGGGGCGGATCGACATCGAGACCTGGCGGCGGCCCCAATGTGCCACCACCGGCGCAAAAGCCCAAAGCCGAAGATCCTTCGACAACCACCGAACGGCTGCTGCAACTCAAGCGGAAACGGCAGCAAGATTCCCCATAAAATCCGAAACAAGCCGAATCCAGAGCCGACAAATTACTGCCCTGGTGCGATCTCTACGATACGCGGCGTGAAATGCGACATTTGCAGAGCCGCGACCGTAAGGGAGCGATTGGAAAAAACCGCTCCCTTACGGTCGCGGCTCTGGTAGAAACGTGTCACACTGCCTCGCGTGCGGCGAAAAGCCGGCAAGATCTGAAGTCGGATAGCGAATTAACGAGTCCCTGAAAACCTTCGACAACCCTGTATTGCCCGAGATCGAGAGTCCTTCATGAGCGCGATTCCTCTTTCCGTCGACCCGGCCCTGTTGCAAGCCGAGGCGGACCAATTCAAACAAGAATTCGCCAGCGTGCGCGAAGCGGTCGGACGGGTGATTGTCGGCCAGGCCCGCGTGATCGAAGCCGCGCTGACCGCCATCTTCAGCGGCGGCAACGTGTTGCTGGAAGGGGTCCCCGGACTCGGTAAAACCGAACTGGTCAAAGCCCTGTCGCGCGTGCTCGACCTGGAATTTCGACGCATTCAATTTACCCCCGATTTGATGCCCGCCGACATCGTGGGGACGAACATAATGTCCACCGATGAAATGGGACGTTACCGGTTCGAATTCCGGAAGGGCCCCATCTTCACGCAATTGTTGCTCGCCGACGAAATCAACCGCGCGTCGCCGAAGACCCAATCGGCCTTGCTGGAAACGATGCAAGAAGGATCGGTCACGACTGGCGGGACGATTTTCCATCTGGTGCAGCCGTTTTTCGTATTGGCCACGCAAAATCCCATCGAACAGGAAGGGACCTACCCGCTCCCGGAAGCGCAGCTTGATCGGTTCATGTTCAAAGTCGAAGTCCCGTTCCTTTCGCGTGCGGAAATGAACGAAGTGGTCAGCCGAACGATTCTGAAGAAAGGGGCCGAGCTCGAGAAAATCGTCAACGGCGAGCGCATCATGCAATTGCGCAGTGTCTTGGAAAAAGTCGTGGTGACCGACCCGATTCGCGACTTCGCCGTCCGCCTCGTGCTGTCCACCCATCCCACGTCCGAGTTCGCGACCGACCGCATTAAGCAATACGTGCGCTGGGGCGCCAGCCCCCGTGCGGCGCAGGCGTTGATTCGCGCAGCTCGCGTGCGGGCGTTGGCCGACGGGCGTGCGCACGTCGCCTTCGAAGACATTCGCCACTACGCCAACGAAGTGCTCCAGCACCGCATTTTGCTCAATTACGACGGCCAGGCCGAAAACGTTCGCTCGTCCGAACTAATTACGGAATGCCTGCGCAGCTTGAATGAAGACGGCGGATCCGCCTGGGTGTAACAACGGCCACGGAACCGGCACAGGAACGGCGCGAAGCGTGAGTCGCTAACCGACAGAATAACCGCAAAACATCCCGAAACGACCGATACGCAGATCACTGCCGGTTGGCCCTTTTTCAAAAAACGCGACATGAATTTGCTTAACCCCCAGGCTCGATTCACCTCGCTGCTCGAAAACGAGACGCTGGCGCGACTCGAGAAGATGCGATTGGCGCCGCGACGCAGACTGACGAATCGCAGCCGTGGCGAGCATCATGCCGCGAAGGGGGGCACCAGCACCGAGTTCGCCGATTACCGCGACTATGTACCGGGCGATGACGTACGCAACGTCGACTGGAATATCTTCGCCCGGCTAGAGCGACCGTACGTCAAGCTGTACAGGCACGAAGAAGAAATGCACGTCGTTTCGATCGTCGATGCCTCGTCGTCGATGCAATTCGAGGGGAAGTTCGAACGAGCCCAGCAATTGGCCGCTGCCTTTGGCCTGATGGGGCTGATGAACGTCGAGCGTGTCAGCGTCTTTTCGTGCAACCACGTCGGCAAAGAACCGGTGTTCATGCCCCCTTGTACGGGACGAGTCAGCCGCAAACGGTTGTTCGATTTTCTTGAAAAGATCCAGGGCGGAGGCGATTTCCCGATCGAACAAGCGGTGGACGCCGTGCTGCGTCGGCATCGCGGTCGCGGCATCGTCGTGCTGCTTTCCGATTTTCTGACGTTTGGCAATCTGGAAAAGTGCCTGAACCGGCTATTCAGCAACGGGCTGGAGGTCTTCGCGGTCCAAATCCTCGGGCCGTCCGAAATTCACCCGGACGTGAACGGAGACATTCGCCTGGTCGATTGTGAATCCGGGAACGCGGTCGATGTGACGTCGGCGGGCGATTTGCTGGGAATCTACGAGGAACATCGGGCCGCTCTGGAAGAAGAGTTGGGGATTTTGTGCCGGCAACGTTCCGGGCGCTTTCTGTCGATCTCTTCGCAAGATCCGCTGGACTGGGTGCTGTTCGATCTGCTCCGGCGAAAGGGGTGGGTCCGATGAGCTGGTGGCCATTTTTTGCGAGCCAATGGGCTTGGCTGTTTTTGTTGTTCGTTCCGCTCGTCATCTTCTACTTTTTGAAATTGAAACGGCCTCGGCACGTCATTCCGTCGCTTGCCTTGTGGCGCAGCGTGCTGAACGACCAGCGAGTCAACTCGCCGTTTCAAAAGTTCAAACGCAACTTGCTGCTCTTGCTTCAGTTGCTGCTGTTGTTTTGTCTCATCATTGCCGCGATGCAACCGTTTTTCCCGAGCGGGGCCGATCGCGCCAATTATCTACCGGTTCTCATCGACACCTCGGCGAGCATGGCCGCGGTGGATAGCGAAGGAAAGTCGCGACTCGACGCCGCCAAACAGGAAGTCCGTCGGCTAATCGACAATCTGCTTCCGGAACAACGGCTGTGCCTGATTTCCGTTTCGTCGACCGCCCGGCAGTTGACCGATTTCACCGATAATCAACGCGTGCTCCGCGACGCGCTCGATCAAATCCAAGTTTCCCAGGTCAGCAGCCGTTTGGAAGACTCGCTGCGCATGACGCAGGCGCTGGCCCGCACGTTTCCGATCGAAACCGCCGTTCTGTACACCGACGGCAACGTGCCCGCCGACATCGACTTCGAACTGCCCTTCCAATTGAATTTCCAGAAATTGGAACCGGCCGGGCGCAACATCGGAATCACGTCGGTCAACGCGCGACGTGTGAACGACCGCTGGGATGTGTTCGTCCGGATTGAAGGATCGAAGAGTGGGAACGCGAGCGACGACGTTCCCTTCAATGCCGAGGTGGTGTTGCAAGCCGGTAAGAGCGCTCCCGCCAGCGAACTCATTTCGCTGACACCAGGGCAGTCGCAGCGGATCGTGTTCCCGATCGAAGGCGAAGGAGGTCGGCGGATCGAAATTCGGTTAAAACCCGAAGGCTTCGATGCACTCGAGACCGACAATGTCGCCTGGCTCGATTTGCCTGCCGGACGCCCCCTGTCGGTCTACTGTGCGTCCGACCTGGAATCGTATCGCCACGCCTTGCGGGGGATGAAAGATGTTTTGTTGTATCCCACGGATGATGACGAATCGAAAGCCGCCAGCTATGACTTGGTGATCAGTACCTCGAAGACCGATGTCGAGCTGGAAGCGGAAACTTTCGTTTTCGTGGGTGTTGTTCCCGACGAATTGGCCAAGCTCGTCGAAGTGAAAGATAATGTCGCGCAGGTGATCGACTGGCAGCGAAATGCGCCGCTGTTGCAACACGTTCTGTTGACCGATTTGCAGATCGCCGATCAGCCCGTTTCCAAGGAAGGAGTTCGCGACCGGGACTTCGAAGAGCTCGGTTACGAAATTCTGGTGCAGGGGCGAACCGGCCCCTTGCTGGTGCGTAAAGAAGCGGGCGATCGCGCGCTGTACTACTTCCTGTTTAATACCGATCGGTCCACGCTTCCTTTCCGAGTCGGTTTTCCGATCTTGGTCTCCAATGCAGTCCAAGTCGCGCAACAACGAGCCGGCTTAACGGAAATCGTAGGCAATCAAACCGGAATCCTCCCCCCGCTGCATTTGCAGCCGGAAAAGGAATACGACGTGCATGGACCGGACGGCAATGTGTCGCGCGTGCGATCGGCGGTTGACGGCACACTGACGGGCGTATCGGCCCCGACGAACGGCCGATATTCCATTCGTGACGGCGGAACGGAATTGGCCTCGGTGGGAGTCAGTCTGTTGTCGGTGGCGGAAACCACGCTGGGAACTGTCGATCAGTTGCAATTCCGCGAATTGAAAGTTGGCGCGGCGGCCGCGATGCTGAAGAGCGATCGCCCCATCTGGCACTGGTTTGCCGGTGTAGGCTTTGCCATGCTGTTGACTGAATGGTGGTATTTTCAACGACGGCCCGGGGGCATCCTGGTGGGATAACCACCGTATCCATTCAAGGAGCGTTTTGTGGCGGGCTTAACCGAGCGGCAGCGAGTGAATTTGTGGCGGGGTCGTTTTCGCGATTTCCGCGCGGGCGGACCGACGAATTCGGGGTGTCACCGCCTGGTTTCCGGCCTGTGGAAAATGCCCCGGCAGTTTTCGCTGGGGGGGCTGGCGTTCGCGCTGCTCGTGATTGGGATGGCCCTATGTCCGGCAACCGCCGCGATGGCCCAATCCAAATTGGTCAAGCTCGACGTCTCCTCACAGTCGCCGCCGATTCGCACCAATGCGCCGATGACTTTCGTGTGGCGCATCGAATCGGAATCGCAGACCCCCATCGACGGGCAGTTGGCCGTCACCGTACTCGACGGCGAGACGCCGCTGATTAGCGCGGTCGACGAAGTGGTGATTTCTCCTGGCACGCAGTTGATTCGCACAGTTGTGCCCCCGGTCGACCCGCAAGGTCAGCTCAACGCGCCGGAATTAAGGGTCGCTTTGGTTGTCAAAGGGAAGGTCATCGGATCCTGGCAACTGACCATGTCCAACGGTTCCACCAGGCAATACCAACGCAAACACATCGTGGCTTTTTGCGATGCGTGGTCGAGCTCGCTTCCCGCGGGAGCCAGCCAATTGCTTGAGCAACTGCGAATGGAGACCTGGAATGCCAATACCAACGACCGAACGATTAACACTTTCCCCGCGCGCGTTCTGCCGGCCGATCTTCCAGAGGATCCCCTCGGCTACTGTGGTTTCGATGTCGTCGTCGTTGCGGAAGAGGCCTTCGCCGAGTTGCGTGAACGCCAGACGCGTGCGCTCTTAGATTGGGTGGCTGCCGGCGGAAGTGTCGGCATCGTGCCCGGGGGGGCGGTTCTGAAGGACTATCATGTCGCGGCCCTCAATCAGTTGGCCCGAGCCAAGTCGGAAGAACCGCAGTTTGTGCTCGATGGTGCGGGCCGATTGATCGGCAACAACGTTGAGGCCGAAACGCCGCGGTTGCTGCTGAAACGGTATGGCTTGGGACGCGCCGCCGTCTTCCGAGGAAAGCTCGCGGATCTCAAGGAGGGCCGGCAGGCGGATCTCCGTCAAGTGGCCGCCTTTTTGTGGAAATTGCGGCACGACCACTGGGACGAATTTCAGGCCACCGGTCAGTTCCATTTGGCTTCGGATGTTCCCGTATCGAAGGAAGATCCCAATGCGCCGATCAATCAGTATGGATATAATCCGTATAATGTTGAAGATTACAACAAACTTCGCCCTCAAGACATGCCTTTGGCGACTTTGCCGTTGAGATCGGGCGACCAGTTGGTGGCCCGCCTGATGCCGGAAGGTTTAAAAATTGTCCCCCTGTCGCTGATCGGGCTGATTTTGTTCGGTTACGTGGTGCTGATTGGTCCGACCGATTGGATCGTGCTGGGCGCCATTCGGCGAAGAAAATGGACCTGGTTCACGTTTCCGTTCGTAACCGTGGCCATTACGTTGTTTACGGTTTGGTTAGCGGAGTGGTATATGCAGGTGAACGACCGCCGTCGGACGTTCACGGTTCAAGATGTCGGTGTCGACAACCAGATCGCCAGAAAAAGTCGTTTTGAAGTCTTGTTTCAAGGTTCCGAACACGATGTGAAAACCGAGGTCAATCGTGAATTGTTCGCCGATATGAATCTCCAGCGATTCAGCGACGCCTTTTGGCAAAGCGCCCAGATCCGCCGGATGCAAGGGCAATCCGACAAACCGCTGCACTCCTCGATACCGCTGTACGCCGGGCGCCTCCCCTCACGATATCAGGTGACGCAATTCATTTCGCAATGGACGCCGCAACTGAATCGCCGGTCGACGATTCTGCGATCGAAAGAAGCGACGGAAGCGGATCCGAATGCCAAGCGTTTCGACTGGGACAAATTCGCCAACTTCGATGTTTATCGCCCGGAAACACTCACGGCGAACGCGCCGAATACGGCGCGCGAGACGCTGCTGAAAGACGTCGAGCAGGCATTTGGACCGGGCACGCACGTCGCCCTCTATGTCAACGGCAAACGGCAAAACATCCAGCGGAATTTCGAATTCCTGCAAGGTGAAGATGTCTACGGGATCGACGCGAACGGCAATCAGATTGCCCAGCAGCGGATGTACCGGCAGTATGGAGTTCAGAATGCTGCGAAACCACATTTTCTGGACGATATTTCCCTCCAAGGGCAAGGGGGCTTGTTTTCTGTCGTTTCCCAAATCTCTCCGAACGGTGGACGAGATTTCGATGATTTGGCGTTGGTCGATCCATCGGACCCAGAGCAATGGTTGCTCGTGATTGCCGTGGCCCAGGCCGATGATGTCGACGTGTACCGCAAACTCTATAAAAAAGGTGATTAAATGCTCGTCGTAGATGTCGAGAATCTCTGGGTTCGGTATGGCCAACTGGCGGCTGTTCGCGGGATTTCGTTGCAAATTCCTCGGGGGGAAGTGTTCGGTTTCATCGGTCCGAACGGTGCCGGTAAATCGTCGACGATCAAGGTGTTAGCGACGCTCTTGCGCGACTTCACCGGTAAAGTGAAAGTGACCGGCCGCGACGTCTTGTGGAACCCGCAGGCCGTTCGCGAGAAGATCGGCTACGTCCCGGACTTTTTCGGGGTCTACGAAGATCTCACGGTGGAAGAATACTTGCACTTCTTCGCGGCCGCGTATCGCATCGACCGCGGCAAGCGCAAGCCGATCATTACCGACGTGTTGGAATTGACCGACCTCAGCCACAAACTTCACGCACCGGTCGATGCGCTGTCGCGCGGGATGAAACAGCGGCTCTCGTTGGCGCGGGTGCTGCTGCACGATCCCGATCTGCTCTTGCTCGACGAACCGGCTTCGGGGCTCGATCCGCGGGCGCGCATCGAAATGCGCGAGTTGCTCAAAGCGCTGAAGGAAATGGGCAAGACGATTCTGATCTCCAGCCACATTCTGCATGAGCTGGCGCAATTGTGTACCCGCATCGGCATCGTCGAAGCCGGGAAGATGGTGGCGCAAGGTTCGGTGACAGACATTTATCGGCACCTGGGACTGTTGCGCATCGTTCACGTCCAGGTAGTCGATATGACGGCCGAGCTCGCGACGCACATGCGGAATGTCCCGGGGGTTCAAGATGTCGAAGAGCAGGTCGACCGATTGGCGATCCGCCTGCACGAAGACCAAACCTCGATCGAAGACCTGCACGGACATCTCGTTGCCGCCGGCGCGCGGATCCGCATGTTCCAGCCCGAAGCGATGGATATGGAAACCGCGTTTATGAAACTTACGGAAGGGAAAACGGCGTAGTCCCCGCTGCGACAAACCTCGATGCGGCAAGCACAGTCGCGACAACCGCAGTCGTGCCCGTCAAAGTCGCGACATTCGCGCCGCAACTCGTTCCATCAAAAGCAACCGGCGGTGCTTTGATCCGCCTCGAACACGATTCGTCTTTTCCATGCGACGCCTCTACCAGAAATTCGTTCACGCGCTCCGGTCCGGCGGCCTCCCGCTCCTCGCCAAGGAGTTGACCGAGCAGGCCGCCCGGAGGCAGACGTACGTGCTCCGCGCGGTTTACGCGTCGATTTTGTTCTTGGTCGTCTATCTGTTTTTCTACAACACGTTCTCGGCCGCATCGACAAGTCCGTTGGCCGTTCTGGGGCAGGGCCAATACGTCTTGATGACACTTGTGGTCTCCCAGTTCATCGGCATCTACCTGTTTATGCCGGCCATTACTTGCGGAGTGATCACGCAAGAAAAAGAACGCGACAGCTTGCAATTGCTGTTTCTCACGCAATTGGGGCCGTGGACGATCGTGTTTGAAAAGCTCCTCAGCCGGATCGTGCCAATGCTCGGGTTTCTGCTCCTCTCGCTGCCGGCCCTGGCGATTGCCTATGTGCTCGGGGGGGTGACGCCGCAAATGCTCTGGAGCGGAATCGGGATGCTCGTCGTGGCCATGATTCAGACGGGATCGATCGCCATCATGTTCTCGGCGTTTTTTCGATCGACCGTCGCCGCGTTTATCATGTCGTACCTGCTAATGTTTGTCTTATTCTTCGGCCCGTATTTTCTATTGATTATCCTGTTCTTGGTCGGCACGGTTTTGGCCCATTTCTTTGACTTCTCGCCGGACCAGTCGCTGGGGAGATTTTTCGGACCGAGTTCCGCCGGCATCATTTACTTCTGCCTGTTCCCCTGTTTTGGCCTCCCGCTCTATTTTGTTCAATCGCAATTGCCCGGTTTTTTCGGATCCTTGGCGATTGGCGCCCATGCCGCGATCAACCTGGGCCTCAGCGCGGGGTTTCTGGCCCTGGCGAGAAAATTCTTGGTCTCTCGGGCTTTTTTACCGGCACGCAATTCTGTATCGCGCGCGGCTCATTCACGGGAGCGCAAGCGCGCGACTCCTTTGTCAGGCGACTCGGATTCCGAGGTTCGCGAATTGACGCATTCCGACGACGACTCACTTCCCAACGATCGGCCCATCCTCTGGCGCGAAGCCGAGAGCCAGATGTTCGGAAATTGGTCCGATCTCAAACGACTTTTTCTGATGGTCGAACTGCCGACATTGGCGTTTTGTGGATTGCTAGTCATCGCCGAGACCTTTGCGAACCGTTATGAGATTCAAGGTCTCATCGAGATGCTCACGATCCCCGTGCATGGGCTCGTGTGGCTGATTGCCGTTCTGGTGGTTTCGGTGAAATCGGCCGGCCTGATTGCCACCGAGCGAACGCACCAGACGCTCGATGTGTTATGCGCCACGCCGCTGACGGGCCGGCAGATCTTGGCAGAAAAGATGCACGGAGTCTGGCGGTTGATTCTGGTCCTGACCGTGCCGTTTTTTACCGTCTTCGTTTTTAAGGCCTGGTTTCTGTCGGTCCGGGAGATTCCTCGGAACATGGGAACTCCCTACGAGAAGTTCAGTCCGACGACGTATCTCATCTGCCAGGCTTTATCGATGGGGATTTTGCTGCCGCTGGTGGCTTGGCTGTCACTGTTCATTGGCCTGCGGCTGCGCACCCAAGCGCGGGCCATCATTGGGGCAATGGGAGCGATTGTCGCCTGGAGTGTTGCCCCCTTGATCTTCATTGTCGTGCCTCTGGCAATCGTTTTCGACGGGAATGGGCGAGATCCATTCGACAAGATTTTGCTCGAACTGTCGTCGCTCCTCAGCCCGGCGGCCATCGTGTTCCTAAACGAAGTGAATCTACTGAAAGACTGGGATATGCCGACCTGGGTCCCGATCTTTTTGAATTTCTCCTTTTACGGACTTTGCTTGTTTGGGTTCCGGCGGTTGTGCCTAAAAAACGTCGATCGCTGGCTGGGGCGAGTCGATTCCTTCGATCAAGTTCCCCCACTGAACGCAGTCCCAGAACCGGAACCATCCGAACCGCCGGCCAGCCTGAACGAGAACAAGGCCGAATGATGAAAGAGCACCGATTCGTCGCCACTATTTTGCAAGCGATGCCGCGGGGGCTGCCCCTGCTCGCGAAAGAGTTGCTCGAACAATCGGCCCGCCGGCGCACGTTCATCGTGCGCGTCGTTTACGCGTCGCTCTTGTTTTTTACCGCCTACCTGATGTTTTATCAGGAACTGTCCGCCGGAGTGACCAGTCCCCTGGCGGTTCTGGGCAAGGGGCGGGACCTCTTTGCAATGGTTTGCGGTTTGCAATTTGTGGGGATCTATTTCTTCATGCCGGCGATGACGTCGGGAGTCATCACGCAAGAAAAAGAACGGGCCTCGCTGCAACTGTTGTTTCTCACCCGGTTGGGGCCGTGGACGATCCTGTTCGAAAAGCTGGCCAGCCGCGTCATTCCGATGCTGTTTTTTCTGTTGCTGTCGCTCCCGTTGCTGGCGTTCTCGTATACGCTGGGGGGACTCACATTGCCCAACCTCGCCTTGGGGGTGTGGCTGCTGACGCTGGCGGTATTCCAGATCGGCACGCTGGCATTATGTTGCTCGGCGTTTTTCCGCACGAGCGTTGCCGCCTTCATTTGGACGTACCTGTTGACGCTCGTGATGTTTCTTGGGCCGCCTCTGTCGTGGGTCATCCTCAGTGCGTTTACACGGTTCGAACTCAATCAATATGTTTTCGCGAGGGGATCCGGGATCGAATTGGCCTTGCTTCTTGAGATGCCCTTGTTCGGATTGGGGCTGTTCATTGGGACTGTTGAGGGCCAGATCGCCGGGATCTCCTTCTCGATCGCAGTCCATAGTCTGTTTGTCCTCTTCCAATGCGCGGTCTGCCTGATCCTCGCCCGCGCGTTTCTCGTACGCCGGGCATTCGTCCAGCCGCGCAATGTGGTCTTGAATTTGTTCAAAGCCATCGACCGGATTTTCTCGCGGTTGAACAACAACCGGCTGACGCGCGGCGTCGTTCTCGGCGCCGCCTCGTCGGGACTGCCAGAGACCGACCCGGTCGCCTGGCGCGAAACTGCGAAACGGTCACTCGGTCAGACGCGTTATCTGGCGCGACGGTTCGTCGGACTTGAGTTGCCGATGGCCGCGTTGTGCGTGATGCTGATTTACGACGCGAACAACTTCGACTGGTCGATGTTGCTGCTCATGGTCGTTTGGGTGGTCGCCATCTTGATGATCGCTGTGCACTCGGCCAGTCTGATCGCCGGCGAGCGATCGCATCAAACTTTGGACGTGCTGGCTTCCACGCCGCTGACGGCGCGCGAGATTGTCAGACAGAAGTTTCGTTCGGTGTGGCGCCTGATGTTTGTGCTGGCGACCCCGTTCCTCACGCTGTTTACCTTTTCTGCGGCGATGCGCTGGAACATGCCCGATCCGCGTTACCAGTGGGCCGGTGCCGGTTTTCAGGTCCCCGTTTTCAATGTCTTCGTGTATCTGACGTGTTCATTGCTGTCGCTCGTCGTCTACCTGCCGCTTTTGGCCTGGATGTCGTTTTATATCGGCTTGCGAGTGAAATCGCAGGCGCGGGCCATCGTCACCGCCTTGGCGTGCGTTCTGGGCGCCTGTATTGGGCCGCTCATCTTCATCATGCTTCCCATCTCAATCATCTTTCGGGCACCGATCCATGGTGCTTGGTATTTTTTCAATTTGCTTTCGCCCGCTTCGATTGCGGCATTGAATGAGGCCAATGAATGGCAAATTTATTCCTTCCGCCCCTGGCTGGCGATACTGCTGAACTTCAGTTGGTACGGCGCTTGGTTATTCCTGTTCCGCTGGCTCTCGTTTGCACAAGCCGAGCGGATGCTGGGACGACTGGAATTGCCGAAAACCGATCGCCAACCGGACGACAAATTCGAAGATGTCAGTGCCACCGCTTCCGCTGAGACGACTGAACGGGAGTTTTCGCAGGCATGATCCACGGCGTCATACAAACTCTCCGCGGCTGGGGATTGCCGCTGCTGGAGAAAGAGTTGATCGAGCAGGCGGCGCGCAAACGCACCTACATCGTGCGCGCGGTGTACGCCTTGCTGTTTTTCGCCACCGCGTATGTTCTGTTTTACGATACGCTCTCCGTTCTGGGTACGAACTCGCTGGCCACGTTGGGGCAAGGCCGCCCGATGTTTAATATTTTGGTCGGCTTGCAATTCGCCGGGATTTACCTGTTTGTACCCTCCTTGACGTGTGGCATCATCACCCAGGAAAAAGAGCGGTCGTCGCTGCAACTGCTCTTTCTGACGCGCCTGGGGCCGTGGACGATCCTGTTCGAAAAATACCTCAGTCGCTTAGTGCCCGCCCTGGGATTTCTGTTGCTTGCTTTGCCGCTCTTGGCGTTCGCGTACAGCCTGGGGGGGATTTCCGTTGACTACTTGGCGTTTGGCGTATGGATGCTGTTCATTTCTGTGTTGCAGATGGCCGCCCTGGGGCTGGCCTGTTCGGCGTATTACCGCACAACGGCGGGGGCGTTCGTCGGTTCGTATTTGATCGGCGCGGCCATGCTGTTTGGACCGATCTTGTGCTGGGCGCTGATCGGGGGCTTGCGCGGGCTCATGCCGGCAATCGTCATGTCGCCATGCTTCGGAGCCCTACTGTTCTTTGAAGACCGGGCGATGCTCGGAATGTGGACAACGGCACAACACCCCCTCATGGAGGCGGTCGTCCGGTCCGTCCCCATTCTGTTTTCGACAACGCTCTTCCTGGGGTTGTCCCGATTTTTTCTAGCGTCTCGGGCGTTCGTCCCGCCTCGAAACTATTTGCAACAGGTGTTCAGGCTGCTGGACCGTATGTTTGAGCGGCTGAACCAGAATCGCTGGACGAAGGGCATTGTGCTGCTAGGGGACACCGCGTCGCTCCCCGATGCGAAACCCATCGCCTGGCGGGAAACCACAAAACGCTCGATGGGCCAGTTCCGCTACCTGCTGCGGTTATTCCTGGTGCTGGAAGTCCCTGTGATCTTTCTTGGCCTGCTGCTGCTGGCGCATGGTCCCTTCCTGTCGGTGCTCATCTATCTCATGTGGGGCATCGCCGTCCTCGTCATCGCGGTGCATGCAGCCAGTCTAATCGCCACGGAAAAATCGAATCAGACCCTGGAAGTTTTGTGTACCACTCCCCTTTCGGAATTCGATATCGTCCATCAGAAATTCCGTAGCGTTTGGCGACTCATCGGCGTGCTGCTGGTTCCCTTGTGCACACTGTTTGCCTTCAGGTTTTGGGGGAAATTGCTCGTTCCGAATGCCGATTGGTGGAATCAACATTATCACGTACCTGGTTCCCCTCAGTATCTGGCCAGTTCGGTGCTGACGGCTGGTATCTATTTGCCGATGGTCGCCTGGCTGTCGTTCTTGATCGGACTCAAATCCAAGACGCAGGTCGGGGCAATTATCGGTTCACTCGCGGCGATTTTCGGCTGGAGCATTCTCCCCTGGTTATTTTGCATCGCTCCGTTCGCATTCTATATCAATACGACGGGCACGGGCGCGGATACCAACGCTTTGTTAATTCTGCTCGCCAGTCCGATTTCATTGATCTACGTTAACGAGACCGGCCCTGGACCAACAAGAATCTTTCGAACGGTTATTCCTTTGGTATTGAATTGCCTAATTTACGGCTCCGCACTGTTCGCGTTTCGCGCCTAGGCGTTGGCGACGGCCAGAAAAGCCTTCGGTCGCAGCCCGGTCGAAGGTGGGAACGTTTCGCAACCGCCGCTCGAACTGGTTTCGGCGAATCCTCAAGTGGACACAGCTTCTTGAACTGTCATCCCAAACACCTTCACCCCCAAACACTGTCATTTCAAACACTGGGCCGTAAACTGTCGGATCGCGTAATGGAAAACTTCTCGTTACTTTCGAGCACACGTGTCGCCATGTCCCTCCGCCACGCATTCCGACCGGAATTTTCTCAGGCATGATCCACGGCGTCATACAAACGCTCCGGGGCTGGGGATTGCCGCTGCTGGAGAAGGAGTTGATCGAGCAGGCGGCGCGTAAGCGGACGTACATTGTCCGCGCGGTGTACGCCACGCTCTTTTTCGGCACTGCGTATATTCTGTTTTACGATACGCTCTCGGTGATGAATTCGAACTCTCTGGCCATTTTGGGGCGAGGCCGGCCGATGTTCAATATTTTGGTCGGCCTGCAATTCGCCGGGATCTATCTGTTTGTCCCTGCCTTGACGTGTGGCATCATCACCCAGGAAAAGGAGCGGTCATCGCTGCAACTGCTCTTTCTGACGCGTTTGGGGCCGTGGACGATCCTGTTCGAAAAATATCTCAGTCGATTGATTCCCGCCCTGGGATTTCTACTGCTCTCCTTGCCGCTCTTGGCGTTTGCCTATAGCCTCGGGGGAATTTCGCCCGATTACCTGGCGTTTGGCGTGTGGCTGCTGTTCATTTCGGTGCTGCAAATGGCCGCGCTGGGGCTGGCCTGTTCGGCGTATTTCAGGACAACAGCGGCGGCGTTCGTCGCTTCGTACCTCATCGGCGCGCTGATGCTGTTTGGCCCGCTGCTGTTCTGGACGCTGACGGGGGCTTTACGACGTAATTCCATGCCCAGCCTCATCGTGACCCCGTTCTTCGGAGCCGTTTTGTTTCTCGAAGGCAATCTAGGCCCTTTCTCGACTTTGTCGACGCTAAAAACAATCTTCGAACTGTCGGCAAAGTCTGTCCCGATACTATTTTCGATAACCGTCTTCCTGGGGTTGACCCGTGTCTTTCTATTATCGCGCGCTTTCGTTCCGCCTCGAAATTATTTGCAGGAAGTCTTCAAGCGCTTGGACCGGACGTTTGAGCGTTTGAATCAGAATCGTTGGACGAAAGGCATTGTGCTTGTGGGGGACACGGCCTCGCTCCCCGACACAAAACCCATCGCTTGGCGGGAAACGACCAAACGGTCGCTGGGTCAGTTCCGCTACTTGTTGCGATTACTGCTGGTGCTGGAAATTCCCATCGTCTTTCTCTGTCTCCTCATGGTGATCGATGACCTCGGCGGCGGAGGACGCCAGAACCTCCTTTCGATGGCCGTTTTCCTCGTTTGGGGAATCGCCGTTCTCATTATTGCGGTACATTCCGCCAGTCTGATCGCCACGGAAAAATCGAACCAGACGTTGGAAGTTTTGTGTACCACGCCCCTCTCGGAAACCGACATCGTCCATCAGAAATTCCAAAGCGTCTGGCGACTGATCGGCGTCTTCCTGGTCCCCTTGTTCACATTATTTGGCTTTAAGTGCTGGGTGCACACGCTGTCCCCAAACTCGGGTTGGGGCTATTCCCTGCATCAAGAACTCGGCTCAACGTATTATTTGGCCTGTTCGGTGCTGACGGCCGGCATCTATTTACCGATGTTCGCCTGGCTGTCGTTTTTAATCGGGCTCAAATCCAAGTCTCAAGGCCGGGCGATCATCGGTTCACTAGCCGCGATTGTCGGCTGGGGCCTTCTCCCTTTTCTGTTTTGCGTCGCACCGGTTGCGCTTCTGTCTCGTGGCACAGAAATCCATGACGAGTCCTCTCTAATTCTGGTCGCCAGCCCCATTTCCATGATTGCCATGAATGAGATCGGTGATGGACCACGAATGTTTCAAACGGTGATTCCCTTGATCGTGAATTGCCTCATTTATGGTACGGCACTGTTCGCGTTTCGAGCTTGGGCGTTTTCGACGGCTCAAAAGGCCTTCGGTCGCAGCCCGGTCGTCGCCACGAATATTGCGGAACTTCCGCCCGAACGGGTTTCCGCGAATCCCCAAACAGACACAACGTTGTGAACCGCAATTCCAAACATCGGGACCAAGGCCTGACGGATCGCATGATCAAACAATTCTCGATACATCCGAGCACACGTGTTGCGATGTCCCTCCGTCATGCTTTCCGACCGGAGCTCTCGCAGGCATGATCCACGGCGTCATACAAACGCTCCGGGGTTGGGGATTGCCGCTCCTGGAGAAAGAGTTGATCGAGCAGGCGGCGCGCAAACGCACCTACATCGTCCGCGCGGTGTACGCCTCGCTGTTTTTCGCCACGGCGTATGTTCTGTTTTACGATACACTCTCTGTCGCGAGTACGAACTCGCTGGCCACATTGGGGCAAGGCCGCCCGATGTTCGACATTCTGGTGGGTTTGCAATTCGCCGGTATCTACCTGTTTGTTCCCGCCTTGACGTGTGGCATCATCACCCAGGAAAAGGAGCGGTCGTCGCTGCAACTGCTCTTTCTGACGCGCCTGGGGCCGTGGACAATCGTGTTCGAAAAATACCTCAGTCGCTTGATCCCGGCCCTGGGATTTCTGTTGCTTGCTTTGCCGCTCTTGGCGTTCGCATACAACTTGGGGGGAATTTCGGCCGATTACCTGGCTTTTGGCGTGTGGTTGCTGTTCATTTCTGTGCTGCAAATGGCTGCCCTGGGGCTGGCCTGTTCGGCGTATTACCGCACAACGGCAGGGGCGTTCGTCGCTTCATATTTGATCGGTGCGCTGATGCTATTCGGCCCGATCATGTTCTGGGCGCTGATGGGTGCCTTTCGAGGCTCCATGCCCAGTCTCGTTGTGGCACCGTTTTTCGGCTTCTTTTTGTTTTTTGATAGTCGGCGGGGGCCCTTCATGACTTGGTCGACGACACAAACACTTTTTGAGTGGGTCGTGAAGTCCGTCCCCATTTTGTTTTCGACAGCGGTCTTCCTGGTCTCGGCCCGAGTTTTTCTGTTATCGCGCGCGTTCGTCCCGCCGCGAAATTATTTGCAAGTATTGTTCAAGCGCCTCGACCGGACGTTTGAGCGGATGAATCAGAATCGCTGGACGAAAGGCATTGTGCTCTTGGGAGACACAGCCTCGCTCCCCGATAGGAAACCGATCGCCTGGAGGGAAACGACCAAACGCTCGCTGGGCCAGTTCCGTTACTTGCTGCGGTTACTGTTGGTGCTGGAAGGTTTAGCCGTCTTTCTCTGTTCCTTCCTTGTGATCCACGACCCGTACGGAAACCAAAATCTCCTTTCCATGGCCCTGTTTCTCATGTGGGGAATTGCGATTCTGATGATTGCGGTGCATTCCGCCAGTCTGATCGCCACGGAAAAATCGAATCAGACGTTGGATGTTTTGTGCGCAACTCCCCTCTCGGAAACCGAAATCGTCCGTCAAAAATTCCAAAGCGTCTGGCGACTCATCGGCGTGCTGCTGGTCCCGCTGTTCACATTATTTGCGTTTAAGTGCTGGACGAAGGTGCTCAATCCGTATCACAATTGGTCGAATTCTCACGAGCCCAGTCCCGCTCAGTATCTGATCACGAACGTCTTGACGGCCGCGATCTATCTGCCGATGGTCGCGTGGCTGTCGTTCTTAATTGGGCTCAAATCGAAATCTCAGGGCCGGGCGATCATCGGCTCGTTGGCCGCGATTGTCGGCTGGAGCATTCTCCCCTTTCTGTTTTGCATCGCTCCGGTCGCGTTCATGGCTCGTGGCTCCGGCGGCGGCGACGATTTGTCGTTAATTCTGGTCGCCAGTCCCATTTCCTTGATCGGCATGACGGAAGTCGGTGGTCCTCCAAGAATCTTTAAGACCATGATCCCCTTGATCGTGAATTGCCTCCTTTACGGTACGGCAGTCTTCGCGTTTCGAACCTGGGCCTTTGCGACGGCCCAAAAGGCCTTCGGTCGCAGCCCGGTCGTCGCCACGAACAGTGCGTAGTTTCCGCCCGAACGGGTTTCCG
>Ga0364919_10219_pt1 | contig 24532 bp, 21 predicted proteins | sample SorcelJu500001C7_2_FD_206953 | JGI IMG/M metagenome (GOLD analysis project Ga0364919, IMG submission 206953) | Enriched cells from Trout Bog Lake Hypolimnion, Wisconsin, USA - BchlTB.June20.5000.01.C7 | ecosystem: Environmental > Aquatic > Freshwater > Lake > Hypolimnion/Profundal zone | place... | reverse complement strand
AGGAGCGGAAAGAGAGCCTTGTTACGCTTTGGCGTCTGGAGTTGATAGCTCATTTCGGGCCGGATGTTATGGAGCGCAAATTCAACGATCTTGACTGCCGGGAATGCGAGGCATTCCGGGACCAGCGCTGCGCCGGAGGAAAACGGGGAACGTTCATAGCGCAATGCATGCTGGAGATAGTAAAAGGGCGTGGTGTGCTGGAGAGCGGAGTTTCTTCCGTGTCGGTTCATTGACTTACAAGAATCTGATCGTTAAGGTCCGGTATGAACTCAAGAAACGATGGACAAGGAATTATTTTGTCCTTTGTCAGCGGAGTTAGAAGAAAAATAGCTGCGCTCTGTGCCGATCAGGGCAGCAAGACCATTCAGCGGTTTATGCTCCCGGCCCTTTCAATCTGCGGTATTGAGATGAATGTCTTCGATTAACATGAAAAGATGTCGGCTATCGGTAGGCGACGGCACGAAACCGAAATGCCGGTAGAACGCCGCTGCGGAATTGTCTATAACAGGTCGTCTTTGCTTTCGCTTTATCTTAAGATGTTGTGCATTAAAACAGTGAGGAACAACCACGGATCGAAAAGCACGGTTCCCGATCAGGAAGTTTGAAAGCCTTGAAGCGATAAAGGGTGAGGAGTACCGTTACTGGCAGGGACGGCCTGCCGGCGAGCGTTTAGCGGCAGTGTCCGAAATGACGACCGAGATGTACAAGCTGAAAGACCCCGCCTTCCATGTACCGAGACTTCAAAGAACTCTTGTCGCTGTTAAACGAGCATAAGGTTAAGTACCTCGTTGTCGGTGGCTACGCAGTTTCCTTCCACGACCCAGCCAAGGGCCACAAAAAACGTTGATATTCTCATTAAAGCGGATGTCAAAAACGCCATGGCGGTTTACTGCTGCCCTGACGAAATTCGGCACACCTCTTGAAGGACTGAAGCCGGAAGACTTTATCGAAAAGGGCTTGTTCTACCGCATGGGATACCCTCCCTTGGTGGTCGATATCCTGCCGGAGATCAGCTGCGTTAATTTTGATGCGGCATGGGGAAAACGGGGCGAGGTGAAGATCGGCAAGGACCTGAAGGTATTTCTTATCGACGCCGACAGTTTGATTGCGTCAAAACTCGCGGCGGGAAGGCCGGAGGGCTTAGCCGACGTTGCCGTTTTGCAGAGAGCCGCTTCGCGCGCGACGGAATCCAAAAACAGATTCCCAAAAGCCGGGACCGCCAAAAGGAAAACGCCCAAGTCATAAACGATAAGGGCCTTGGTTGGGCCGCAGCAAGACAGTCCAGGCTGTTTCCGACATAGTCCTGCGCCGTGGGTGCTACAGGGACATGCGCAAGAAGGTGCTTGTGTCGCTTAACAGCGGCACAAATGCCGGCGACGGAAGAACAGCGGGAAATAAGTAAAACATGGGATACTTTGAAGCAAAGTGTCTCTTGTTGCTTGTTTGCTCCCTAAAGCAAAAAAGGCAGAGCTATTACCCTGCCTTTTAACTTACAATATGTGAAGCTTTTGACTAGGCTCTGAATTTCTTCCTGTATGCAGCAAGCCCAACCAACCCAGAGCCGAAAAGGAGCATGGCGCACGGTTCGGGAACTGTCGACTGGTTAATTTGGAGCGTACCCTCTAGCCGCATTGCCTCTAAATAGTTATCAGTCCCAGATACTTCTACAACTGTGAGTGTGTTTGGGCCAGCTACAAGATCGCTAATGGGTACCGAAAAGTCTTGGAAATAGTAACTACCACCCCCCCAAGACTGCTGACTAAGATTATTTCCATTTAAAAATACCGTCCCTCCGTCGTCTATAGAAAACTTCATTCCACTGAACACAGCTGTTGACAAGTTGTATCCTGAGAGATCAAATGAATAGGTATATGAATACGGGACGCCAGGCGACACCAAGCCGTTACCAGAAGCACTGTTTGGAAATGGTGCGATCCAACTGGAATTTGAACTACTTATATCAGACCAATTCCCATACCAGTCCGCATTACTGGAAGTTGTAACGTAGGTCGAAATCCCCCCCGTCGCAGTCCAATTAGCATCCTTGGAATTGGCTGTTGTCTGAATGTTGCCGGAACTGTCCTGACCAGTAGCAAAATCGAATGTCACCGCAAGAGAATTGCTTGACAACAGACATATCGCACCCAATAAAAGAAACAAAAAAATTTTCTTCATTTTCCCCTCCTTGGCCGGATCATTTAGATGGTTGATATCCTCAAGGATACTCACCACTTTCGGTCCCTCTCGCACAACAGGTTTGGTGACCTTAATCTGTTGGTCAATGGTCTAGCTAAATGCAATATATGTGCCATAATAATAAGAGCTTATGCGATTCTAAGGTTACGGAGACATACGAATAATATAGTATTGGTTCGTAAACGCGAAATGTCAACGTGGTCGAGTATTTTGTAAATTCCTTTTACAGGGGATGGTGAACTGATTGCTGCGAATTAGCATCCAGCAAGCGATTCAGGTATAACCAAGAAATGTAAAAAAAACTTACAGTAAACCGGTCTTTCTGATTTCTCCTTTTGGGTTCGTATGCCTGACCGTGAAGCCCCGGGCCGGAAAACAACAGTAGGCATTGGAATTAATTTGTCCTATGTCGAAAATCCTGTCGTAGGAAGGGCGCGGGTTTGCACCCTGCCCAATCACCCCAACATGAGACAAAGTGATGAACGCCCGAAAACGCCTTGTCTCACAGTGCTAAGCCCGCCCGCTCAATCCTCACATTCCGGCGGGTGGGCCATGGCTCCTCTGTACTTCTTCTTCAATCCTTTGGGCAGGTCGAATTGGTTTGGGGGCAGGGGAGACTCCTTTAATTCCAGAAGTTCCAGCGTTCTTTCGCGGTGCACATACTGATTGTGTTCGATCTCGGTAATGAGGACCGGAAAACCCTTGATGGTCCGCATCTCCTCCGGTGTGCCGCTCGAATCTTCCCGAAAGCTCAATTTCGAGTCGGAGCGTTCGATCCGCACACCCCAAGCTAATCCGTACTGCTCCAAGGCGGGGAGGATATCCGTTGTGACCCATATTTCGGAGGAAAACTCCACGGAACCCGAGCTGTCCTTGAGGAGGTATTTTTTACATCGGAAAGTATTGATAAGCTTCGTTTCTCCCGTATCCGTGACCGCTATGGCTTCGCGAGAACCGGCCGGGCCGGTCGGCTTCGCATCTTTTTCAGCAGCGATTCCATTATTTTGATCGTTTGAAGCAGTCTGCGGAGGAGACTGCGCGAGCGGGTGGCAAAAGGTCCAATAGGTGTTGCCGAAAGGTCCTGTACCCAGATTTATGAGATACGATATCAACTCGCCCGGTCTTCTGTCGAGGCGGGTGATGTGGATGGAAGCGGGCGGGTCGCCGTAATCCTGCCGCAGTTTGCCTTCGGCCACGCATGTCCGGATGAGGGTGTCGCTCACCTGGGCGTCTTTTTCGCCAAACTTCTGGGAATTGTGTTCCTTCTGCACCAGGTAGAGGTCTGCGGATGCGGAGAAGGTGGTTAGGAAAAGGAGGGCGAAGGCTGATGTGGATGCTAAAGCCAGGGAACAGGTTCTACGGTGTTGCGGATTCTGTCGCATGGCTCCGTCCTCCCTACTACTGCATTGTCAACAAAGTTTTTACAGTTCGTCACCCCCGTGGAGTCTGCCCTCGGCTCCGGTTGGGGGCGGGAGGCCAGGGCCTTTCAATGGCTGAAAAACCACTGGATTCTCGCCTTCGCGGGAATGACGGCTTTCCTATTGGTCATCCGGCGGAAGGTCATCACCTCGGAAATCCTCAATCCGGAACGGGACTCATTTTGAGGTTTTGGTCTAACGAAAGCTAAAATGGGTCCCGGTTGTCACCGGGATGACGTTTCTGTGGGTTTCCAGACGTTGCTTGGGTAACATGCCGTTCAAAGACTACGGTCTCCTAATCGGGGTGTGGCGCCGCAGGCTCTTAAGCAGCCTTACTCTTTTCTTCCCTGGCCTTTCTTTCCCAATAGCAGGAAATCCCAAGCCCCTGCATCCCTGTTTCGAAGCAGCGGTTGCAGGAGATGCACTTAGCCTGGGCCGTAGCTCCGGCCTTCCAGCGTTTGATGAGATGCGGTTCGCGAATGAACGGGCGGGAAATGGAAATGTAGTCGGCGCGTTTGTCCTTGAGAAGCTCGTCTATAACCGGCATGGACCGTATGCCCCCCACAACCATGACGGGGACCTTCACCGATTCTTTGATGGATTGCGCGAAATCAGCCAGGTAGGCTTCCTCTCCGGCTTTTACGATCATGCGTTTCGCGCAGTGCTTGTCCGGGCTCGAATTCGGGCAAGTGACGCTTACCTGAATGGCGTCTATTCCGTCACCGGCCAGGCGCTTTGCAATTTCGATCGATTCGGGAAGTTCCAGGCCGTTTCCGACAAAATCCTGCGCGCTGAGCTTGAACATGACCGGAAAATCTTTTCCAACCGCTCCCCTGATCGCCTCAAGGACCTCTCCAACCAGGCGGTACCGGTTCTGAAGACTGCCGCCGTACATGTCGCCGCGCTTGTTCCACGCGGGGGAGAGGAACTGGTTAAGACCCATCCCGTGAGCGCCATGCAGTTGAATGCCGTCAAAGCCGCATTTCCGGGACCGGGCCGCAGCGGAGGCATGGGCCTCGACGACCCGGGTAATGTCCTGCCGCGTCATCTCCCTGGGGACCTGGTCTCCCTCGGCATAGGGGACGGCTGAAGGTCCCCAGAGTTCATCGCTTTCTTTGAAGAATAGCTTGGGGTTGGATTTTGCCAGGCAGTGAACGAGTTGAGCCGCGATTCTGCCGCCTTTTGCGTGCACCGTATCGGCGAGTTTCTTCAGCCCTTCGGCCTGTTTGTCGTCGTAGTTTCCGACCATGTAAGGCAGACCCTGCCCGTTGGTCATGATATACTGGTACCCGGTCAGGATGAGCCCGATGTCTCCTTCGGCAAGTTCCCCGTAAAACTTCAGGGCGCGGTCCGTCACATAGCCTTTTTCGTCTCCCACACCGCTCCAGGTGGACGATCTGACGGCACGGTTGGGGAGTTCCAGGGATTTGATCGAGGTTTTTTCGAAAAGAGGGTGATCAACGGCCCCGGCAAGTCCGGGTCCCACGATCACCGCGGCCGTTGCCGCAAGACCTGTTTTCAGGAATGTCCGGCGCGAGAGTTTATCGATCACGAGGCTACCCCTTCATTTCCGCTGCATATAAAGCCACGGTCCTGTCGAAATCTTTTTGTAACCCTTCATGTATCCGGGCGTTTTGGATGGCGATGGCCCCCATTTCGGCCAGGGCTTCCGCAAAGTTGAGCTCATCTTCCGAAAAGTTGCGGGCGGTCGCCGTGTAGATCCGCATTACGCCGATCACACGCTCTTTCAGGGTAAGCGGGATGGAACCCAGACTGACAATCCCTTCCTCGATCGCCGCTTCCGGATACTGGAGCCTGGGGTCATCCGCGACATTGTATATCGTTATGATGTTCCCTTTCATGCTTTCGGCGATGCTGCTGTCCACATCCACAGGGCCTTTCCGGATATATTCCTCACTCAAGCCGAAAGAAGCTACCAGTTCCAGAGTTCGGTTAGACGGGTAGAAAAGGCGAATCGCGCACGCTTTCAGACCCATAACCTCCGTAACATTCCTTACCAGAAGGTCGAGAACCTCTTCCAGAGACAACGAGGAACTCACAGCTTTCAAAACTGTTCTGAACGTATCAAAATAGGTTTTTGCATTGGGACTCATGATTTCCCCTTTCTTGAAGCAGCTAAAACATCGTTCTGCCGTTATATATTCCGCCGGACCTCAGTAGAACCTTTTAGATCTTTATCTTCAACTCATTCAGCATCCCGTCCGCGAAATCGATAATATAATCCCTCTGCTTCCTGTCCGCATAGCCAACGCAACTGCATCGCATGATTTGTTGGCTCCGGATGAGAAATTCAAATTCCACATGACTGCGGGTAAGATGCACGGCAAAGTAGAAGGGCCGGCAGGCTTCGTGTTCTTTTTGCACCTCGGAAAGCATCTCCTCGGGAAGAATCATCCAGAAAATGTCGCCCAAAACGACTCTTTCGGCTTTTTTCCCGAGGAATTCGAGAATCTGTTCATAGTCGGTTTCCCGAAGCTGATCGATTACGTATTGTTTCATAATTTCTCCTCTGCGAGCTGGTTTGTTTATTGCCTGCCGCGCTGCTGGAGGTGACTCAGAGCGGCCATGATGCAAAACGAAAGAAGAAGCAGAATAATGCTGAGGCCCGCGGCGAGTTCGAACTTTCCCTTGGACACCTCGAGGACGGTAGCCGTCGTGAGTACCCTTGTGTAGCCCCTTATGTTGCCGCCGACCATCATGGATGCGCCCACCTCGCTGATTACCCCGCCGAAGCCGGCGATGATCGCCGCCAGTATGCCGAGCCTGGATTCCCAGAGGAGCAGCAGAAGGTACTGCATCCGGGTCGTTCCGAAGGAGAGTATCTGCAGCCTGAGTTTGGGATTTATCGCCTGGACGGCGGCCAGGGTAAATCCCGCGACCATGGGGGAGGCGATCACTGCCTGGGCGATTATCATCGCCGTCGGCGAATAGAGAAGACCCAGGGCTCCGAAAGGTCCGTGCCGCATCAGCATAAGCCACGTGACGAATCCCACGACAACCGGCGGGAGTCCCATGCCGAAGTTGACCACGCTCACCAGAAAGCCCCGCCCGAAAAACCGGTTCAGGGCAAGAGCTGTGCCGATGGGGATGCCGATCAGGATGCTTATGAGAGTGGCGGTCCCCGAGACCTGAAGCGTTCTGAAGGTGATTTCCAGAACTTCGGGATCCAGAGTCACCAGAAGCCGAAGTGCCTCTATGAAGCCGTTTCCGATTACATCCATTTGGATATCCTGAGTTAAACCAAGCTGAATTAAAAATGTTCATGCCAAAAAGATCAACATTTTTCGGAGTATCCGTGCATATGTCGAGAACCCGCACTAGAATATACAATTGACATATTTTATTCCAGCCCATATAGGTGGCTGTTGTGGTGATGAAAAACGGCGTTAGAGGATAACAGCCCCCGGCTCCGAAATGACCGGGTCGTTCATAAAGGGCGTGCCGGGGTGCAACTGTTCCAAAATTGACCCTTTTATGTTGACACGACTTAATGCAATGGTGAGTATATTAAACGGTGAAAAACCTGAACCGGAAAATCCGCCTGAGATGAGTTCCGGGATGCTCGCGGTTCTGAAGCATGTCTACGTAAACATGCCGTGGAGCTATCTGCCCCGTTACAGGGGTTTGATCCTGGGCCGTGGCGTCCACGTTGAAATCGGGTTGGGAGCTGAAGATCTCGCGGGGGTTCCGGTTTCCGATGTTGTTAAGGAGTTGGAAACGCTCCGGGAGAAGGGATCGTCCATTTCGGTGCACGGGCCTTTCTGGGATTTGTGTCCCGGGAGCATCGACCCCGGGATCAGGGAAGTGTCCCGGTTGAGGTTGCGTAGCCTGTTCGAAGTTGTCGAGCAGGTTATGCCTGCGCAGGTAGTCTGCCATACGGGTTTTGATCCGAGACATCATCGCGGGCACCGTGAGACATGGATCGAAAACAGCCTGAGCGTCTGGACGCCATTGGTCGAATGGGCGCAGAGGCTGAATGTGCCGCTTTTGCTGGAAAACGTATGGGAGGAAGATCCCGGGCTGCACTTAGAGCTGTTAGAACGGATCGACTCACCCTGGTTTGGTTTCTGCCTGGATATCGGGCATCAGAACTCTTTTTCCGGAGTTTCCCTGGATCAGTGGCTCGGTGCGTTGGCCCGATACCTTAGAGAAATACACCTCCACGATAATGATGGTTCTTATGACCTCCATCGGCCCGTGGGGGAGGGAAACATCGATTTCGATCTCTTGTTCAGTTTTCTCGATAGTAACTCGATCGATCCGGCCTTGACCCTGGAACCTCATAAAGAGGAGCACCTCTACCGGAGCTTACGGAACCTGGCGGAAATGGAGGTGTTTCAGAAGCATCTGAGCTTGCGCGGCGATGCCTGAGGATCAATTCATCTCTTCAGAAATGGAAGGGGATAATCGAAAATGGCGGTAGTCGAGCTCAGTATCGTTCCGATTGGTATAGAAAACACGAGCCTGAGTTCTTATGTTGCTCAGGCTGTGAAGGTGTTAAAAACCAGTTCCCTCGAATATCAATTGACTGCGATGGGGACGATCATTTCCGGAGACCTCGATGAGATTCTGGGGATCATCCGGCAAATGCATGAAAGCTGTTTTGCTGCGGGAGCAAAGCGTGTATTGACCCAAATCAAAATAGACGATCGGCGCGATAAGGCCGGCAGTCCCGAGCAGAAGATTCAATCGGTACTGCGCAAATTATAGCTGTTTTAACACTATGTGGAGGATACTGTGGGACTGAAAGACCTTGCTGAATACCTTATCAAGTCTCTTGCCGACCATCCCGATGAAGTCGAGCTCGAGGAGCGCGAAGATGATGACACCGTTTTAATCGAGCTTAAAATATCGCCTGAAGATCTCGGAAAGATAATAGGAAAGAACGGGAATACGATAAATGCGATTCGTACCGTTTTGCAAACGGCGGCATCGAGCCACAAAAAAAGGGCAAAACTGGAAGTTCTGAGTCAGGGTGAGATCCAGGTAGTGGATGCCGAAGAAGATCCGCCGGCCTGACGATGGAGAAAATCCCAAGAACTTTGATTTGATATTCAAACGGAGGAGTCGATCTTATGTCTAACGAGGTGAAGGGACTGCCGGCGGAAGAATTGCGCGCCCATTTTGAACCGGAACTGCTTTCCTTTGACACGACAGAATCCCTCGATGCGCTCGAGGACAAGGTTGTGGGACAGGAACGCGCCATTGACGCCATTAAGTTCGGGATGGGGATGAGGGAGTCCGGCTATAATATCTTCATTGCGGGGCCGTCAAAAGCGGGTCTCACGTACATTGCCAAAACCTTCATTGAAGATCAGGCGAAGCAGCAGCCCACTCCGCCCGACTGGTGTTACGTTTTTAACTTCAAGGAGCAGGATAAGCCCAAGTGCCTGAAGGTCTCGGCCGGCCGGGGCAAAGTGCTCAAGAAGGACATGAACGAGTTCATCGATACGCTTCAGAAAAAGATTCCGGAAGTCTTTGACAGCGATGACTACCGCGCCAAAGAGGGCGAGGTGCATCAGGCTTTTGAAAAAATGCGGCGCGAGTACATAGACGAGCTGTCACAGGAGGCGCGTGAGCAGGGGTTTATTCTCCAATTCTCCCAGGTTGGCATGGTCATAATTCCTTCCAATAAGGAAGGGGAACCGATGACCCAGGAGGACTTGCGCCATTTGAGCGAGGAGGAGAGGCTCTTTCTCAGAAACAAGAGCGATGAGCTTCACGAGAAGATGAAGGATGCCATCAAAAAGATCCGTGAAGCCGAAAATGAATTCAAAGATAAACATGCCAAGCTGGATAACGAAATAGCATTGTTCGTCGTCGGTCAGCTCATGGATTCCTACGAGGAGAAATACCAGGACGATCAGGAAGTCCTGGAATACCTGAAGGAAGCCCAGGAAGACATTCTCGAAAACATCGACGATTTCAAAAAGAAACCTGAGGGCGCTCAGCAGCAGCCTCCGGGCCAGCCGAGCGGTCCTTTCCCGGTCCCCCCGAGGGAAGCGAATTTCCGCAAGTATGACGTCAATGTTCTCATAGACAATTCGGAAACCCAGGGCGCTCCGGTGATCGTAGAATCCAATCCCGCCTACCCCAATCTTTTCGGTTCAATCGAGAGGCAGGCATGGTTCGGGGCTCTTTTTACCGATCACACGATGATCAAGCCGGGCTCGCTGCATAAGGCCAATGGCGGCTACCTCGTAATGAAGGCCCTCGATTTGCTCAAATGGTTCATCTCGTACGAGGCGCTCAAAAGGGCATTGCGCGACAGGGAGATCAGGATCGAGGACCTTGGAGAACTCTACGGAATATTCAGCACCCGCACTATCCGTCCGGCTCCCATTCCGCTCGATATCAAGATTGTGCTCACGGGCGATCCATACATCTACCAGTTGCTCTACAGCTATGACGACCGGTTTCAAAAGCTGTTCAAGGTCAAGGCGCACATGAGCGATCAGATGGACAAGAGGGACGACAAAATCCTGGAATGTTCCCGTATGATCGCCCGCTACTGCCGTGACCACAAACTCAAGCACCTTGACAAGACGGGTGTTGCCAGGGTCCTCGAATACAGCATCGAAATGACCGAGGATAGGGACAAACTGACGCTGGAACTGGGGACTATAGCCGACCTCCTGCGCGAGTCGAACTATTTCGCCGGTCTGGACAGTTCGGAGGTCGTCCAGAGACGGCACGTGGATGAGGCTATCGAGAAACGCAAATACCGGTCGAACCTGCTCGAGGAGCGCGTAAAGGAAATCATAGAAAAAGACATCATCTGGGTGGAGACCACGGGTGAAAAGGTCGGGCAGGTAAACGGGCTTGCTGTCCTCATGACCAGCGACTACATGTTCGGAAGGCCCAATCGGATCACCGCGACGGTTTCGGTGGGACGGGAAGGGACGGTCTCAATCGACCGCGAATCGAAGATGAGCGGCAGTACGCATACAAAAGGGCTGATGATTCTGAGCAGCCTTTTCCGGGAACGCTTCGCCCACAATAAGCCAATTTCGTTTTCATCTTCTCTGTGTTTCGAGCAGAGCTACGGAATGATCGACGGCGACAGTGCCTCCAGCACCGAGTTTTATGTGCTGGTCAGCGCGATGAGCGAGGTGCCGATAAAACAGGGGATTGCGGTTACGGGTTCGGTAAGCCAGAAGGGCGAGGTCCAGCCGATCGGCGGCGTGAATCACAAGATCAAGGGCTTCTTCGACATCTGCAAGGCAAAAGGGCTTACCGGGGACCAGGGTGTTATGATTCCCTCGAAAAACATCAGAAACCTTATGCTCGAACAGGAAGTCGTGGATGCCGTAGCAGAAGGGAAATTCCATATTTGGCCGGTTTCCACAGTCGAGGAAGGCTTGAAGATCCTGACGGGGCTCGAGGCCGGAACGCTTCAGGCAGACGGGACCTATTCCGAAGGGAGCATCTACCGAAAAGCCGATGATCGGCTAAGGGAAATTTCCGAAATCGTTCGTAAATTCGGAAAAGAAGACGACAACGGCAAGAAATCCGGGGATGACGATACAGCCGGCGGCGGCTGCCCCCATGGGGGACATTGATAGCCGCGACCAAAAACAAAAAGCGGGACACGAAGAGCACGAAGGAGACACGAAGAAACACGAAGAAAATCTTGCAAGAAAAGCAAGGAAATGACGGATAGAAGTCCTGTAGGGTGGGCAAAAGCGAAGCGTTGCCCACCAATTTGATGGGCGCGATGAGCGTGTGTTGTGTCACCGCAAACCCGGTGGCGCCGCCTTCCACGGCGGCGTGATATTTGTTCTAAAATGCAATCCTGTATTGTAGGAAAGGCGGGGACCTCCCCGCCTCTTTTTTTCGCCAAGCACAACCTGCCATTCTCAATAGCTCATTATTAAGGGGTCACGAAGGGGTGGGGTGTTGGGTTTCGCTTCGCTCAACCCAACCTACACGCTACGCGATCGTTTCTTCAAAAGATCTTCTTCGTGTCCTTCGTGCTCTTCGTGGTTAAGAGGTTTTGTTCGTGGTTAGTGGTCTTTGGCTTCATTCAGCAATCGTACCGTTTCGGCTATTTCTTCCGCGTTCACACCTTGCCTCAGCGCCTCCATTTCCGACATGACCTTTGCGAAGCGGCCCCCTTCGGCGGCGCTGATCCATTCGAGCTGGAGTCTTTCGGGACGCATTCCAAGCTTTGCCATTTTCTTGCGTATCTTCTCGACTCGCTTAACGGTCCAGTGGTTGGCATTGATGTAGTGGCAGTCGCCGATATGACACCCGCTGACAAGAATAATCGGGGCCCCTTTGGCAAACCCGTTCCATATGAATGATTCGTCCACCCGGCCCGAACACATCGTCCTGATGAGGCGCACGTTGGATGGATACTGGAGTCTGGATACTCCGGCGTAATCCGCCCCGGCATACGAACACCAGTTGCAGGCAAAGACAAGGATTTTGGAATCCGGGGTTTTTGCGAGGGCCGTGTCAACCTGCCCGAGTATCTGCTCGTCCGTGAAATGGTTCATCAAAATCGATTGGAAAGGGCATTCGGCGGCGCAGGTCCCGCATCCGGCGCAGGCTGCGGGGTTGATCGTTGCGGGAATTTTGTGCTTTGCATCCACCGAAATCGCGCCGTAGGGACAGACTTCCGCGCATTTTCCGCAGGCCTTGCATGTGTCCGGGATCACTTCGGCCGTAATGGGTTCGGAGAGAATTTCTCCGCGATGCATGAGCCTAACGGCGCGGCCGGCCGCGGCCGATCCCTGGGTTACGGATTCTTTGATGTCCTTGGGTCCCTCGGCGCATCCGGCAAAGAAAATACCCCTTGTCGCCGCGTCAACGGGCTGGAGCTTGGGATGAGCTTCCAGGAAAAACCCCTCGGGGCTGAGCTGGAGCCCAAGCATCTCCTGAATCTTTTTTGTTGTTTTTGACGGTCCGATGCCCACGGCAAGAACCAGCATGTCCAGATCGTGGAAGGCAATTTTCCCGGTGGCTGAATTCTCTACGGCAACGCGGATTCCGCCTCCGTCATTTTCCATAACCGTGCCCGGCAGTCCGCGTATGTAGTGAACCCCCAGACTGCGGCTCTTTTTGTAGAGGTCTTCAAAGCCCTTCCCAAAGGCGCGAATATCGATGTAGAAGACCTTGATATCCATATCCGGATAATGTTCCTTCAGCACCAGGGAACTCTTGACCGTATTCATGCAGCAGATGTTCGAGCAGTGGGACGCGCCCTTTCTTGCGGAACGCGAGCCGACGCACTGAATGAAACCGATTGATTTCGGCGTCTTCCGGTCCGCCGGGCGTATCAGTTCGCCCCTGGTCGGACCTCCGGCGCTGATGAGGCGTTCGAATTCGATGCTGCTGAGAACGTTTTCAAAGCGTGTATAGCCGTATTCGTCGAGTTCGGTGGGGTCATAGGGTTCGAGACCCGTGGCCACGACGATGCTTCCCACTTTCTCAACCACCTCTTCATCGGACATGTGGAAGTTGATGCATTTCTTTTCGCACACCTCCGAGCATTTCGCGCACACTACGGGGTTGTGCCCGAGACACTCGTTGATGTTGATGGCGTAAGCGGAAGGGACGGCCTGCGGAAAAGGAGAGTAGACGGCTTTCCGCGAGGAAAGGCCGGCGTTGAATTCGTCCGGCCGCACGACGGGGCACACGCGGGCGCATTCGCCGCACGCCGTGCAGTCTTTTTCCGACACATAGCGCGCGCGCTTGAGGATTTTGACTTCGAAATTTCCGACGTAGCCTTTGACGTCGATCACTTCACTCAGGGTCAGGAGCTTTATTCCGGGATGCCGACCGGCATCCGTCATTTTAGGACCCAGTATTCAAATGGAACAGTCCATGGTCGGAAAGGTCTTGTCGAGCCTGGCCATCTGCCCGCCGATAGAAGGCTTCTTTTCGACCAGGACCACTTCATACCCGTGATCGGCAAGATCCAGCGCGGTCTGGATCCCGGCGATTCCACCCCCGATCACAAGGGATCTTTTTGTAAGAGGAATTTTCCGGCTGTCGAGAGGTTCGAGCTTCCTTGCCCTGGCAACGGCCATTTGCACCAGTTCGCATGCCTTTTGGGTTGCCGCTTCGGGTTCGTTCATATGCACCCAGCTACACTGCTCCCGCAAATTTGCCATTTCCAGCAAATAGGGATTCAGTCCGGCGCTCCCCAGCAGTTGGCGGAAGGTCGGCTCATGTAGCCTTGGCGAGCAGGATGCAATGACGACGCGATCCAGCGCGTGCTCGGCGATGTCTTCCTTTATGCTCTGCTGACCCGGTTCCGAACAGGCGTATTGGATATCGCGCGAAACGACGATATCCTCAATTTTTGCACTCTCAGCGGCAACTTTTGCGCAATCGATCGTTCTGGCGATATTGAGCCCGCATTGGCAGACATAAACGCCGATTCTGGGACTCTCGCCCTGCAGCGCAGGCTTTTTCATACGTTCAATCTCATCCTTCCCACTGTATGGTTCTCGCCAGGATAGAGGTCAGGTCCAGCATCTCCATCCGGATTTCATCCCCCAGAAAAGGGTCTTCCATCGCGCACTTGAGGTGGATCTGGCATTTCGGACAAGCCGTAACGAGCAGATTGCTCCCGGTTTCCTTTGCCTGACGCAGTCTGTTTATCTGCATGGCCTTGGAGTAGCTGTCGCAACCGGTCCAGGCGCAATTCCCGCAGCAAAGAGATGAGGGCCCGCGGTCGCGCATCTCGGTGAAGGCGCGTACCTGGAGGCGGTTCAGAAGATTTCTGGAGAGTTCCGAACCTCCCTCGACTCTGCTCAGACGGCAGGGGTCCTGGAACGTGATCTTGCGGTTGAGTTTCTCGAAACCGACGGCGCCCTTGCCGATTTCATTTTCCACAAGCTCGAACAGGTGCGTCACCCTGAACGGTGTCTCGATGCCCTGTGCGGGATAATCGCGTACGAAGGCCCGGTAGCATTCCGGGCAGGCCGTTACGACTTCCTCGATCCCCATGTCGGATATGAGTTCCACATTGAGGCGGGCAAGCTTCAGGAAGTTCTCCCGATCTCCCGACCAGAGAAGATCGTGCCCGCAGCACCTCTCCCCTTCCATAAGGGCAGGAAAAATGTCGAAGAAGTTCAAAAGCTTGAGCGCATCCGTCAGGATATCCGTCGTGTGGATTCCAAGATGGTGCCTGAAAAACGTGTCGAAGTAAGGCGCGCATCCCCCAAAGAAAAGGGTTTTGCTGTTTTGATCCGTGCGGATTTCAGGAGGCAGCCAATTCCAGTGTTGAATCCGCAAGCCTTGCGAGGCCATCGTCCGCATAAGGGAATGGAAGAAACCCTCATGAGCCTCGAAGCGTCCGTTTCCGGCTGCCTTCTGAACAGTGCGCATGTCTCGTATAAATTCGGGGAAACTGACGGCGGACGGGCAGCGTTCATAGCACAGGCCACAGGTGAGGCAGGACCAGATATCCTGCTGTATGGCCGGAGATTCGAAGTCTCCGGCAATGACCGCATTGGCAATTCCGCGTGGAGAAAAGGGTTTTCCGGACAGTGCAACCGGACAGGCCGAAGAACATTTCCCGCAGTCCTGGCATGTATATATATTGTGATTGGCCATTATGGATGCGGTCAGTTCCCTGGGTTCGGCAACTTCCTTTTTGGGGTGGACGGGTTCGACAGGGCTTTTGCCCAGTTCCCGGATGCGGTCGCGAAACCGGATCAGGTATTCGAGCAGAGAACCGGCTTGGTCCGGGTAAAAAGCCGCGAAGTCCAGCCGCTCTTCGCCTAACCCGAGGAGTTTTAGAATGCCGCGGGTATCCTCGACGTTCCTCTCGGCAACCGTCGTACCGGCGCCGTAGCGGCATGTCCCCGGTTCACAGCCGACCAGCGCGACCCCATCGGCTCCCGTTTCGAAAGCTTTGAACAGAAGCGATTTGGTTATGCGCCCGCTGCACGGGATTCTGACCATCCGGATTTCGAGCGGCAACGGCGCAAGGGTGTCCTGGATCGTCTGAAAAGCCGCATGAGGACTCCAGTTGCACAAAAACAGAATTATTTTCAGGTCGTTTTCCATCAGGCCAAAACTTCCTCTATTATCTGCTCCAAAAAGAACTGATCCCGGAACGGACTGTCGGCGGCATTGGAGGGGCATATGGAAATGCAGTTTCCGCATCCCTTGCAAAGCGCCTCATCGACGACGGCGTATCCGTATCCGAGTGAATTCCTGTGGAAACTTATCGCTCTATAAGGACAGATGTTGGCGCAGCGTCCGCATCCCCGGCAGAGCCCCGCGTCTATGGAAACGGTGTAACCTTTGTTCTGCCTGGGGCCACGCGGCATCACCGAAGCAGCGAGGATCGCCGCCGTCGTGCCCTTTATTCGTTCCGAGAGATTAACCCCCGGGGGACTTGCCAAAATGAGCCCCGGAATGGATGTGGCGCCCGGAACGAAAAAGGGAATGCCTTTTACATCCCGGGTCTGCATCGAATAGCTGAATTCGTGGGGCGGCATGTCCGGATGCGGCATATAGGCAATGGTCCTGCGGGCGCGTTCTCCGAGAATGACCGCTCCTGCCTGAAAAACCTGCTGAAAACCGCCCTCCATATCCACCACAATGCGAAAATCCCCGACTGTGCCCTTGAGCGACTTCGCGCTCGATCCAACAAAGCCGTGCACGTTCGGGTAATCCGGCTGATCGGCGAGCGGCTTGGCGGGACCGCCGAACAGAAAAACCTCCATTCCCAGAAGGCCCAGGGTTTGGGCGCTCCTCATGGCGGCTTCCGATTGACCGATAACCGCCGTGGTGAAATTATACTGTCGCGCGGGTGTCGGGAACGATTTGAGCAGTCCGGCCCGCTTGATGGACCTCTCGATCAGACCCTTGAACCTGTCGAGGGCCAAATCGGGATGGGAATGCAGAAGAGAGAGTACCTCACCGCGCAGGTTGCAGGTTTCAGCCATTGCCCTGCTGATGCCGGTCCCGTGAAAAAGGCGGCTCTTGAGCCTGGTCCTCTGGTCGGTGCAGGCGCTGCAAATGAAATCGAGCGGGCAGCACACGCAGGATGCGAGCACCACTCGCGTGAGACCCTTTTCGCGAATCGTTCTGAGGATAGAGGCCGAACCCTCGGGAGTGCAGGCGGAAGGGATGACTTCGGCATATTCGACGCAAGTGCCCGGCAGACCCGAAACGAACCGGTCCAGTTCGGGTCTCCAGCCAAGAGAATCGTTGCAGCGGCAGACGAAAAGGCCGAGTTTCAATTCTGAGGAAAGCTGGGGGCCGGGGGGGGGGAAAGGAAACCCCATGGCCCTTCATGCGTGGAGTGCTTTCCCCCAGGAGCAGCATCGCTTCGGCGGCCGAGGCAAAACCGCGCATTGTCATGGTCGCAGCATCGGGCTTGACGGTCTTGGAACTATAAGCCCGCAGAATGTCCTCACCCTTGATGCCGGGAGCGGCGGTGGGGTCGGCGATAATGATGACTCCGGCATGCTCGACGTGTTCGGATGTCTCGTCCGCATGAGAGATTGCTCGGGGAGCGGCGCAAACCTCGACGCACTGGAGGCACTCGGAGCAGGCGCCGCACTGGAGGCATCGGGAAGCCTCCGCCTGTACCTGGGCTTCGGTCAAACCCAGAGCGACCTCAACTGCGAATCCTTTACGGGAAGCCGGTTGGCGCACAGACATCCGGGCCCGGGGAAGCGAGGGAACATCGGGTGTTATCGGTGAAAAATCCCGCTCTGCAGGTCTTGAAAGAAAGTCGCGGGCAGGTGTTTCGCCGGTGATGTAATGGTGGACGGAGAAAGCCGCGTTGCGCCCGGAAGCCATGGCCGAAACGACCGTAGTAGGCCCGCATGCCGCGTCGCCGGCAGCAAAAATTTTCCCGATTGGAGTCCTAAGTTTATCATCGGTCTGTATCAGGCCGGATTCCGTCGTAATTACGGAGGCACCGGCTCCGAAAGCAGACCTTTTTCCCATTTGACCGATCGCGATTATTACGTGATCGAAATCCAGCTCAACGGGTTCGGCTCCCTCGACCGGGACAGGCCAGGGAATGCCTTTTGCGTCCGGGGCGCCGGGTATTGTGGGCAGGCAACGGATAGCGCGGAGCATTTTTCCGTTTCCGAGAAATGCGTCCACTTTGAAACCAGTCTTGACCGAAACGCCTTCATGGAGCGCGTCCTCCACTTCCGAGGCGTCCGCTGGAATGAGTTCTTCGGGAAACCAGGAGATGACGGTTGTTTCAGCTCCGAGGCGCACCAGGGTCCGCGCAGCCTCGAAGGCGGAATTTCCGTCTCCGATCACGGCATACTTTCCAGAAACCGAGGTCAGATTGCCTCGATTCACTTCTGCAAGGAAGGAAATGCATCCCTCGATGCCTTCCAGATCGTCTCCCGGAACATTCAAACCACGGTCGGTCCAAAGACCGGCAGCGACGACGATTGCAGCGAAATCTCCGCCAATTTGGGACAGTTCCCGCGAAAAGTCGAATTCCGTGCCCAACAGGAATTCAACCCCAAGGTCGCGCAAATATGCGATTTCCTGGTCTAGAACCGTGCGCGGGAGCCGGTACGGGCCGATTCCGTAGCGGAGGAGACCTCCCGGCATCTTTTCCCGTTCGAACACTGTGACCCGGTACCCCAGGCGGACAAGATCGGCGGCGGCGGCAAGCCCGGCGGGGCCGGAACCGACTACGGCTACATGCTCCGATCTTTTCGGGGCGATTTCTTCCTTTTCCGGATCATTTTGCGCGGTGTCGGCAATAAAGCGCTTTACGTCCTTTATGGCCAGGGGTTGGTCCAGTTCGTTTCTTCGGCAAGCCGCTTCGCACGGATGGGTGCAGATTCTTCCGCAGATTGCGGGAAGAACGTTGTCTTTTCTAATAAGTTGCAGCGCATCGGAAAACTTTCCGGCGCGGGTCAGGGCCATATACCCCTGCACGTTGACGCCCAGGGGGCAATTGGCCTGGCATAACGGGGTCCTGCGCTTGTCGATGACCGTGCGTCCGGGAAGGGCGTGCCTCCCGCCATATGAAACCGCGTTCCTGCCGTCCGGTCCGATTGCGGGACAAATATCCGCGCAACGGCCGCACAAGGTACATTTCTCGGGGTCCACATAGGAGGCGGTTTTTTTATACCGTATGGAAAATCCCTGCGGTGTGTGTTTTATCGATTCGACAATTGCGGGCAGGACGCACTTTATCCTCGGGTTTCTCAGGATTCGGAGCAAGCCGGGGCGAAGCGCATAATTGAGCGAGACACCCGAGGGCATCCGCCATTTATCGGATGCCAGCTTATCGTTGAGATCGGCGTCGCGGTCGATGAGAGTGACAGGGATTCCCATCTCCCCAAGCTTGTTGGTGGCGGCAATTCCGGCCGGAGTCGCGCCGATGACGCAAACCTTATGGAGCCTCTCTTTCGGGTCTTTCATAGATTGGCTCCCTTGTGGCCGGCGGCTTTTTTCCGCCTCCCTTTCAGAACGGCGAGGCCGAAATCGTAGCCCTTGGTGAAAGCGGCGCTGTTAGCCGCTTCCGTTCCCTTGGGGACCGAACCGGAGACGGCGTCGAGCATCGCTTGCTGCGATGCCGCGCCGGTTACCGCCGTAACAAAACCGAGCATGACGATGTTGGCCATCATCTTTCTTCCAAGTTCCTCGGCCATTCGGGTTGCCGGGATCGGAAAGGACTCACCGCCGGAGGTTTCGGGTGAATGGATCATGTCCTGGTCGAAAATCAGGGTGCTGTCCGGTTTGAGGAGATGTCCGTATTTCTCGAAGCCGGCCTGGGACATGCATACCAGGATGTCTGGATTGCGCACGTAAGGATAATGAATGGGGCAATCCGAAATGATTACCTGAGCGCTGCATGCGCCTCCACGGGCTTCGGGTCCATAGGACTGCGTGAGTGTGCTCTCCATGTGGTCGCTGAGGCTCGAGGCCATTCCAAGCACCTGGCCGGCAAGAACGATTCCCTGTCCGCCAAATCCGGTTATGAGAATTTCTTTTCGCATTGTTCCGGTAGACGATCCCTTCTCTTCATCTGAATTCCATCGCCGATCCGGTTTACCCGGACGATCCAGGCCGGCAGATCTTATCGTATGCCTCCGTAAACGTGGGACGGTCGACATCGACGAAATTGCCGAGCGTTATTCCCTGGTCAAAATCGAGCACGACCTCTGCCGGATGCGCTCCGTTTTTGACGATTGCCCTCTCCTGGTAGAGCCTGAGCGATTCAATGGGCTTTTGTCTGTTTCTGCGACCGTAACCGGTGGGGCAGGGCGCAAGCACTTCGATAAAGGAAAAACCGCGTCTTTGAAGCGCCTCTTCGATCGATTTGGTCAGGTCGCGAGTATGGAGCATGGTCCACCTCGCTATGTAGGTGGCCCCTGAAGCATAAGCAAGGAGCGGGAGATTGAACGGTTGCTCCGGGTTGCCGAGAGGCGTCGTCGGAGTTTTTGCGCTGTTGGGCGTGGTTGCGGCCGCTTGTCCGCCCGTCATGCCGTAGTTGAAATTGTTTACGCAAATCACAGTGATGTCTACGTTGCGCCTTGCGGCATGGATGAAATGATTTCCACCGATGGCGAACAGGTCGCCGTCGCCGCTGAAAACCACGACGTTCAGTTCGGGGTTGGCAAGTTTCATTCCGGTTGCGAAGGGAATGGCCCGGCCGTGCGTGGTGTGGTAGGAATCCAGCTTTACATAACCCGCGCCCCTTCCCGAGCATCCGATACCCGATACCATGGCTGTCTTGGTTAAATCGATTCCGCTCGTCTGCATGGCGATCAGGCAGGAGGAAAAAGCCGTGCCGATTCCGCACCCCGGGCACCAGATATGGGGAATTCGCTCGGTTCGGATGATGAAATCCAAGGGATGTTTGGACGTTGAGCCGGACATGGTCGTTTTTCCTTAGCGCTGATAGACCTACTGCCTATGAAACCCGGATGCCGTTCTAACCTGTTGCAGAATCTGCTCGGGGGTTATTACGGTTCCGCCCGCATGCCCCACAAGGAACACCGGCGCCGCTCCCGCTGCACACCTCTGGACCTCCAGGTAAATCTGCCCCAGGTTGAGTTCGACGGTAATGAGGCTTTTTACCTTCGCGGCAAGCCGCCGTATATGTTCTTCCGGGAACGGCCATACGGTCACAAGACGCAGCAGACCTGCGCGGATGCCCTGTTCACGCGCCTCGTCAACCGCTGCCAGACTGCTTCTCGCGGATATGCCATAGGAGATGAGAGCAATCTCGGCATCATCCAGGCGATATTCGTCAACCATAACGATCTTGTCCAGATTCCTCCGGATCTTGCCCGTGAGCCGTGACATCATTTCCGCCTGTGCCTCGGCGGTCATTGCCGGGTAGCCCCTCTCGTCGTGCGTGAGGCCCGTTACGTGTACCGTGTAGCCCTCGCCCGCGTGGGCCATGGGAGAGACCCCGTTCAGGTCGGGGTGGAAAGGTTTGAAACGGTCTTTTCGTCCCCGCGGCCGCGGCCGGGTCTTGAGCTTGATCCTGGATGCATCCGGTATGACGACACGCTCGCTCAGATGCCCCGTTACCTCGTCGGCCATAATGAGCACCGGAATCCGGTATGTTTCGCTCAGATTAAAGGCGGTGATTGTCTGAAAGAAGAGTTCCTGCGGGGAAGACGGAGCAAGAGCGATAATCTCGTAGTGCCCGTGCGATCCCCATCTCGCCTGCATCATGTCCCCTTGCGCGCACAGCGTGGGGAGTCCGGTGGAAGGCCCGGCCCGCTGCACGTTTACCACCACGCAGGGGGTTTCGGTGCAGATCCCAAGACCCAGGTTCTCCATCATCAGGCTGAATCCGGGTCCGGAAGTGGCGGTCATGCTCTTTGCGCCGGCACAGGAAGCTCCGAGCACAGCCGCCATCGCGGCGATTTCGTCTTCCATCTGAATGAATACCCCGTTCACGTCGGGAAGCCGCTTTGCCATATGCTCGGCTATTTCGGTTGCCGGAGTGATAGGATATCCCGCAAAAAAGCGGCACCCGGCGGCAAGCGCCCCCTCGGCACAGGCTATGTCGCCGGTGATGAAATGCTCTCCTGTGAGAACCGCTGGTTTCATATCGACAAGTCTTTAGAGGGTTATGAGTTTAAACACTTGACCTCATCGGCGGGCATTTCAACCGAATAGATGGCAAAATCGGGACAAATCGTTTCGCAGTAATGGCAATTCACGCAGAGATCGGGTTGCTTCACCTCGGGGGGGTGGTAGCCTTTGGCGTTGAACCGCTTTGAAAGTTCCAGCACATCCCTTGGGCAGTACTCGATGCAGTAGCCACATCCCTTGCACCGGTCCTCTATGATATGGACAACCCCTTTCGAGACGAGAATTTCTTCCGTGTCCAGGGGAATTCGCCAGAATTTCATTTTCGCACCTTCACTGTTCCAGAACGATACATATTCCGAAAAGAACGATTGGTACGATTTTAGGCAATGTTCGGGGTAAGTCAAGTCAAATCAAATTGGAAAACTTCGCTTTTGCGATTATGTGAGGTATTTTTTAGGGGGGTGAAGCGATTCAAAGCTGAAAATAGCGAAGTGATTTGTCGATTTGTGCGAAATCAGCGGAAACAGGGTTAGTAAAAAAGTTTCTAAAAATGCCTGTTATACGGAGTTTTGGCTTTTGGGTGTGTCTAATTGACCCGTAAACCCCGATTTCCAAAGATGGCTTCAAAGCAATACGGGCAAGTTGCCTGGGCCACCCGGAGGTTACCACTTAACGATGATCTTCTTCCCGCCGTCATGGGCCAAACGTGCAGGGTGGGCGAAAGGGAAGCGTTGCCCACCACAGGCATACAGGTTGGATTGAGCGCATAGGTTTGTCTGAAAGTGCCGGGCCAGATCAGGCAACCGAGTTGCCCGGAAAGTCAGAGGGGTTCAAGTCGGGAGACTTGAACCAACGAGTGAGAGTCAGCCATTTTCATGCTTGGTTGTGCCCCTCGTAGGGGCATGTAGGTTGGGACGCGAAACCCAAAAGAAGGAAAGGCTACCAGTTTACGATCACCTTTTTCCCGCCGTCATGGGCCAGGGTGCGATAGCTGATATCGGGATGCCGTTCCAGGAATGACTTGAGAGGTCCTTTTTCGCTGAACAGGAAAATTCTTTTCCCTGAATTCCACTCGGTCATCAATTCATTTTCATCAAGGCCCAGCTTGGGTGCTCCGGGATCCTGCAGGCCGTACCAGAGCACCCCGAATGTGCTGTCCATTACATAAATCGGGAGGCCGGTATAGTAGTTGAGGGTCGAACCTTTTTCGAAAAAGTCGTTTATCACGATCTTATCGCCCGGCCGATAATAGTACTCGACTATTTTCGCGAGATTCTTGGAGGACAGGACGGGTTCGAAGGCAACCATGCCGGAGTTGTAGGAATGTGTCAAGCCGACCATCATGGCCGCGAGAAAGAGGAAGGAAATCATCCAGCGCCGCCAAAGAGCAAAGAAGAAAGCGAACAGCGGTCCGATAATCAGGTACGCTGCCGTTCTGTATACGAGTGGGGCGAGTAGCGCGAAGGTTGCCGGAGTCAGGTCGTGCATATGTCCGAAAGCAAGATTGTAATATTCGGGATTGACCGTCAAAGTGGCGGACAAACTGGATACCTCGGCGGAATGGTTTCCGATCCATGCAAGCCCTATCAGGCCCACCCCCGCTATAACGGTTATGCCTGCAGTGACCCCGAGACTGATTATCCCCCATTTGTGAGTTTTGGCGTCGGAAGAATCCAGGTCCGAGAGGACTTTACCCAGGAGAAGCGCAAAGGCGGCCAGGGTAGGAAATGTGTAATACTCCTGCGAGGTGCCGAAGGTAAAGAAAGTCAGGATGACGAAAATCCAGAGGAATAGAAGCAAAACAACCTGTTCCGTTCTCTCTTGAGGGCGGAGTTTTCTCGGGAAAATACGGCCCAGTCCCCAAACAAAAGCGCTCCATGGAAAAAGCCATACGAGGTGCAACGTCCAGAAAAGCCACAGTGGGACCGTGTCGTAATCTTTCGGGTACCGCATGCCGAGGTAGCGCAGCAGGTGCTCCCTGATGAAATAGAACCAGAAAAAATCGCTGTTTGCCAACCCGGCGGCAATGTGCCATGGGGCCGCAATCAACAAAAACAGGATGATTCCGTAGCCGAATTGGATCCTGCGCAGGACTTTCCAGTTACCGGTAACGAGCATATGGACGAAAATGATCGCTCCGGTGAAGACAATCCCGATCATCCCTTTGGTGAGCACCGCCAGGGCGGCGGAAGCAAACAGTCCGGCGCTCCGGATATCCACCGGCCCTGTTCGTTTGAATTCGTTCCCGGATTCGGTCAAGATCAACAGGTACATGTAGAGGCAAAACGCTATAAAAAACGACAGCATCACATCCGGCAGAAATATGCGCGTAAATGCATAGGGACCCAGGCAGGTAATGAAGATGAGCCCCGAATAGAAACCTCCCTTTTTACCCCAGAACCGGGTCCCGAAGCAAAGGAGCAGCAACGAAAAGAGCAGTGTGAAAATTGCGAGCGGCAGCCTGATCGACCATTCGTGTAATCCGAAGGCGGAGACTGAGATAGCCGCAAGCCAGTACATGAGGGGCGCTTTTTCGAGATATCTTATCCCGTTGTCGATCGTGAGCGTAGTCCAGTTGCCCGATGCAACCATCTCACGAACCGCTTCGGCATGAAAGGAATCGGCATCGTCCAGAAATGCCGGACTGGAGATGGTTCCGAGGTAAATAAGCGACCATGCGGCGATAAGTATCACGGGATAGAACAGGTTCTTCGAATTCATAATTCTCTCAGGCTCTCGATAGCTGGTTCACGTCTCCGCGCTGGAACCGGCTAAGGTAGTGTTTCAAATCCATCATCCTCAGGTTCTTGATTCGGTTCTCATTTTCAGGGAATCGGCGGTTTTCGGGTCAGACCCTTTCCGTTCCCGTTTCAAGCATTGTCCCG
>Ga0364919_10110_pt4 | contig 24578 bp, 16 predicted proteins | sample SorcelJu500001C7_2_FD_206953 | JGI IMG/M metagenome (GOLD analysis project Ga0364919, IMG submission 206953) | Enriched cells from Trout Bog Lake Hypolimnion, Wisconsin, USA - BchlTB.June20.5000.01.C7 | ecosystem: Environmental > Aquatic > Freshwater > Lake > Hypolimnion/Profundal zone | place... | reverse complement strand
GCCCGGCTACCAACGGCAAGACGACCGTTATTTCGCAGCGCGCAAGCAATGTTTTGCAGCGCACCAGTCAGGCTGTGCAAGCAATCCAGGCCATGCAATCGGCGGCCCGCAACGTGGCGGCTTTGTCTTCTGCGCCAAATAATCTGGGCGCGGATCCGAATCATCCCGGCCGGCTGCTCCCGAATGTGCCCAACGGACTGGTCACTGGTGGACTGGTTCCCGATTCCGGGCTGGCAACCAGCGGAGTTGCCAACGCCGTGACCACCTGGCAAAACGCGAAAACGCCAACGCAAACTACGAGCAACGGTCAGACGACGGTTACGATTCAGCAAACGGGACAGCAGGCGATATTGAACTGGACGACGTTTAACATCGGCAAAAACACCACCCTGAATTTTGACCAGAGCGCCGGCGGTTCCAATGCCGGTCAATGGATCGCGTTTAACAAAATCATGGATCCATCGGGATCTCCTTCGCAGATTTTGGGTTCGATGACCGCGAAAGGGCAGGTGTATGTGATCAATCAAAACGGGATCATCTTCGGCGGGGCAAGTCAGATCAATTTGCACTCGCTGGTGGCCTCTTCGCTGCCGATCAACGACAACCTGGTCAATCAAGGGCTCCTAAATAATCCCGACGATCAATTTCTATTTTCACAGCTCGCAATTCCGGCCGGGATCAACGGGCCGACGCCTGCGTTCACACCCCCGACACCCAACACGCCAAACGGTAAGGACGGGGATGTGACTGTGCAGGCCGGGGCGCAAATTACCTCACCGGATTCGGCGGATCGTGCGGGAGGGCGAGTGGCGTTGATCGGGCCGAATGTGACCAATGCAGGCACGATCACGACACCCGACGGGCAGACGATTCTTGCGGCAGGGAATCAGGTCGGTTTTCTTGCGCACCCGGGGACGGACCCGAGTCTTCGCGGTTTGGATGTTTATGTGGGATCGGTGGATCAGACCAGCGGCAACGCAACCAACAGCGGGTTGATTGAAGCCCCTCGTGCGGATGTCACCCTCGCGGGCAAGAGCGTCAATCAGCTTGGCGGAATCGACTGTTCCACCTCGGTATCGCTAAACGGCCGCATCGATCTTCTGGCGGCCTACGGCACCAGAGTGATCACTCCGCTTGGTTCCAGCACTGACCTGTTTGCGCAAACGGCTTCAGGTACATTGACCCTCGGTCCCGGCAGCGTGACACAGATCCTCCCGGAACTGTTGAGTTCCGAGACGGTCGTGGGAACGACACTGGCCCTGCCTTCACAGATCAATCTTCAGGGAGAGACGATTCATTTCGCCACGGATTCCAAAATCCTGGCACCCGATGCCAGGGTCACTGCCGAGGCCGGCGGATGGTATCAGTCAGGCTCCACCCCGGCGCAAATCATTCCAAACAGCGGACAAATCTATTTCGATGCCGGTGCCGCCATCGACGTCGCCGGTTCCATTGTTTCCGCGCCGGTCTCGGAAAATATCATTTCAGCGCAATTGCTTGGCCCGCAACTTGCCGACTCTCCGTTGCAGCGCACAGGCATTCTTGCGGGAAAAACGATCCAGATCGATATTCGCCAGACGGGTGTTTACAACGGCCAATCCTGGGTGGGCACTCCGCTGGCCAATGTCTCAGGTTACGTCAACCTGATCCAGCGTCCCATCGGCGAACTCACCACCAGCGGCGGCATGGTAAGCCTGAGTGCCGGCGGCTCCGTGGTGATGCAGCCAACTTCGACGATCGATGTTTCCGGCGGAGCAATCAATTACCAGGGAGGTGAGTTACAAACAACGCAGGTTGTTTACCATGGTCACCCTATTAATATTTCACAAGCAACGCCCAACCGTGTCTATAGCGGGGTTTCAACGGTTTCACAATACGAGAGCGGCTATGTTCAGGGTGGAAATGGCGGGAGCGTCTCCATTTCGGCGCCTTCCATGGCGCTGGACGGGAATCTGCTCGGGAGCACGGTGGCAGGCCCTCTCCAGAGGCAGACCGCGCCGTCCCCGGGCAGTCTCTCGCTTTCATTTCAAATGCAGTCCGTCTCAAACCTCCTATCCCCCACCCCGCCCGATCTGCTGTTTCAGGACAATGCCAATCAAACTCCGGTTCCCGCGTTTTCCATTGACGCATCGGGCAATCCCCTGGACTTGCCGCAGGGACGGCAGGCGCAGGTGATTCTTTCGCCCGGGTTACTCACTACGGACGGATTCGGATCGCTGAACGTGAATAACGGCGACGGCAATATCACCGTGCCGGCCAATGTAGCTCTGACAGCTCCTCCCTCCGGATCGATTACCTTGACTGCGGCCAATATGGACATTGAAGGAAGTGTCAGCGCGCCGGGAGGCTCCCTCAATTTCACGGTGTCCGATTACTCGCCCTATGCATCTCCGATTGTGGGTTCCCCTGCGCCGGTGAATCCTGCCCGTGGACAATTCTTTCTCGGAGCGGCCGCCTCACTGAGTGCAGCCGGCCTCACGGCAAACGATCTGCCCGGAGCGGCTACGGCAGGCACCTTGCCGCTGGCAACCAGCGGTGGTGCCATCAATATCAGCAGCTTTTCCGCCAATCTATCCGCCGGCAGCACCCTGGATGTCTCCGGCGGCGTTGCCGTCAGCCAGACCGGGAAGCTTACCTATGGAAAAGGGGGGAGTATTTCCATCAGCGCGGGAAGAGATCCGGTTAGCTCTGCGACGATTGGCGGGAAGCTAACTCTGGATGCGACTTTCACGGGATATTCAGGAGTCTCGGGCGGTTCCCTAAGTATTCTGGCACCCTTGATTCAGATCGGCGGCATCGCTACGGATCCGGATACCTTGTTACTCACCCCGGAATTCTTCAATCAGGGCGGATTCACAAACTTTTCGCTGACCGGTCTTGGCAAGGCGATTGGAGACCCGACGGTGAACGACCTGCCGGGAATCCTGATTGCTCCCGGCACCGTCATAACACCGATGGCAAAAAAATGGACCGGGGTCGCGAGCAGCCAGGAGGTCTCACTGACTCCTGTCCTCTTGCCAGAAGGCCAGCGCACGCCAGTCAGCCTCACTTTCGCTGCTCCCGGGGTACTAACTGCTGACAACCAGTTGATCACCCGGGGAGATTTTGTAATGGGCACCGGAGCTTCCATTACCACGGACCCACTGGGAGCGGTCTCCATCAGCGGGAACACCGTCGCAGTGCTTGGATCCATTATTGCGCCTGGCGGAACAATCTCCATCAAGGGCGCAAACGATTCCAACCCGCTCTTCAGAGGAGGCGTCGCCTCTTCCCCGCTGGCGACTGTTGATATCGGAGGGGGGAGCTACCTTTCAACAGCCGGGCTAACCCTGCTGACTCCCGATCTCACGGGTAACAACTATCGGACCGGGACCGTTCTACCCGGCGGAGCCATCACCCTGTCGGGCAATATTGTCGCGGAATCCGGAGCTACCCTGAATGTCTCCGGGGCATCCGGTATCCTTGATTTAGCTCCGTCGGCTGCCGGAGCTGCCGCTGCAAACCAAATCTCACTTCCCAAGATGGTCGCCACGAAGATTGATAGCAATGGCGGTTCCATCACTTTGACTGGCGCGGAAGAGCTTTTCACAGACGCCACGCTGATCGGCTCCGCGGGCGGCGCTTCAGCGAACGGCGGCAGTCTGACTGTTTCCTCAGGACGCTATTTTACAGTGGGAAGTGGTTATACCTTGAATCCTACGGATCCTACGCTGGTAGTCACACAAAGCGGGCCGATGATTCCTGTGCCTTTCGCCTCCACGGGATCGGGCGCAATCGGACAGCCTGTTCTTGGTACCGATCAGAACGTGCTCTCTCCGACTGGAGAAGGGCATATCGCGGTCGATAACTTCAAGGGAGGTGGATTTGATGCCATCACCCTGCATGGTACGGTTCAATTCTCATCAGATGTCACCCTGACCGCTGGCGGCAAATTATCCGTGGCGGATGGTGGCGTTCTCATCGCCAGCGGAGCGGTGAATCTTAGCGCCCCATACGTGGTTCTCGGGTTACCCTTTCAGCCTCCGCTGACACCAGAGACAACTGGATCACCTTTTAATGCCATAGGATCGAATGCAACCTTCAGTCCGACCTTCGGCTCCAGCAGCCTCACCGTTACTGCCGGTCACAGTGCAGGTCTCATCGACATCGGCAACCTGTCGCTGCAGAACATCGGTCAGGCAAAATTCATCGCCTCCAACGGCGATGTACGCGGCGATGGAACGCTCGATGTCGCCGGGAACATCTCATTAACAGCGGGCCAGATCTACCCTGCCACCGGTGTTGTTTTCACCATCGCCGCTTATGATTACAACCTTCTTGGCAACACCCATCCTGGCACGGTGACTATCACCGCCTCCGGCACCCGTGATCTTCCCCTGTCTGCGGGTGGAACCCTGAATATTTATGGTTCCATCATCGACCAGGGCGGCGTCCTGCGGGCTCCGATTGGTACGATTAACCTGGGATGGAATGCCGCGGATGGAACGGCTCCGACGGATTTGATTACTGAAGCCCCGGTGGATTCGACCTCCAAGCTGACGCTCGCCCCTGGAAGCATTACCTCTGTTTCAGCGGTGGATCCGTCAACAGGTCAGGGATTGGTCATTCCCTATGGATCCAACCCGACGGGAAGTGCCTGGCTGGATCCGGCTGGAACGGATATTACAGCGGGCGGTGTACCGGGAAAAACGATCAATATCAGCGGCGCACAAATACTTGATCTAGCCGGTTCCGTAGTCGATCTCAGCGGGGGCGGGAATCTCTCTGCATACCGCTTTGTGACCGGGAATGGCGGTTCGGCGGATTTTCTTGGCTCTGGAGTCGCATGGGCGCCCCAGTCTTATTCCGCGGGCCAACTCGTCAGTTACAAAGGGTCCACCTGGGTTGCGTTGCAGCAGACTTCCACAGGGGCTCCTGTGATCAATCAATATTGGAGACAGCTTCCAACGAGTTATGCAGTGATTCCGGGTTACCAGGCTAGTTATGCACCCTACGCAGCATTCAACTCTGCAGCGGGAGATCCGGGTTATGTAAGTTCAAGCCTGCAGGCGGGCGAGCAGGTCTGGCTGGGGGCCGGCAGCGGGCTTCCTGCCGGCATCTACACACTGCTGCCAGCGAGATATGCGCTCCTTCCGGGCGCCTACCTCGTCACACCTTCCAGTTCGGCTCCGGGTCTGGCGCAAACTCAGCCCGATGGATCCAGCCTCGTTTCGGGCTATCTTTTTAATGGATTCAACCATTCCGGCGGAGTCTCTCAGCCTTTGCTCTCACGGTTCGAAGTCGATTCGCAATCCGTGATCCTGTCACGAGGCCAGTATGATACCTCGCTGGCCAATGCCTTTTTATCCCAGAGCGCCGCGCAAAATCAGGCGGCGGTCCCGCGTCTTCCCATCGATGCCGGCCAGCTTGTGTTTCGAGCGGGCAGTTCACTGGTTCTTCAAGGAAATGTCGATGCGCATGCATCCAGCGGAGGGATGTCAGGTTTGGTGGATATCAGCAGCCTGTCAGATATTTCCATTACATCCGGCGACAGCGGCCCGGCTGGCTCGCTCACGCTCAATTCGTCAGAGCTTAACTCATTTGGAGCTGCAAGCCTCTTGATCGGCGGGGTCCGCAGTTTCGGCGCCAATGGGACCACCGTCACCGTTGAGTCGGATAATATAGAAGTCAACAATGCCGGGGCGCCGCTTACCGGCCCGGATCTCATCCTGGTGGCCAATGACAAGCTCACGCTCGATCCGGGAGCAACCGTCGCCGCCGCCGGCACATTTACCGGCCAGACCACGCCCCTTTTGATTCAAGACACGCCCCGTCTGAAGAGTGTCGGTGACGCACTGACGTTCGCCCGGGGCGGCGTTCCCATTTCGTTCCCGCAAGGGACTCCCGGCAACGACAGCCTTTCGGCAAGCGTCGGCGGAATGATCACACTGGCGAACGGAGCGACGACCACTTTCTCCGTCGGCGACTCATTCACGCTAAGTCCGGGAAGCTCAGTTACGCTGAACGGAGTTGGCGGAACAATCAAATTCCTTAGCGGTAATTCCGGCCCTATTCCGGTGGCTCTCGGCGACGGCACTCTGTTATGGGCGAGCAACGCTTCCACGACAACCATCACACGATCAGGAGTGGCGGCATCCCTGTCGCCCGACCTGATCATTGGAGCCGGCGCTACAATTTCCGGCGCAAGTATCATCGCGGATTCAACTCAAGCCACCTCACTTGATCCGGGGGCGAACCTCAGCGGCAAGTCGATCACCCTGGGGAGCGGCCGGATCAGTTTGCAACTTAACAATCCGGAAAGCTTGCAGCCGACCTCCGGCCTTGTCCTGGCGGGACCGGCCTTGCAGAGTTTGCAAAATGCCCGGTCCCTGTCGTTTTTGAGTTATTCTTCAATCGATATTTATGGGACCGGACAGATTGGCTCTACTTCCTTTTCAAATCTGTCTCTGCACGCAGCTGAAATTCGAAGCTTCAACAACAGCGGCGGAACGGCAACCTTTTCGGCCAAAAACATCCTCGTTGATAACAGCGCTGGCGGTCTGTTACCGGGACCGGTTGCCGTACAGGCAGGCACACTGGCATTTGATGCGGGAACGTTGGTGCTGGGGGCCAACCAAGTCAATATTGATCAAGTTAACACCGTGGAATTGAACGCAACCGGCGGAATTCTTGCGCAAGGATCCGGTGGGATTGCCGTGCCCGGTGACCTGACTATCTCGACTCCGCTGATCACCGGAGCGGCGGGGGCAACCCGGATAATTAATGCCGGAGGCGCATTAACACTGCAAACACCGGCCGGAGGCGTAGCTGCAACAATCTCAGGCGGACTGAATGCGAATCTAATCCTTCAAGGGAGCAGCATTACAGATAACAGCAACATCGTGGCGCCGAGCGGAGAAATTACTCTGCACGCTACCGATGGCGATGTCGTGGTTGGAAATCTCTCGACGAGCCGGTTGGATGCCGGTGGCACAGCCCAATCGCTTCTTGATTTGGTTAAATACACAAGCGGCGGATCGGTCACACTGTTGTCGGACGCAGGAAGCGTAACACTTAATCCAGGAAGTGCCGTTACCGTGGCTGCCCCGACTGGCGGAGGGAATGGCGGCACCCTTTCCGTAAGCGCACCGACCGGGAGTTTTTCCCTGGCCGGCACGTTGCTCGGCGCGGGAGGCGCGGGAGGCCAAAACGGCACATTTTCGTTGGATGCAGGAAGCATCCCGGGAGGGAGTCTCTCATCTATTGACGCAACCCTGGCCTCCGGCGGTTTCACGCGGTCGGTTACCATCCGGGACCGGAATGATTCCGCGATTCTGGTTGATGGCCTGGCGAAGGCCCGCACGTTTAATCTTTCCATGGATGCCGGCTCAATCCGTGTCATTGGAACCATCGATGCCTCCGGCGCGACCGGAGGCAGCATTGATCTTTCGGCACAAGGGAGCGTAACCCTGCAATCGGGAGCTCTGCTGACCGTGGCGGGACAGAATTTTAACAGCGCAGGAAAAGGCGGATCGGTGTCTCTGGAGGCGGGATGCGAAATCAACGGCAGCTTCAACAACAGCGCCGTCGTTGACATCCAGACCGGATCGACAATCAACCTTTCGGTTGCGAGTAACACCAGCAACAGCGTGTCACTGGGCGATTTCACTGGCACCCTGCTCTTGAAAGCGCCGCAGACAGCGGGCAACACCGATCTTCAAGTCAATCCAATCAACGGCACCATCCTCAATGCCTCGACCATTGCTGTGGAAGGGTACGCGATCTTTAATGCGAGCGCGGATGGCTCGATAGACAATCAGGAGGCGAATATTTTAATCAACGGGCAAACCTTTGCAGGCAATACCGCCACCATCACCAGTCGATTGACTGCCAACAACCCGGGACTCCAGATCCTTGTCGAGCCGGGCGCTGAAATCATTAACCCGAGCGGGAATCTGACACTCAGCAACGATTGGGATTTGTCATCCTACCGATTCGGACCAAATAACGCCCCCGGGGTTCTTACCGTACGCGCTTCCGGCAACCTGGTCTTCAATGCCAGCCTGAGCGACGGTTTTACAAACAGTAGTGATACCGCTTTGTTACTTGCACCCAATACGCTGTTGCCTGTGAATGAGCAGTCATGGACCTACAATCTGACCGCCGGAGCGGACTTTGGCGGTGCTAACACCAAGGATGTGCGCCCCTTGTCGAGCCCCGGCACCGCAGGCTCACTGGAACTGGGTGTCAATGACCTCTACCCGTTCGCCAGCAACCCCGGACCCACAGGAACTACCGCAAGCGCAATAGCCGGCTACTATCAGGTGATTCGAACCGGGGCGGGCGACATCAACATCTCAGTCGGAGCCAATGTCGAACTCCTCAACCAATTCGCCACAATTTACACAGCCGGCACCCGTGTGCAGGATCCGTCCCTCGGCGGCACCTTCTGGATCCCGGTTCTCGATGAGTCAAAAAATCCGAAACCGCTTGGAACAGGCCCTACGTTTACCCAGGGTTATCCGGCCCAGTACAGCGTAGCCGGGGGAAACGTAACGATTCTGGCACAGGGAAACATCGAGCATCTCACCCAGGATGCGAATGGCAACTTGATCATGGATTCGGAAAGTGAGCTGCCTAGCAACTGGCTTGATCGTCGTGGTTATGTGGACTCCACCGGGCACTTCGGGAGCAATTCAAAAATTAAATTCGGCGGCGACTCTTCGGAATCAACCACCTGGTGGATCGACTTCAGTAATTTCTTTGAGGGAGTCGGCGCCCTGGGAGGCGGCAATGTGACGATGATTGCCGGGCAAGACATCGCCAATGTCGATGCCGTTATTCCAACCAATGCCCGCATGCCGGGCATCAGCCCGTCCGGTAACCTGGCTCCGAACGCAAGCAGTCTGGTCGAGTTAGGCGGGGGCGATCTGGTTGTTCAGTCCGGACATGACATCAACGGAGGCGTTTACTATGTCGAGCGCGGCCGTGGACTGCTCAGCGCCGGAAATGAGATCACCACCAACAGCACGCGTGCCCCTGTGGGGGGAAGCGGAGCGGCATCCGGCGGAATTGCTGCGCCAACCGAGTCGTGGCTTCCGACAACCCTGTTTGTTGGTAAAGGCAGCTTCGACGTTAGCGCGGGAGGGAATGTTCTGCTCGGACCGGTGGCCAATCCCTTTCTGTTGCCGGAGAGCCTGAGCAACAGCATCTGGTATAAAACCTATTTCTCAACCTATGCAACGAGCGATGCCATCAATGTCACTTCGCTAAGTGGTGACATCACCTTCCGGGCGGAAGCGGCCACTGGAGATGTTTCGGGTTCCCTGCTGCAAGTCTGGCTGGAAAACATGGATCTGATGACCGGGCCGATCACTTCGCGCGCCTATTATCAGCCCTGGCTCCGGCTGAACGAGACCAGTTTGGATCCTTTCAGCACCATTGCAGCCTTGATGCCCGGAACGCTCCAGGCGGCCGCGCTCTCCGGAGATATCAATGTGGTCGGCAAACTTTTGCTCTCACCTTCCCCAAATGGAACAGTCAACCTTGCTGCCGCCGGTTCAATCAATGGATTTCAATCAGAGGGCCCTGCCCCCTCGATCAGCAACTGGATTTCCGCAACGATCGATCTGTCAGACAGCAGTCCTGGACTGATCCCGGGGATCACGTCACCACTCGGATACCAGGGGGTTCAGGGTGTCGGAACCAACGCCTCCCAGGCTGGAATTACCGGCTTCACCTTTTTGAATTTCATCGACAGTCTTTTTGACGCCACGACGACCGGAGTACCCGGGGTGATTCAAACAGAGCAAGCCCTGCATGCGCCGGATCTCCTCCATGCGGGCGATTCCAATCCGGTTCGTTTGTATGCGGTAACCGGCAATATTTCCGACCTGACTTTATATGCGCCGAAAGTGACGCGCGTCATCTCGGGGGGTGATATTACGGATATTGCCTTGTATCTTCAAAACAACGGGGCAAACGACATCAGCGTAGTCTCCGCAGGGCGCAACCTTGTAGCTTACGATCCGAGTTCCCCTGCGCGCCAGGCCGCGCAAACCGTGCAAACCAATCTGCTCGGAACCGGTTTGTCCGGTGAAATCCAGATAGCCGGACCAGGCACGCTTGAGGTGCTCGCCGGCAGCAACCTGCAACTCGGCGGACAGGGACTTGGCGGAGCATCGAACTCGACGGACAACGGCATTGCGAGCATCGGCAACACGCGCAATCCGGCCCTCGCCTTTTCGGGCGCGGATATCGTTGCTGCCGCAGGCATTGGCAGTTCCGCCGGACTCAACCAGAGCCAGCTTGATTTCCCGACATTCATCAATCAGTTCGTCGAGTCATCCAGCGGCACTCGCTACCTGGGTGAATTAAGTGACATGATTGGAGCCACCACGACTTTGGATGCCAGCTCTTTTTCAAAGTTGCCGCCCGACGAGCAGGACTTGCTGGCGCTCGACATTTTTTACCTTGTCCTGCGTGACGCCGGACGGGATCACAATAATCCGAAAAGCAGCGGGTATGGTCATTACACCACGGCGCTCACCGCCATTTCCACCCTCTTTCCAAAAGCGGGACCGGGAGGAAATATCGACGTGACAGCCCGGGATATAAAAACTGAGAGCGGGGGTAACATCAGTCTGCTTGCGCCCGGCGGACAAGTTACCGTCGGACTGAATTCCAGCCTGGGTGACAATGTAACCAATCTCGGAATAGTCACGCAGGACGGGGGAAACATTTCGATTTTTGCAAAGAATGATGTGAACGTCGGCACTTCCCGCATTTTCACCCTCCGGGGCGGCAACGAGATCATCTGGTCGTCCGCAGGCAATATCGATGCCGGAGCTTCCTCGAAGACTGTACAATCCGCTCCGCCGACCCGGGTGCTTATTGATCCGCAGAGCGCCGATGTGAAAACCGATCTGGCAGGACTCGCCACCGGCGGCGGCATTGGCGTGCTCGCGGCAGTCGCCGGGGTTCAACCGGGCAGCGTCGATCTTATAGCGCCCACTGGTGTGGTCGATGCAGGAGAAGCCGGCATCCGCGCCTCCGGGAACCTGAACATCGCCGCCATTGCGGTGTTGAATGCCGGCAATATCTCGACCGGCGGCGCAAGCACCGGTATTCCTCCGCAACCGGTTGCACCAAGCCTGGCTGGAATTTTCTCCGCCTCAAACTCCGTGGGCGCCACGGACAACGCTGCCAGCGATCTGGCCAAGCGCCAGGCCGCTGACGCGGCGGGCGGGGAAAACATCCCCTCCATTATCACCGTCGAAGTGATCGGGTACGGAGGGGGGGATGATGATGACATTCCGGCACTCTCCAGCCCGCAGGAAACGCAAGTAATGCCGAATGACAACACAGAAAACTCTTCGATCATCGCAAGCAGTAACCCTTGATTAACCTAACTTGAATATCCCAACTAATTGCATACACGTTGTAGAGGCGGTCTGTTCTCAGCCACCTCCAATTTTGTATTTTGGGCGCTGCGCGCGTTGGTTTTTCGACAGGCGGCTGAGAACAGACTGCCTCTACAACGTGGCTACAACATCACAATGAAACCTGTTTCCAAAACCCGACTCTTCCCCAATCCGCTCCCGATTCTATTACTCCTAGCGGTGCTCGCATACGGAGAGGATACTAATTTTCAAACGTTAGAAACAAAAGCCAGCGGGGGCGATCCGGAAGGCGAGTTTCTTGTCGGACGAGCCTACTCGCGCGGGGAAGGCGTGCCGCAAAGCGATGCCAAGGCGATTGAATGGTACCAAAAAGCGGCGGAACACGGAAATGCCAAGGCGCAAAACAATCTCGGTGGCATTTATCTCGATGGACGCGGAGTAACCCGGAATGAAGCGGAGGCCGTCAAATGGTACCAGAAATCAGCTAACCAGGGGGCTGCTTTGGCGCAAGACACTTTGGGACGGTTGTTTGCCGGTGGAATTGGAGTCAAAAAAGATAACAAGCAAGCTGCCGTGTGGTATCGCAAGGCAGCCGAGCAGGGACTGGTTCAGGCGCAGGTGCATCTGGGAGAATTATATTACTTCGGCGCGGAAGGGGTTCCTCAGGATCAGGAGGAATCCGCCAAGTGGATCACCAAGGCGGCCGCGCAGGGAAACCCCTGGGCGCAAAATGCCCTCGGTGCGAAATATGAGAACGGGCTGGGCCTGAAAAAAGGTACAAAACAGGCAGCGGAATGGTACGCCAAAGCGGCGGAACAGGGAGACCCGAAAGGGCAAGGCAACCTCGGCAGGCTCTACGCCGACGGATTGGGGGTGGAGCAGAGCTGGGTAAAAGCTTATGCATGGTTGAGCCTGGGCGCCGCCGGAGGGGAAGTGACCGCCCGGAAGCTGCTGGAAACCTATGAATCCCATTTCGATTCTACGGTCGTTGCGGAAGGGAAACGTCTGGCCGATGAGTATCGCGGGAAAGTAACGTGTAAGATATTCCGCTATTGATTATTCACCTGCATCTGCTCGGTCAAATAATCCTGGTCACCAATCAGCAACCGATATTGTTCGTCAGCATTCCTTTGCGCGGCGATCCATCGATTGTAATAAGACGGATCGGACGGGTTCTGACCGGGCCCGCCAACGGCATCAATAAAACTTTTCCGGAGTTCTTTAATCGCATCCGCCATCTGCGGGTTAGCGGCGGCCGCCTCGAGAGAAAGTTCACGAAAAGCGAGCGGCATTTTGGGGGGTGGAAGTGGAATCTCCCCGCTCCTGGAGTCCTCGATTGAAGCTGGTTGAGATTGGACTGATTCAAGATCGGGCTGCAAAGCGGGGGAATACCTGTTATCGACAGATTGTTGCGTCATACGCGCAGACTGCACCGGACTTTCAAGAGGCACAGCCGACGGATTGGGCTTATCGTGAAACACCCTCCCCTGCTCCATGCGAGCAGACACTGTCGTTGAAACGACGGCAATCCGGTTCGGCTCAGAATCCAGATGGATCCAGTAGCCAGCGGTGTAAACCATTACGGTTGTCAGCGCAACGACGGATGCCAGGAGAGTTGGGTGTTTCATATCCACTTTCGACAAACAACAAGCCAGTGCGGAAGTCGCGCCCGCACTGGCTATGGTTATTTGTTGTATTTTTAACGATTACGCAACGGGGAGATTGTCACCAATCTGATGCATTCACTCCCGACAACGTGACCGATTCTATGACTAGTAATAGTTACCCGTTACTTGTCCGCCATCTGAGATCCGGCTTACGCTCAAGTCGGAAGTTAGAATGGCCGTGGTCGTCGTGTCAGTCGCGAGGTCGGCTGCCAGGGCGTCCGCGAAGGTCTTGGCCAAAGGATAGTAAGTGTTGATTTGGGTTAGATTGTAATACACATGGAGGTAGCTCCAGAAAGTGTACTGACCTTCGGCGATGGAGGCAGGGGCTGTCCCGTGCGCTCCCTCATACGTCGAACCGTAGTACACGCCATTCCAGCTCAACTCGTGTCCGCCTGCTGCTATCACTGAAGTTGCATCGGTGTCGGTGACATAACTGACAGCGTACCCAACCGCATCGGTGCTGACAGCCGATAACACCGTTGAAACAAAGCTGAAGGATGAGTATCCACCGTTACCAGTTGGGAACGAGATCAGATTGATGGTTCCACTGGTGGAAGGATTGTCCACAATGTCCGTGATCGTCCCTGTTGTCACTGCGGGTGAGAACTGGGAAATCTGGTCATTATGCGATGTTCCGATACCGGTCTCTGCCAGCAGGATGTACCGCGCCCCCGAACCAATGTCGCGTCCAACAGGATAGACAAAGGTCGCTTGATCGCTGTTTGATCCTGTGAACAAGGCCAACGGGACTCCGGCGCTGGTAAAGAGTTGCCGGGCCAGGTTGGTTGTAATGTTGTTCAGGCGCGCAGGCGCATTTTTGTTCGTCACGAACTTGTAGGCGGTGATCGCAGGGCTGTGGGTAGGAGCTTCCGTCAAAGTCACGTAGTCGGTCGCCGGAGTGGTGAGCGTTACGTGGCCGTGAAATGGAACGGTATTCTGGAAGCTATCCGACAACGTGAATTGCGGATATTGCAGATTCCCGCTGCCCAGGGTGTAGCCCCCTCCCGGCGTCGTCAAGTCCGACAGTTTAAGAAACTTGACCCTGAGAGCTGAATTGCTCTCCGCTGGACTGATCGCCACGGCTTGATTGCCAGCGGTGCTTCCGGTCCAGGATCCATAGATGGTCACCGGAGTACCGCCGATAGTGCCGCCGGTTATGACTATCTGGTTGGCCGAGTTGTAACCGGTGGACGTCGTTCCTCCCGACCAGTATTTCGTGAGACCCGCGGATCCGCTAATGGAAACGAGGGTATTGTAAATGGCGATGTTCCAGGCGGCACGCACCGCCGGTGCGCCCGAGATGTAGATGTCAGTTGCGGATGCGACATGGGAGAATCCCAAGGCGGCAACAGCCGCTGCAAACAGTAATTTATGAATTTTCATGGATTTTTCTATTTTTAAAAATTGATTTGATGGTTGGTTGATTGATTTTTTCGTGTCTTTAGTTACGCGTGCTGCAATTTGCGGGATCTGCGGAACAAGGCCAGAAAGGCCGCCCCGGCGCCGATCGACGCGAAGGTTGAGGGTTCAGGAACTGCCGCGATATAACTCAGGTTTCCCGAGCTATCGAGGCTGAAACTTCCCTCGTAGATTCCCGTGCCGGTGAGCGAGGGTTGCAATTCATACAGGTCGAGCACCGAGTTCGCGGGCCCGATGTAGGTTCCCGAGGCGGGTTGCTCAATCCCGTAGGTCAAGCCGAACGCCCCGGAGGACGGAGCGTCCGAACTCCAGGTGCCGGACGAATCCCACGCAGCTTTGGTGCTGTTTGCGGTAACGGTCAGATTGTTGATGGCCGCGCCCAATGATTGGATCTGGTTGTTGATGCCAAGTTGGGCGCTGTTGCTGTAGGTCTGCGGTGCCGCGCTATGGGTGCCGACGTTGAGTTCCCCCAAGGTGAGGAGAATCGTATTTTTCGGAAGGCCAAACAGACCGTTGCTGGTCTTGCTGGTCCCGCCAATAACGCCCCACTGCACATTGGTTCCCACCGATCCGGTGGTGGCCCAACCACCCCCGAATGTCCCCGACAAATCGGCGGCAATGTTTCCCAAACTCAACGCCGTGGTGAGGTTGGTACTGCCGGAGAGGCCCAGAATATACGAGGCCGGTCCGAGATCGATGACGTAGTTGGCGGTGACACCCGACTTTTCAAAACCGAGGAGCAAATCCCCAGTACTGTATGAGAGAGTCCCCTGCGCACGGGCGGAATGCGCAATGAGCGCAACTGCCACGGCAGCCAGAAGACCGATGGATCTATTTTTTGATTTTTTCATGTATCGTTTGTTTCGTTTGGATCCTCCGCTGGATTCGGTCGGGTCTTATTTCTGTTTTGTGCTTCTAATTCGCTTCCGGAATTCCGGTCAGCACTTTTTATTTTCTCTAATCAACACAGACATACTTATGATTAAAGTACAGTATGTCAATCGTTTTTATTGTTTTTTGTTTATTACTTTGGTTCAGGATGTTACGTATATATAATATTTCATTAAGCATAAAAGTTGGCAGTTTATGAACTATCTATTCACCGGTAAAAACCTACGAGTGATGGTGCAAAGTGAGGCATGAATGTCGAACACACGGGTGCTATTGGCATAGTGGAAGTAGCCGATCCATCCCCTCACCTGTCGGTTGACTTGGGTAAAGACTTTCCCGGGTTCCTTCCAATACGTGCTACTTGCCGTTGCTTCACGAATGCCGACTTGTAATTTGCCGCAGCTTTTGGGGCTGGGTTCCACATGGGGATAGTATCGCCCGTTTCGGGCCATCCTCCAATGCAGGAGGAACCCAAGGAACTCAAAACTTTCCCGTTGGAAATCCACGATTCGCGTCTTCTTCTCGTTGAGTTTCAATCCCCGCCGTTCCTGCCAGCTTTGCAATCGCCGCAGCATCTCCGCACCTTGCCCTTTCCGGCACATGACAACAAAGTCATCCGCATAGCGCACCATCACCGCTGTCTGTACCACCCGATCCCGAGCCGTCGGGATGCCCAACGGCCTTTTCTTCCCATCGCCTTTCGGGATATACACTCGGCGAACGGCCTGCGGGCGGTAGGTTTTAGCTTGCAGCTCTTCTTCAAGTCGCGTGAGCCAATGCTCCCACTGCCTCGCGTCGACCTTGAGTTCCTACACCCTCATTCCGTCCACTCCGGGCGCTCCCCCGTTGACAATCACCACACAGAGCGCAGCCTCAAGAACTTCCCTTCGGCGCACACCCGAAAACAGAAGTTGGAGTCCACAAAACTTTTGTCGGCACAAATTTTATGCCTGAAATCTGTAATCTAAAATCCGGATGACGCCGCCGGCAGCAATGATCAAGGGTCCTTATGTTCGCACCGGTTGGTGTGGCGGGAGAATGCCTGAAGGTGGCGCCTCCACTGACCATTCCTGAAGATGCGCTGCGCGAATCAATCGAAATTTTTTGCGATGCCTGCGACGAAGTGCTAGGCTGACTATTCGGGTAAGGCGGGCTCTGGAGTGGCCTCCAGAGGAAATGGAGTTGGAGTGACTTCTGCCTCAGCTGTGGGTTTTTACTCCGGCGTTGCCTCTGGTGTCGCTTCCGGTGTTGCCTCCGGTGTTGCTTCTGGCGTTGCCTCAGGCGACGCTTCTGGTGTTGACTCTGGTGCGGCGGATGGTTTCGATTTCACAGTCAACTTCGGTGTTGCGGTTGGTGATGCCTCGGGAACAGCTGTAACAGGCGTGTTTGGAGCGAGATAGGAGATCAATTTTGCCCGGGAACATTCTGTGACTTGTCCCGAAAGGTCGGTGAATCGTTGCTTGGTTGTCATTGGGTCCCATCCGATAAACGCAGCAAGAGCAAAGAGTGAGAGGAGCAAAATAGATTTAATAAACCATTTCATAAACTGTAGACCAGAGTCTATTCTGTGGGAGGCATTTGTAAATAACTATGCATCTGGAATCGTTTGAAATAAATTTTATTAAAAAAGCTGGTACTATTACTGTAGATTGTGCATTTTCGCTCCTTCGCCGAGGCGCAAAGAGTTAAGAGCCTTGGGTCAATCAATCCTCAGTAAGTGCCCGGATAACATTTCTCATTAACATCCATGACATCACCAACCCTCCTTCCGCAACCAACGAAGCTTGCCCTTACGTCCGGATCTTGGAAGCGCAGCCATTCCCCGGAAAAACAGCATCTTCACCCGTTCACCATCTCCACGGACTCAGCAGCTCCGCTCGCCCCTCAGGTCAATCTCCTTGCTCACTATCTGAGTGAAGAAAACCACTTTGATGTCGCAACCGGAACTGCAGATAAAAGTGATATTCACCTCACCCTTTCCCTCCCCCCTCGGCAGCTTTCTCTCCTTCTGGCGGCAGCCGACTTCACCGATGAAACATACCGCTTAACCATCACCCCGGCCCAGATCCGTATCGAGGGAGCCTCCCCGTCCGGTGTTGCCTGCGGGATTCAGTCCCTTCGGCAGCTTCTCTCCGGACAGCGTAACCGTTTGGCTCTTCCCTGCCTTGTCATCGAAGACACCCCGGCAATGGGCTGGCGCGGTCTTATGCTCGATTCCAGCCGCCATTTTCACGATGTCGCAACCATCCGCCGATTTATTGATCTGGCAGCCCTGCATAAATTCAATCTGTTTCACTGGCACCTCACCGACGATCAGGGATGGAGGCTCCCTGTTGAAGGTTATCCGCGTCTCACAGAAATTGCCGCCTGGCGGGATAAAACCCTCATTGGCCATGAGTGCGATAAGGAAAACAGAACCTTCATCCCTGCCCGCCACGGCGGCTTTTACTCCCACGAAGAAATCCGCGCCATAGTTGCCTATGCGGCCGCCCGGGGGGTGCATATCCTCCCCGAGGTGGATGTCCCCGGGCATGTGCAATCACTGGTAACCGCCTATCCTGACTTCGGTAACACGGGTCATGCGCCCGGTGTGCGCAACACCTGGGGGATAAGCGATTCCACTCTAAACCTTGAACCTTCCACCTTTGAATTTCTCGGGAAGGTAGTCTCCACCCTGGCTGACCTGTTTCCTTTCCGTTATATTCACTTTGGCGGAGATGAGGCAAAAACTGGAGAATGGGCGGCATCGGGCCGCATCCAGGAACACAAAAAGGAGTTGGGCCTCGAAACTGAATGGGAGGTTCAGAACCATTTCACTGAACGTCTCCATTCGTTTGCGGCTTCCCACAGTCGATCCATGATCGGCTGGGACGAAATTGTTGAGCATGGCAACCCTCCTGTTGACACGGCTGCAATGTACTGGCGGGACGGAGAACATCAGAAGGTAATTCTCAAGGCGTTGCAGGCCGGCCATCCGGTTGTCCTGGCAAATCACAGGCATACCTATCTCGATGCCTACCAGCAACCCACGGCAGAACCGATTGGGGAACCTCTGGCTATAGGCAATCACCTCACCATAGAACATATTTATGCCTGGGAACCTCTGGCAGAATTCCCTGTTGAGTTTCAACACAACATTATGGGCGCACAGGGACAACTGTGGTGCGAGTATATCCCCAACCGGCGTCACCTTGATTATATGACTTATCCGCGTGCCTGCGCACTTGCGCAGGTACTCTGGACGGGAACCGGGCGGGAACCCATGGCCTCATTCGTGCTGCGTCTCGAGGAACACCTCCGCCGGCTCGACCGGCTGGGGGTGGCTTATCGACCCAATTCTCCCGCCTGAATGCTAGAGTAACCCAAAATCCGCAGAAGAGTCTCACGCAAAGGCGCAAAGTCCGCAAAGTGAGAAATTTTCTGAAAGCATCGTCTGTGACTCGACCATGAAACGCTAATCGCAGATTTTCGTCACTTGATTACCGGGCCTTTTCCAACTCGCATCCGGTAATTAAACAGGCAGGTTGAAGGCTTGATCTTGTGGCGCTCCAGCGTATCAGGCCCACAACTGCCAGTACCTAACCCCCGCTGTGCATAATCGAGATTCACAATGACCTCGCGGCGCGAAACAAGATCGGTCGTGTGTCCAGCGAGGAAGAGATCCTCTGCGGAGTAATGACTCGCGGAACATTCCAGGAGACGATCCTCCCGGCCAAACAGGATTTGCACTTTTTCCTCGGGATCTTCGAGCGCCATCCACCGGACATCCGTTTTGTTTCCGTGCTCCTGCGGTACGATGTAAGGCACATACTGGCCCTGGACCGTGCCAGCATACCGGCCGACCGGGACGCCGCATTTTCGATCGGTATAACTTTCGTGGGGCCCGCGGCCAAACCATCGGATGGTTTCAAGGCCCGGCACAAGAACGAAGCTCACGCCAAGCCGGGGCAGATCGGGGAGCGATTTCGCGCAGTGAAACCGGTTCCTGACCTGGATCTCGCCATCCGGCCGTACATCGAATGAGTAACGATGTTTTATATCCCCGCCCCTGGTGATCCCCAGCGTACAGCCATCAATGCGCACACTTCCATCTTTCAATCGACGGACGGAAAGACCTTCGGGTTCCAGCTTCATTTCATGCAACCCGGCAGTCAGCCAACATCCGAGAGGCTTGTTATTTTGATTCGTCCAACACTTGATTCCATCATTGTCGGTTGCTCCTCGCCATACCTGGAGCTCCGGACCGCGCACCAACCATTCGCGATCGCGAAGACTCAGAGATGAAAGCGATCCCGTAGTGCGCGACCAAATGAGCCGCAGGTCTGCGACTGCAACCGTAAACCGATCCTCCTGCTCATCCAAAAAAACCGGACGGGTGATTTTTCAGCTTTTGACACAGGCCGGGAGCGCGCGACCCTGCCTGCAACCGGGAACAGTTCCCATGCAATTTCATGGCCCGCTGCGCACCACGACGTGGCTTTGATTGCGGAAAATCGAATTTTAAGAAAGCATTCTTGTCCCGGTTCAAGCGCGGGCCTCTGAATAGGCAGGGTCGCCTTGTCACTTTTGCCGGGAGCGGTTTTTAACAAGGGAAGGCGTCCCCTGCCAACGGGCACGCCATCGACCGCCAGTTCCCACTCTCCGCGCAACCATGCCAGCGAAGTAAAATCCTGCTTATTGGTAATCCGTAAAATCCCGCGCCGAAGATCAACCACCGAAACGGCAACAGGCTGCTGCAATTTTTTACATTCCCACAGCGCCGGATGCGGAGTCCGGTCCGGCCAAACAAGACCGTCGCACACAAAATTTGCGTCGTTCGGTTGATCTCCAAAATCGCCGCCGTAGGCCCAGAACGCGCGCCCCTGTTGGTCCGTTGTTTTGATGCCATGATCAATCCACTACCAGATGAAGCCGCCCTGCAGCCCCGGCGTGTTTTCAAACGCCTCCCAGTAATCGGCCAGGCTGCCGTTGCTGTTGCCCATGGCATGGGAATACTCGCATAGGATCATCGGTCGCGAATCGCGGGTTTTGCGCGCCCAACTTACGATATCGGCAGCCGCCGAATACATCGGACACACAATGTCTGTTCCATGGGCGTTATCATCCCATGTGACCTTTTTCTCCGGGTCGGAATCCCAGTGACGCTTTGCCTGGCCGCCGATTGCACCCTCGTAATGCACCGGCCGCGTCGGATCAGCGGCGCGCACCCAACCCGCACCGCTGCGGCGTGGTTCGGTCCGTATCCGCTCTCGTTTCCGAGGCTCCAGGCGATCATGGATGGATGGTTTCTGTCGCGGCCCACCATGTTCATGACACGATCAAGAAACGCACCCGCATAACGTCCGTCCCGGCAGATCTGATTATGAAACGCGTGAGACTCAATATTCGCCTCATCAATCAGGGAACCCGCCCCCAGGTTTGATTCAATATGCCTCTCATTACCAACCGCCCCTCTGTTCTCAACCTCTTTGCCGAGACGGCACTTAACCGCTGGGTTATATGGCAGGGCCGCTTTTCCAACCCGATGTGTCGGTCAGCGAGTCGCAGTTGGAGACCCTGCTCGTTCGACGTTGAAATTCTTTGAGATAGAGCTGGTTAACCCAATTCACTCCGGTCTGAACATCCCTCCATAACCGGGTTCATAGAGAACAAGTCCGGTGAGGGCGCTGATTTTTTTGAAATGTTCGTCCACGGCAAAGAGCCGGACGCTGTCATGCAGGGCAAGGGATGCAATGACGATATCAAGCCAGGGAACGGTGAGCCCTTTGTCGCGGAGTTTCCATGCCAGCGAAATGGCGCGATCCCAGTCTTGTTCGTTGCATGGGCGGTAGGGGATCACGGAAAAATGCTGTCCGAGGCGTCGGCGCTCGTCGGGACGCGCACCGCCAAGCACTTCCAGCCGGGCAGGCGCGCACCATTGCGCCTCGTAAGCTTCAAGAAGCCCCTCGACGGCAAGCTTGATATCGAGCCGTCCATTCCGACGGAGCGCTTCGATCCAGGCCGATGAATCCACAAGAACCATTACTCTTTGAGCAAAGCAGGCACGGGATTTGCCATATCTACGGACTTGCCGCCGGGGTCCGGATAGTCGAAGGCTCCTTCGCGAATCAACCGCCCGAACTCGCGAGCACGCTGGCGACGCACAAACTCGGTGACTGCCTTGGCCAGGGCGGGACTCTTGTTTTTCTCGCCGGTCAAGATCATAACCTCCTCCAAAACCTTGTCATCAATATCCACACTGATTCTCATAAGACGAATCTATGATGATTACTGATGCATGTAAAGATATTTTTTGATGCAATATGATTCATATAATGGGTTTGTCTTAACGTAGGCGACTTCTTCCAAGAGCCGCTTCCCCCTCCGCTCTGGGTAGTACTTCACTCAATGATGCAGGCCCCCGGAATTCGCTTGTCCAGCGTCGCCAGCTCCGCCCCGTGAGCTTTGGCGAGCGCGAGCAGATGCGCATCCGTGGTCCCCGAGCCGGTCTGACACCAAGCTGGCCACTTGAACGCTTCCCGGTTATCCGGGACAAACTCATGCACGGCACCCAGCGATCGCAACATGTCCGATAGCACCCCGCCCGCCGCCTCTGGCGAAACCTGACCGCCGGTGCGCTGTACCGAGACCCGCACAAATCCCAACTGCGGAATGACCGAGGTCAGCAGAGTGTGCTTGCCATTTTTCCTCACCCGTCCAATCCAGCGAGCCACGCGATCATGCTCCGCGTGATCAGCCCAGCCCCAGGACACCAGAACGTTCACATCCAGCAGATATTTCATGGAAAATCAGCCAGCAATTCCTTCACCGTCTCCGTGGTCAACGGCGGATGGTGCGGAGCCGGGGCAAAAATCCTTGCCCCGGTGTGGCGGCACTGGACCCGCCCCACCGGTTCCAGCTTCGCCGTATTGGCATGAATCTGCCGGCGCAAATACTCCGAGAGCGTCAGCTTCGCGCGCCGGGCCGCCGCGCGCAGGTTCCGCGCCTCGCCCTCCTGGATCTTGAACGTAAGGGTGGTCATTGGTATTACGGTATTACCCAGTGGAATGGATGTCAAGAATTGAAGTGGTTCTATCCGCAGATTTCGCAGATGAACGCAGATTTTTCGGAATCTGTAACCTGCGGCGAAGGGGATTCATGTCAGAAAAGTTTCGTTTGCACAATTTGCCGGGAGTTTCTGGACGATTACTTCTGGTAATCTGCGGCAATCTGCGAATCCCTTCTTCAGTTTTCGGGATTTACGACGCCAATTTGCGGGAGAATGCGATGAAGAAGCTGGCCAGTTCGGTGGATTTGTCCGGATAAAGTTGTGCAAGAATGCCGCAACTGTGCCAGGCGCTTTCTAAATGCCGGGCGGCGCGAGGCAGGTAAAGATGCAGTGCTGCCCTTGCCTTGCTTTGATCTCTTATACCACGGCCGCGCAACTGGACGACATCCTCTTCATGCAGGAAGAACTCAAAGGCGAAGGAAACCCGCGAACATATGCGAGCTTGTGCTCCAGCTCGGCCGCCCGCAGCAAATTGCGATGCTTGTCGCCGAAATTTTCTCCTAGCCATTGCAAGCCGGTTGGCGAGGGAACAAGCCAGTCTGATTTAATGCCTTTAAGGTATTCTTCCAGAATCGGCTTGAGAGCTGGTACGATCGGGACGGAACGCTCTCCTGTCTTGAGGCTGCTCTCGATGTCGGTTTCCTCATCCGTTTTGTTGACGACTGAGATGAACCGCAGATCGGGGGAGATGTTCTCCTTTCGTAGCCAGAGCATCTCCGCCCGCCTCAAGCCCGCATAGATCATGACCGCGACGGCGATATGGACCGTGGGGACCGGTTTGAGGATCTCGAGGAGGTGGTCGATCTGGGCTTGCGTCAGGTAGACGATTGGTTTGTTGCGGTCGTGGTAAGTCGGCAGTGCCGACATCGGATTGGGATACCTGAAGTTCGTTGAGGCGAAATGCCCCCGTTTGAGAGCGAATTCGAAAAGCGCATGAAACGTGTTCCGGTAATGGCGCTTGGTTTTCTTTCCACCAGCAAGGCCGTCGATCATTGTCTGGATGTCCGCTGCGCGGACTTCGCAGAGTAATGTGCCCTTGAACACGCCTACTTGCTTGTCGTCATCAAGCCCGACCGCTTTGGCGCCAAAGAATCGTTTGAGGTGGGTTTTTTTGTTTCGTGCGTGGTGTTTGGTATTCTGGACTTCGATGTAGGCGAGATATTCTGAAATGACCTCCTGAGCCGTGACCGAGGGGAGGCAGGGTGCCATGGAAATCCCCTGGGAGGATTCGGAAGCCGGCGCAAATAGCGGGGTTCCAACGATCGCCCGGAGATGTTCCGGAAGGAAGACCTCACGCAACGCGGGAGCGCACAGCTCCTGTTCGAGTTCAAACCGGCGCCTGATGAGTTGCGCTTGAGCGGGATCAATTTGCCCCAGGCTTTCCCGGCAGGGATTGGAACTCCCTGCGCGGTAAAATTTGATCCAATAAATTTGTCCTCTTTTGTAAATGGATGCCATTGCGCACAAACAAGCCCTGGCAGAAACCGTCCCGAGGGACGCCGCCAGGCGGGTTTTGGGCACAGAGAGGCGCGTTTACCGGGCACAATCTCCGTTTTTGGGGATTTCCGGCGACGGGCCGGTGTCATGCAGGTTCCTGATTAGGAAGTGGTTGCGGGGGTGGGATTTGAACCCACGGCCTTCAGGTTATGAGCCTGACGAGCTACCAGGCTGCTCCACCCCGCGATTTGTAGGACGCAAGCTATCCGGTTTGGAAGGCGGTGCAAGCGTTATTTTCAAAAGATTTCAGAAGCAATCAGTTTGGGGAAAACAATCAAATCGCACTTTACCCAAATATTTCACATTTAATGGAAATCAACCTGCACATAAACTTTAACTTCCACCTGCACTCTCAGCGAAATCATTGGTTGCAAAGCCCGGAACGACAGTTCTAAAGCAGGATGCCACACGGGCAAAACAAACGATACCAGTACAAAAAATGAAGCCCCCCGCGACCGAATGGCCGCGAAGGGCTTCTGTTCCCCCCAGAACAATCTTCTAAAGATGTGAGCAGACTACTGCGAGACCCTCAGCAAGGCAAGTTATTTTTTAATAAAAAATCCAAAATAAAATTAATTCCGAGTTTTATAATAAATTCGCCTAATAGAATTTAGTTGCTACATCCTAATAAACAAGGACTTGCGAATTTCTATATAAAATCTATTTTGCCGGTAG
>Ga0364919_10214_pt1 | contig 24754 bp, 15 predicted proteins | sample SorcelJu500001C7_2_FD_206953 | JGI IMG/M metagenome (GOLD analysis project Ga0364919, IMG submission 206953) | Enriched cells from Trout Bog Lake Hypolimnion, Wisconsin, USA - BchlTB.June20.5000.01.C7 | ecosystem: Environmental > Aquatic > Freshwater > Lake > Hypolimnion/Profundal zone | place... | reverse complement strand
ATTCAATCCTGATCTCATTCAGCAAAAAAGGGGGAGCATGCGATTGTTTCGAGTGATCTGCCTGTTGTCTTTAGCCTGCGTATTGCTGTTCGGAGAGAAAAGTCTTGCGGCGGAGAGTACATCTTCCTTCAACTGGACCGGACCATATGCCGGGATCCATGCGGGCTACGGCTGGGGCAATGCGGATACGGGTTTTTCCCCTCTGCCCACGGCCGCTCATTTTAACAGCCTGGCGCCAGCTACACTGAGTCCTGATCCGGGCGGGGTAATTGGAGGTGTGCAGGCCGGCTACAATTATCAGAAGGGATGCTTCGTATTCGGGATCGAGGCCGACTTCTCGGGGTCGGGAATGAGCGGGACCAAAACCATCTCCCCCGTAATTCAGAACCACGGCACTTCACTGCCGGGCGTCCTTAGAGCCCACCAGGACATCAACTGGTTCGGAACACTGCGCCCGCGGCTGGGCTACACCATCTCACCCCGAATGCTGGTCTATGGGACGGGCGGTCTCGCCTACGGCGAGGTGTCCTACTCGGCGAATACCGATTTTCGGCCGGCGGGGGCGGGGGGCGTATTCTACCCCGCATCCTTCAGCGGCACGCAAGCGGGCTGGACCGTGGGAGGGGGCATCGAATACGCTGTTTCGGACCATTGGACCGTCAGGACGGAGTACTTGTACGCAGACCTCGGGACACAGTCGGCCGTTGCGAATCCGGATTCAGCGAACCCTCCATACCAGGTCGGGTACACGTGGCAGACCAAGACCAACATCGTCAGCATTGGATTGAACTATAAGTTCTAGGCCCAGGTACATGGAACCCCTGCTTTTTGCGTTCCGGTACCGCCGGCGACAAGGCCGGTCGAAACCCTATCCGAGATTGTTTCGAATGAAATGAATGAAAAGACGCCCTATGAAAAAGTTCTGTCTTGCCGTCATCGTCATCATCGCTTTTGCCGCTTTCTCCACCACGGGAGCGGAAGGGCACAACCATCGAGGGGTCTATCTGAACAATTCGGTCCACTACTTTACAGTCGGAACTGATTCCAAGCACCAGACCCTTTCGGTTTCGGAGCAGGCGCCCCAGTCACCCGGCAGCAACTGGCTGTTGGGGTCAGGGACCTCGGTGAGCAAGTCAATTTCGGCTTGCAGTTATGGAGACCCATGCGGCAGCGAGAGCAACGGCGCAGTGTTCGGCAATACCATCTATTACGCATATACGGCCAACCCTGGGTGTAGCCAGACGGGGACCCACCTGTTCGTCGCCTCCTACGACCTCGCGCAGCCGCAGACCAATACCCCGGCGATCATCGGCACTCCCGTCGATCTAGGGGCCACACACCATTCAAGTTATTACAACAAGGGCTCCATCGATTTTGCGAGCGCGGCAGTAGCCGTTTACAAAAACCTCCTCTATGTCTTCTCCGATTCCGGGACCTACACCAGCGGTGACGGCATCAACTGGAAGTCCTATCCGGCGCTCCCGAACGGCGACAACGACATGGAACCGCTCGATGCGATCACCTATTATCCTCCCGACGCCGACCCCAGAATAATGATCATCTACGGTAAAATCGACTCCGCCACCTGGTGTTACAAGACTGTTTACGCAGCAACCTGGGACGGCAATCTTACGGACACCTCCGGTTTCCAGCTCCAGCAGCTCGATCTTTCCGGATACGAGGCATGGTGGCCCGGAGGGCTTTTCACCGGGACCGCTACCTCCCCCAACGGGTTCACACCCGGAGCACTGAGCCCGGCGGTTCAGCTTTTCTTACAAATTAATGTTCCACAAAAAAACGGCATTAAACGCATGGAATATACTTACAGCCAGACCGGTGGGCAGTGGACAGCCGATCCCTCGGTCTTCAGCCCTTCCGGCGGTATTCAGGATATGCTTGCCTATGCCTGGTACACACCGGACTGCACCGGCAACTATTTCCAGAGGCAGAACCTGGTGTTCAATTACTTTTATACGAATCAATCCAACAATAAGCAGATTTGGAACAGTCTTCAGCTTACCTCCGACGCCATGATTCCTCAGAACACCGACAACACGCCCACCTGCGACAATCCGGGCGGGACAGTCACCACCACGGGCGATACCGGCAACCCGGATGATTTAGCAACATTCCAGAAGTACTGGACGCTGGTCGGCGTGATCATGGGATCGCCTCCTTTCGCCGCCAACGGCGCCACCGATGCGACCGAGATTGCGAAGCTGTCCAACCTGACCACCACCTCCGACGATTCCAATGCAATGACCTACAGCAATGAACAAGACCAAAGCGTTCTCGTTTCCGCCGGCCTGAGTGTCCAGGCCGGGCTGGGGCGTAAAATGAAAACTAAGGACAAGCTGGATTTTGGCTTTCAGCATGGCTGGGAGAGCGCTTACGAGAAAACTACGACCAATACCACGACATACGCCATACAATGCGGCACGGAAAGTGAGCAGAAGGATTCGACCGATGATCTCGGCAGAAACGGATGGGCCATATTTTACACACCGGAACTCATCGTGCAGGATTATGTGCTCTACGCCTACGATTACAACCCGTCCACCGGGAACGGGACAGCCCTCAACCAAAACCTCCACTCGGTTCAGGTGAACCCGGATACGATGTCTCTCATGCAAGTGGAGTTCGAGCTCGCTAATCCGGGCGGACCACACGATACCTTCCCAGGGCTCATGAAAGGTATCTGTCCGCTCAGCAGCTCCCAGAACCTCGACGGATGGAGTCAAAGATGGGAGTCCAGCGCGAATATGTCCTCCCAGACCCATTACCGGACGATACTGGGAGACGGCACCTACCAGGAGCAAACAATCCCCAGGCTCGGCTTTGTGCCCGGTTCCGACACAAGTGTCCAATTCACGCAGGAAAAGGAACAGTCGTCAACCACCGGACAGACTAACGATATTGACTGTTCGACTGATTTGTCTCTGTCCTTCGCCTTGAGGCTGGCGGGTTTGAAGGTCGGCTTGGAGGCGGGGTACGAGGGACACTTTTCGAACTCGGTGACAAGCACGCACGCCATGGGGACGGAACTGGAAGCGAGTCTGGGAATGAGTTCCTGTTCCGGCTCCGATCCGCAATGCGTCACTTCACTCTACACACAGCCGTATTGGCTCCAAGCCACCGATTCCAGCGCACCATGGATTCCCACCGCCTACAATACGCAACAGCCGTGGGCTATTTACTGGCACGTCAACTCATACGGAACGGCCGGAGGCAATACGGCAGGCGACAGCCCCCCGGCGGACCAGATAGGAGCGAAAATAGAAGGACAATCCAATTTGAATTTAGCAGGATCCCCGGATACTTCCGTGGGCAGCAGTTACTCGGTCGCAGGCGGCAAAATGGCTTGGCTCCGAAATGACGGGACGATCAACCCCATCCCCATGACCGCCGCCGAATTTGTCCCTGCCTCCGGAGCTTCAATCGAAGTGAACGGCTATAAGTGGTCGTCGTCGCAGGCTGACGGCACGTGGGTGCGCAGGGGAAATGTCTGGATTTTCCACACAAGACAATCTGCAAGCAGAGACGTTGTGGACCTGAAGCTGGATTTCGGTGGCCGGACCTGGGATTTCGACCTGACCAAGACCGATCTTTCCCCGTTCTACAAGGCTTCACAGGGGCTCACTCATCTGGCGTTGAGTGTGAACGGCAAGTACAAATTTTATTTCGATTGTAATCCCGCGGTCAAAGCCCAATGGGATATCAGTGCAGACCCGCCGGCATTGGACACACTCTCGCTGAGCCGCTATCACGGCTCGTTCAGTTCATCGACCGGTACGGGTACGGCCGTTTTGGAAGGGAATCTTCCCTCCAACCTGAAATACTTCGGCGACTTTTCCATTTCCGTGAACGGCCGGCAAACCAATGTGCCGTTGTTATCGCAAAAGAATTACGCCAAGACGCTCGCGGAAGGGAAAAACCTGGTCTATGAAAAGGACGGTCTCAAACTTTCCGTGGATTTCGGGAAGAAAACCTGGAGTGCTCATCTCGGCGGGAATTCCTTCCACCAGGGCCTGGCGCCAAGCGGGGGCACAACGGCCATACAGGTCAAGGTCGGCGGTGTGGCCGTGTATTCGGGCAACCTGCCGATTCTGAACTACACGTTGAATCTAAAATACGGCGCGCCTCGATATGGCAGTGGATTAATTCGCAATTAGCCGATTCAGGATACTTATCGCGCTTCGGCAACAGTCGAGAGCAGGATGTTTGATTCAATCCGGAGAACCGCTGCAGAATGCAGGAGTCATAAATGGGAGGTATTATTCAGAAAGACGGGAACTACCGCAGCAGAACTGCTGCAATTGGAAGTATGCAAAGCGGTTTTATTTAGTAAATACAATTAGAGTGCCGAAGGCCGGATTCGTAAAAACTGCCGAAATCATTAAGAAAGTTGCTCGGGCGGAGCAGCAGTTCCGTGGCAGGACGGATACCGAGATATCCTGAAGGATCAGAGAGTCCACGGCATTCCTTTCCAGAAAAGTATTCCTGATAAACGTATCCCTCAGTTTGACTCTGAAAATTGTCCACTCGGGTTGTCCACCCGGAGTGTACGATGGTTCACTAACCGTAAACCGTTGGAATCGTTGAGCGTCCCCAGCCGGATTTGAACCGGCGTCGCCGGCGTGAAAGGCCAGTGGATCAATGATACCCCCCAATATTTTCACAGCCTCCCACCTGCATCGACGGATTCGAGATACATCCAGATGCATGCCGAAGGTTGTCCACTGGGTTGTCCACTCAAGACGCCTCACATGATCGAGCCAACATTATTTTCTCACTACCACTTTTCCTCACTCGACGGGCTGGGCCGCCAGCCGCCTCTCAACAACGCAGTAGATTCCTTCCCCATGGACTACAGGATCAAAACACAGATTGTCCGATTGACACATCGCTTTCCGCGTATCTCCAGACTTCCAGCGATTGATGATATTAGGCTCTCGAATGAAAGGGCGACTTAGAGAAATGTAGTCGGCCAAGCCCTCTTTTACCAATTGTTCGGCTACTTCATAAGAGCGAATTCCTCCAACCAGCATCAAAGGAACATCGATTTTCCCCTTATATTTTCTCGCTCCGTCGAGGTGATAGGCTTCTTTTTCTTCAGAACCGAATTTCCCTTGCCTAACCGGGGTGCATTCTCCTGAATAAAGCGTTCCTCCACTCAATTCTATGGCGTCAACGCCAGCGTCTTCAAGCATTGCTGCCACCTGGACCATCTCATCAAGACTCAAGCCTCCTTCCAAGAAATCTTCTGAATTCAGCTTGATCATTACGGGGAAGTGATCTCCAACTTCGCTCCTGACACTTTTGTAAACCTCCAGCACCAACCTCGCCCGATTTTCAATGTCCCCGCCGTACTGATCCTTTCTTCGGTTAAAGAAGGGAGAGAGGAACTGGCTGAGCAAAAACCCGTGAGCCGCATGAATTTGGACTCCGTCAAACCCAGCCGTTTTTGCTCGAAAAGCGGCCCTGCCGAATGACTCAATGAGGTTTTGAATTTCCTCGTGGTTCATTTCTTGGGCGGCTGGAATCTTTTCAAAGGCGGAAGGTCCTTTGGGTGGCTGTCCGGTTAAAGAAGAATTGGCCTGAATTCCGGCATGGGCAAGCTGCATGGCAATCTTTCCGGATGCCTTATGGACCGCTTCGGTCATCCCAGAAAATCCGGCAATGAGTTTATCGCTGTAAATGCCAAGTTGCCAAGGCCCGGCTTGCCCTTCTTGACTCACGTAGGCGTGGCTGGAAATGATCAGTCCCACTCCCCCTTCAGCAGGTTGAACCATCAGTTCAGTGAGCTTGGGAGTGCATGAACCATCGTTCCCTGCCATTCCCTCCCAGGTGGCTGAACGCACGAATCGGTTTGCCAAGGTCATCTGGTTGATTGCGGTGGATTCAAAGAGCATCGGCATATGTTCCTCCCACGTGACATCAGTGATGCTATCATTCCAAGTTTATCAGCATGCCGAAAGGGCTGGTGATCCCCTCTGATTTCTTCCCTTTCTTGGCCTTTGGTTCCCGGCTGGGGGTAAAATCCTTCTGCTACTCCGTTACGTTGTTTATTCCATCAGAAAAGGAGGCATGCAAGAACAGTCAGTGCAAACGAAAGGAAGACCCCAATAAAGATGACAACCAAACAGTCGCCACCTGTAAGCATTCGTCCAATTTTCCGCTCCCTTCCGCTCTTGGTTAAGGGAATGCCGATTGATCTCGATATTCGTGTTTTGGCAGCAGAGATGCCGGTGAATCTCTTCCATGAAAAACCGCCGCGATTCATTAGAGGGTACCTCAGCTATGGAGTGATTGCCGGCAGGCAAATTTGATGCCTAAGCCAGAGGCACATCTTTATAGGCCATATCCGTTGTCACCATAAAGCGAATGCGATCTGGCTTCATTCGTATGACGACATACTCAGGCGAGGCTGGATCTTCAATGTAGTTCTTGAGCAAGGGCACAGCTTCATAAAGCTTGAGTTTATCACCATTATCGGTGCTTAGAGTGCATGAGCCAGAAATTCTCACGTGCTCACCTTCGGGCTTCGCGAAGCAGTACTCAGCATATGGGATCGCCTTTAACTGCGACACTTTGTCCGAGGATGTCGACGTTGCGCACCATAGCTCATTACCCATCCATGCCCAGCCCCCCATCGGACGAAGACCAACAATTTTACCGTCTGTAGTCGCCAATAATCCCCACCCAACTTCTTTCATCAATGATTTCACTTTTTCAAGGCTCACTGCATTTCTCCTTATATAGACAAGTGTTCAACCCGGCCGAATTGCCCTGCGGGGATCGAGTAGCTCAAAGTGTTGCACGAATTCGGCTTGCTCCGGACCCCTAACGAAGGCTGGTTCCGTTGCATCTCCTGAAACAAAGACATTCTAGCCGAAGCCGGATTGGTTTGGGATTTTATTCCACTGTGGAGAAACTGAAATTGGAAAAAACCGATCTCGGGGACCAAACTGGAATTGATCGCGTAGCACGTGACATCCGTCAGAACTGAGCAGAACGCCATTGATTCCGATGAAACTTTGATCCTCAATGTCGGCCATATTTTAAGTGGCGCAGCCTTCACCATCAGGAGTTTGATTCCGGCCAATTTCTCCATTTGAATGGCGGGTGGAAAGGAATTTAAGGCGCTCGGCGAACCGGATGAAGGCGTTTTTATCCTTCCTCGATGTGTCCCTTCATGAATTTCAGGTAGAATTCAAAGTTATCACGATAGAAAGCCGTTCTAGTTCCGTTCCCCTGGTGGGGAAACGGGAAGATTGGCCGATTTAGAGCATTGTGGTTTGCTGGAACAAAACTAAATTCGCCGTAAACACCTTCTCGCCAGCCCTTGATATATCCCCAATATGAACGTACAAGGCACTCTGTTCCAAATGCCAACGATTTTAGAACTGGCTGTCCGAGCGTGATGACCGGAACATCCGGAAATCGTCCAAGTTCCTCTTTTAAAACTGGTAGCCAGAAAGGAAGGAATTGCATGCACACAGTGTCTTGCATCTTCGTGGGCGGAATTTGGAAAAAATTCTTAAAGAGGTTGGTAGCGTACACATTGTCGAGTTTGACGCCCAATCCCTCGCACAACTGGCTTAGGTACTTGTACAAATTGCCCTTGCAGTTCAGATCAAGTACGGTTGAGATTCTGGAGCGACTCTGGGCATTGTGAACTGTCGGGTCTTGCCCCAGGACAATTAACTTTATCTGGCCGCCTCCATGGAAGGGAGAAGGAATGCTGAGTGAAAAATCAACCAATGGAGCCAGATCGGGCTCATTCCCCAATTCCTTAAGCACGCTTTCCATTCTTTCAGAGAGAAAACATTCCATATCGACCACCGTTCATAAAAGTTAATGCAATGACTCTTTGTGTGAATTTCTTTGAGGCATTTCAAACTTGGGGGCAATCCTCTCATTTTGTGAGTTCTTGGACCTGCACGCTTTCGGTTCTTAGAGGCCAAGCATGCGCAAGTACGGGATCTACTACTCGATTGAAAAGCTGGTTCGTGTTGGTGATTTCCAGCAGCGGGACAGCCAAGGAAGCGACTTTTCCTTCCCTAATGAGGTTTTTAAACCGCTCGAGTTTCTGTGAGTCCTTCTTCAGACATTCGAGGTCGTCTCCCAAAACGTGAACTTTCCCATCGGGGAGGATGCGCTGCTCGTGCATTTGCAAAACACTGATCCAGTAAACATCATCGGGGGTCTCGGTTGCCGAAAATCGTGATGCCAAACATAGTGGCTCGAATGAATCTGGATTCTCTCTCCTCCATGGGATGGCGGCAATTGTGAATATTTGATTTTCACCTTCTTTGCCTTGGACTGGATAGTACTGCCTTATCAGGTAATCGTGCAGCCAGTTATCCGGGAAATTTATGTCAGAACCAAACCCGTACAAGGTTTTCCAATAGAAACAGGAAAAGCCCCTATCCCTCATTGAGGGATCGCATGACAGGAGCATGCGGGCACAGTTTCTATAGACGTCTCGAACATATTTGAATGCTTCAACCATGCCCCGACTTTGATCAGATTGCATTACTCACCTCCAATTCTTCGAAATCCCAAACAGGTAAAGCTGGTTCCGCCGACACCCAGTTCCAGGAAGTTTGAAATTCCCACCTACCCAGATTAATGGGACGGGACCACTCAAAGAGAACATGACAGTTCAAAGCAGAAATCTTGAAAGGCGGAATCGGCCAAATTACAGATTCAGTGAAGTCATAGTGAGGAAGAGTGACGGGCAGTTGAGGCCAAGCCTCCATTTCGACATACACGAGTTGCCACTTATCCCTTAGCAGACAAATAACGTCCCGTATGAGGGGAAGCGGCCGCTCAATGCAATCAGCAAAAACACGCCACGATAACCAAAAGAGAGGCGCCGGTGGGTGGCCTTTGCTCAACAACTCCTTTTTGGTTTCATCGAACTCACTAGCTGGGAAGAATACGCCTTGTGTCACATATACGATTGCCAGTGGTTCCGCTTTTTCCCTTTCGGCCTGTAGCTTGAGTTGAAGCCAGTATTTTCCCAGTTGATCCGAAACTGGTCCGACACTCGTGGCATAAGAAGATTTGCCGCTAAACAGTTTGGCCTCAATGATTATCCAGGCAGACTTGCCACTGGTTCTTCTAAATTTCAAAACCAACTCAGGGATTGCACCACAAACCTCTCCGGAGGCAGAATGAATAGGGCCGCCAGCGTCGTTGGAATTACTTAAATCCGGGGGCTTACTCGCCAGCATCGGATCAATACCGGAGATGGCACACCAGTTGGGCCAAAACTCATATTCCACATCGCTGATTTCCCCGATCAGGTCTGAAAGATGCGTATCGGCCTTTGTAGGACCGGACCGAGCTCTTGCAAGGAATGGCATCACACCATGTTCTGGGGGAACATATTGGCAGCTTCCGAACACAATCGAAGTTAGAAGATCCTCGATCTCGAAAGGAGATTTGGTTAGGTATTGGTTCAGCTTGCCTTTTAAGAGGGCCTGGATCACTCGCATCCTTCTCTATGTACATCGTGCATTTATTGCTGAATGATTTTGTTAACCAAATGTTGAGATTATCTCATCCGCAATCCCCAGGATCTCTTCCCTATCGTCTACATCGAGGGCTTCAGGGGGGATGAGCGCCGGATCACTTAAAAGAGCACGCAGGGGAATTGCGAAATCAGCTTGGAACTTGGTCTCAGTGGCTTTTCCATGAAGACGGAGAGCGGTCACCTTTTGACCGACCGACCTCTTACATTTCATTGTAGCAACACAGAATCCACTCGTGCCCTGCCATAGGCACTCGCCGAGTACTATTTCTTCCTGAGTTATTTTCCCTTTTAAAAGGGGCGGGGACAAATCCTTCACCGCCTTTTCGAATTTGGCAATTGATCTTCCTCGACTGATCAGTTTCTGCCATTCCCTCCCGATTTCCTCCCACCGAATGGGAAGTTCACTTGTCCCCCTCCCAGTTAATCTCCAGAACTTACTCATCTCTCTTCCAACCTCGGCGGGGTCATCTCCACACCAAAGCCAAGGGTTTCGGGCGACTGACAGAATGGTGGCCAATGTAAAGCGAGCTTCCTCGGGTGTCCTAGTATCAGGCCGACTAAGCATAGCCCACGAAATGAGTGCCGCTGAGAGGCTTGCCGAGGCCATACTCTCCTTGAAGTTTTCTTTCAACTCAGCCAGGCGGTATCGCTCCTCAATTGCTCCGACCGAATTGTTCAGTTCAGAACTGAAGAAGAAGGCTGACCATACCTTATGGGTGCAGACCAGGAAATCCTCACGATTTAGCCATCCTTCACGCATCCCGGAGGTCAGTAGTATAGAGACGATTTTGATGTCTTTTGCAAGATGCTCGGGGTTTCGCTTTTTCAGGTATTCCAGGCCTGTTATAACCTCAGTCAATTGCCCCAGTATCTGCTGCCCCCGACGATTCTCGGTTTGAGTTAACTTTGTTACAGAACCTTTTCGGGTTTGCTTTGGCCCTCCCGGAATAGGCACAGGCTGATCCACAGTTTCTTCATCTTCCTCATCATTATTATCAGGATCAGGGCCATCCTTATTAGTGGTTTCAGGACGCTCCTCATCTTCCTGCCCTGATATCCCAAACCAGCGCAGAAGCATTTGACGAAGGCTTCCTATTCTTCCGTCCTCACTTATTGACGTCGGCAGATCACCGAGCTTAGGCACGGTGTATTTTCCGGAAAACACGTCAGACTCCAAAAAGTCGAGCCTCTTCGATTTCTCCTGCCCTGGTTTCCTTCCAGTAAGGGAAATGGGGCGGTCGGGCAGGTATTGAAGATGTTTACCTACTACCTCCAGGATGCCAGCCCATGCGCCGAAAGACCAAGCCTCGGATCGAACACCTGATCGAATCGCCGATGCGACACCCCTGATCCTTGCAGATGAGCTGAGATCTTTTTCATTATCCACCCACATCACGTTTGACCGATAACTCCTCAAGCCATCGTGCCCCTCCAAAACGACTGACTTGGGCGGGAGATCGAGTTCGGCAATAGCTATTGAGGTGCCGTTCAGTTTCAAAATGGCAGGAGAATCATCGACCACTCCGCCAGTGATCTTAATGTTGGCAGAACAAGAGAATGCTATTCTAAGTTCTCCGGCTTCGAAACGAGCGGCCAGAATCTTTATTTCGTATTTTCCCAAAGAAGGCTCTTCTTCCGCTTTACCTGCCGTTAATTCCGGGTCTCCTTCAAGCAGTTCCAAATCTTCAGAGCATATTTTCCGACATTCTTCTTTTGTAACTGTTTGATATGCCAACAACTCGGCATTCCCAGCACCGCCTGGGATTAATAGAGCAGCCTGTGAACAGTTGGCACTTCCAGCGAACATGAGGACCCGATCCCCCTGCTCAAAACAGTAGAATTTTGCGTGAATAAAACGCTGACGGTCACCCTCCTTTGGAGATAAACATTTGAAACCTACAGGAACAACTTTAGCCCTACCACTGAGACGCTCTGCGACAAGTTTGCTGAGCCCTGATTTCCCCTTCTGAGCCAAAACTTCTACGCTACCAGGGCTTACCCTGCTCATTATTTCTTGTAGGGCGTGCCCTTCCAGATCGAAATACGGCGAACAAACTTGCAGCCGATCAACTTGCGTGTCAAGAATTCCAATCATTTTTGAAAGGAGGGCCTCCCCGGAATCAACCTTGCCCAACAAACCACTTGGAGGATCAAGATTTTTGGCCCAAATTCGTGTATTCGGATCGAAAGCTTCCTGAATTTCTGCTTCTATTCCATTGCTCAGAGGGACACGGGCCATGACGGCATTAAGGAAATCAATGAAAGAAGAAAATGGGCCAGTGCCGTCCATCTCAGAATCAAACCGAACCCAGATTTCAGCATTATCCCGCCATCCCCCAAAAGTTAAGTTACCGCTGCCGACAAGCAGAGAGCCTCTTTCCGGTCCAGATAACAGCACCGCCTTGGGATGGAATCGAAAGCCCGGTTCCATAAACACGGGGACAACTCTGTATCTTGTTCCCAGCCCACTCAAAATAGTTGACTGATAGCTGAACGTTTCGGCTGCACATGCCGCATCAGCGAAAATGGTCAATGTAGGTTGGCCACACCTCTTGAGTGCTGGCAGGACAACAAGCTGGAGGAAAACGAAGTCAATATTGTGCGTGAGAATAACGGCATTTGTTACGTCATTCTCTTTTTCGAGAAGCTTAATTAGATCTTGCCTCACCAACATCTCCAAGCATCTGAGCCATAGCCAAACCAGTCTCATTCAGAGTAAACTTGCCAGCACCTTCTCTGTCGCAGAGTCCGATGTCCGCAAGCATCCCCAAAACATTTCCCAATCTGTCTCCACTATAGCCAGCACGCACCCTGGTGCCTGTTGGCTTAAACGAGATACCCTCTGGATAGAAGCGAAGAGAGCACTTTTGTCCTTGTCCCATTTTCCGTAATGTAGTTCCGAGATGCGATTCAATGACTGTCTCGATCAGCAATGACCTCAGCAACTCCTCAATTCCTTTTGAGCTGTGTGCCTCGATAATGAAAAACGCACGTTCCATGTAATGGTTGCGGTTTTGCATACCCAGTTCATTCATAAACCTCCGTCCCCGGCTGCGTGAAGAGACAATCAGAGCGAGTGAAAAGAGGACTCGGTGCTGGGGACTTAGTGAACGCACAACTCTGGGTTCAGGGAAAGAGGTGGAAAAAAAGTCAGGCGACAAAGCCTGCTCAAATTCGAGCAGGCTAATGTCCTTAGTAGCTTCAGTCCCTGGGAATACCGAATGAAGAAGAGGAGGCAAACCATTCCAGTCTGTCAATTTCTCCAGAACTTCATTCATCGTGTCCTCGGATTCATCTACCAAAGCATCAGTGAATGCACTAAGAAGAAGTTCGAGGCCAAAATGGACCCTTCTTCGTAGCTCATACTCGGCCCATTGTAGTTCGCAATGAGATGTGCGTATGCCAGTCGTGTCCAGGATCCCATTGAAGTTATTACGAATCAACTCAGTTGATGATAGAGTCAAATCTTTGAGACCTGCAAAGGCCCAAGAGACGGTTTTTCTGAAACAGCTGTAAGAATCCGCAACGTTTTCTTCGTCCATGAAGGGGGTAATGAAAAACTCCCTCAGGAGTGTCACTTCTTCTGCGTTATGGAGGAGACCATTTATGGAGAACTGAGGGCCTTCCGTTTCCAGGATCTCAGAAGTTAAAAGGCCACCATTTAGGATTCTATTCAGTAGAATGCTATCACCAAGAGCATGCTGTCTGGCCCTGTAAATTTCCTGCCCACGTGGCATGACCGCAATTGGAACATCAGTCTCCCCGGCGGGCGTGCCCATGATCCCGAACATCTTACAAGGCATGAAATAAGTACCGTAAATTGCCCCTCCCTTTTCAGAGGGCAACACCACTTCGCCATTCTTGGAAAACTCGGCTAGCTCATTCGCAAAAAGATCGGACCCAAGTACGCCGAAGGTAAATCCTGACTCTCCCCAATCGACGCCCTTTTTGGATGCGGCCAAAACTACGAATTCCAGCCGGGAGAGAATCTGCCGGAATAGTTTTTCGTCAAAGTGAGCCTGTCCCGTACTTTTTGATAGAAGAGATCGGAAGAACTCAGTGCAGATCCAGGGGAGCATTGACAGGTAGCGAGCACGATATGAAATGGTAGTAATTCCAGCCACCCACTTTTTCTCGATGGCTTGGTCGAGTTGCCGCAAGCCGAGAATATCTAAGCCATTGATGAGTTCACGCTCTCCAGCGTTCCAGAATGACTGCATTCTTCTTCGTACCCGATTTGGCGTTTGCTTGTTTCATGCTTCTCATATTTGAGAGCGGGATCTTCCGCTCCTCCCAGAAGTACCTATTGCCTCACTTCTTTTTAAAAGGCTGTAAGTAGTGCTGATATTTACTTTTTGTTAGGGTTTCTCTCTCAAATACTTTCGTTTCTTCTTTCTTAATAGCATATGATCGGGAGCACTGAGCTTCTCTCGAACAAATTCCTCCAATTCTGGAACCATTCTCCGAGTTGTGAGAATAATTTGCCAATCTGGGGTACCGTCGTCGCAACGGAAACGAGATTGCGATTGAATCCTTGCAATGAAACGTAAAAACTTCTCTTGGTTATCAATATTCAGATCCCCAACAGCGGGTGAGTCAATGACAAGCATTTTGGGTAAAAAAGTCGATGTTTCATTCGACAAACCAAGAAAAGCCAGATGATAGCAAACGGTCGCTAATCCTTTCAAAGCAGTTCCAGAGTGAACATATAATTGATTATTTATGTTTGGCATAAGAGATATTGGATCAATACTGCAGCTTCGGAATGAAGGAAAGTCTACGGCCTTTAAGATAGATGAATAGATATGGCGTAATCTATTAACCCTAACCTTATTCGGTTTACTTGCCTCCCTTCTTAGATCTTCTAATTCAGCTTGTTTCACATGCAAATCGTCAAGATCTGCAGATATTTTATCAAGAGCCTTAGCTTGTTCAAGTATATTTTTGGCTTCAGCTAATCTCGATTCAAGTAATGCTAATTCATCAGCCTGATTAATCAGGTGATCAACAATCGGAGATACATAGGATTCAGATTCGGCTTGTAGTTCATGGCTTAGTGAAACTTCTGTTTTTTTGAGTTCTTCGAGTTGAACTTCAAGGGATTCTCTCTTCTCTCGTGTATCCGCCAAAACAGATTCTGCCTCTTGAATCTGCAAGTCAATATCCTCAGTTTTCGGAACCGCACGAGGAGGAGAATCCGATGTCGTCCGTAAATTACGGTTGCACAATGAACATCGAAGATGCTGTTCCCTAAGTTTCATCTCTGGGGTTATACCGAGGAGACATCTTGGGCAAATTGAAAATTCAATGCTACTGAGAATAGTTGTCGATGTGAGAAGGCGTTGGGCCTTCTGTTTATCGGTTCTGAGAGATGCAGCGATTTCCTTGAGTCGCACCTCCTCCTGTTGAAATCCAACGATCATCATTTCTGTCTTACCCAGGTGATCCTTAACTTCGAGAAGGTCTTTCCGAAGTTTATCAACCTTCCCTGACATTTTAGCCGGATCGAGTTGAGCTGTTCTCCCTTGTATCTCTCTCTGTAAATTTCTCCGACCAATCTTGGCCTGTTCTAAAGCCTCTCTGGCAGCTATTTCATTTTCAACAGCTTCGGAAAGTGAGGGTACTCCGCTTTCCGATAAGAAGCTGTGCACTGAGTCATAATATGTTTGTAGTTCTTGAGCCTTGGTTTGGACAGCGGCCAAGCGTTCATCAACAGTGTAACGCTCCAAAGGCGTGATTTGAGTCAAAAATCCGATAATATCTTTTCGCCTCTCCTCAGGCTGAACTTTGTCTAGAATGGCTCCAAAACTGTCTTCTTGATGCAGTATAAAAGCACGCATTAATAGTGGAAAGCTGAGCTGGTCTAACTTCCCGTCGGCTTGTTTCACAGCAACGGACGGGATGCTCAATAGTTTGAGCATCAATGGTGACATGTCTTCGACTTTGACAGATTCAGACTGGGTGTTTTCAATGCCGCTTACGTACCCTCCATTTCTGATTCTCATGCTGGAATAAATTTCATTTAATGATCGTTCGATGGTTAGAACCTCGCCATTGGTCTCTATTTCGAGCCACAATGTCTGTATCTTATTATGGAGTGGACTGAGAAAAAATCTTTTAAAGCTTTCAATCCTTCTGCCCATTCCATAGCGAATCAACTCTACAAGGGTTGTTTTTCCACATTTATTCGTAAACTGCTGCCCTTTTGAACTCTCAACAGCCTGAATAATATTTAGTCCTCGCTCAAAATTTATATCACACGAGAACTCACCTTCAACAACAACACGTCTGATTACCAGTGATGGCGAAGCCATAATGCCTCTAAATTTTTTCTCCCAATTCTTTATTAAGAATTTCAGGGAAGTGAGTGTAAATAAAGGTTTTTAACCCTGTACCTGTATATTTATTGAATAATCGGTATACCGAATGAGCTCTCCTAATCATGTTCGAAAATGCAGGCTCATTAGATAATACACGCATTGTTTCTAGTCCCATTGGGGTAATTCTGAAAATCTCAGTCCCTCTTTCTCTATGAATAACAATAAGCCCCTTTCCAATGAGATACGCTAGAGCTGGATAATAAATCTCGTCCCACGGTCCATATAAATATCGTACCATGCGGGACTCAGTGGCATAAAGCTCGTTGTCAGGAACGAGTCCTAAATCCTCGTTGGTTAAGTGAATACCCTCTATAATAGCAGCGTCCCTCAAGTAGGCAGGGTACCGCAAAAAAAAATCCAACTTTGCAAGTAGAGTGCGTCCTCTTACACCAGGGAGAACGCCCTCTTTACTATTTTGAGGCCTTCCGCATTTGGAGATCAGCAAAAGGATTCGAGAGGCGTGATATGCTAGATTTTCGCCTACATATTTAATTCTCATTTTGCGATCTCTCGAATATCGTTATTCAGTTTGTGCCACCAAGCGTAGCAATTATCAGTTTCGATCCACAGAACGCCCTGGCAAAAAACAGCATCTACATAAGCATTTTTCGGAAAAAATTCCTTGGCAATCCCACCCAGAAGGGGACGGAGTTTGCTCAGGATCAAGGGCCCTGGATTTTCATTGCTACTATTGTCCCGACATACTGTACTTCGACACTCCTGCTGAGCATCCAGTAGCGTGCAGTTAAAGTGCTCAAGGTCACTTCCGAGTCCCTGAGCATTTAAGATTTCAATTATATCCTTTGCCCTGTCTTTCTGTTTCGAAAAGATCGGAATCTCGGTAATATCGAACCCTCCCAGCCAGGCTTTCTTTTCCAAAAATGTGGTGCCTGGAACTGATTTTAGATCCGGATAGCCAATGATATTCTCTCCTGGAATTACCCTACAATCCAGAATATCTTGACTGATTATTCTTCTGGATTGCGAGTCCTTGCCAGTCAATATTTTCCCAATAATTATGATGATAATGTTCTTGTAAATCTGTCGAAGCTCGATTAAGGAGAATGAGCGTGACTCAGGAGATATTCGGGCCAACATATCACAAAGAAAGTCAATGTTGCTGGAACTCAGAATGCAATTAGTATTTGGATATCGTATCTGAATGGAATCAGTTTCGATGTGGCTATTGTGTAGAAAAATACGAGATAAGTTCTCATCGCACTCTGCACCATTAATTAATACGAGTTTTTGGATTAATGGCAGAATGGCAGTCTCAAAATATTCTAAATCCTTTATTTCTGAACCTGTATATTCATCGCCTTGATGCATTATTTCCAGCACTTGCTTAAGTCTATATAACGGTCCAATTGTTCTTCTATTGAATGATGCCTTATTGTCAGCCATCTGATTACTTACGAAAAAAAATGGCAGGGTTTCTTGAGCGCAGTCACTTTCGAATATGATTTACAAAGGACTTTCAGCACTTCAGAAATGGTCCAGGGGCCTTGGCTCTCGTTCCTGGTTTTCACTTGATGAAGTTCACACAAGTGCTTTTTTTCAATAAGTACATCGTCTAATGTCTCTGGAATCACCGATAGAATATCTGACTTTTCGTTCAGCATCTCAATACACCAATACGCAGTGTATTCCAGCTGTGGGAAGTAGTGCCTGAACATTTCAGCGCCATCATCGCCATACAGCTTGATGACTGATTGAGATAAGTCGATCATCCCTGAGACTCCAGAATAAGATTCCTCAAATCCGGATAATTCTAAACCACCTTTCTTTCAGAACGTGTTCATTACACTTGATAAGAGTCGAAAACTATACTTCCAGGGTAATCTTTTTCTGATCACCCCTCAATGGGTTATCAAACTCCCGCTCACAGGGATGAAAATCGTCTCCCCGTCTCCGGCCTCCCGTTTGAATTTCGAGCACTCCTGACATAGAAAATACTTAATCCCGGTTTGCTTGTCTGGCACTTAATTTGCGCTACCCTGCGGAATATGGGCTCTCCTCTGCTGCATCTCATATTAGCCTTGTTTATCCTTGCTGGGCAGAGATACTTGGGAAAATGGAAAAAACACAACTTCATTAAAATCACAGATTTAGTGAATTGTCCATTCTATGATATCCAGAAATGTGGAAATTATCCGGATCTAACCTGTGGAGGCTCCCATGATTCTGATGAACCTTTACTTCGGAGCCCCCCTGTACACCTCTCAGGCGAGGAGTTGAAGCGTTGAGAAGCTTACGGGATCTTAGGATTGAAACACCGGGGTGGAAAAAAATCCAAGGGGTGGTAGAATCGAGCTTGTTTTTTCCTTCTGGGGTAAAAACCGGGAAAAATTCGAAAAGTGAACCTTATTCGTCCATTTTCACGGGTGATTCGATGCTGAAGACTGTTTTTGCGCCTGGCGCACGAGTTGTGATCCGAGATGCAGAGTGGCTTGTCCGTAAGGTGGATAGGACCTCAACCGGGGGACAGGCCCTTTCTGTCGTGGGCCTCTCCGAGCTGGTGAAAGATAAGGAAGCGATATTTCTCACTGAGATCGACAAGAACGTCCAGGTCATGGACCCGGTCGACACCGAGCTGGTTCTTGATAGTTCCAATTATTATCGGGACTCGCTTCTCTATATTGAAAGTCTGCTCAGGCAAACGCCACCCACCGATGAAAAGCTTTACATTGGGCACCAGGCCGCAATGGACGTCGTCCCTTACCAGCTGGACCCGGCCATACTCGCATTGAAGCAGCCCCGCCAAAGGATTCTCATTGCCGATGCTGTCGGGCTGGGGAAGACCATTGAGGTTGGGATTCTCCTGACAGAGCTCATCAAGCGAGGCCGTGGGAAACGCATTCTGGTTTTAACGGTAAAAAGCATGCTCACTCAGTTCCAAAAGGAGCTTTGGAGCCGTTTCACCATCCCGCTCACCCGGCTAGATTCAATCGGTATTCAGCGGATTCGGTCACGCATACCGACCAACCAAAACCCATTTTATTACTTCGATAAGTCGATCATCTCGATAGACACCCTCAAGCAGGATATTGAATACCGCACTTACCTGGAGAGCTGCTACTGGGACATCATCGTAATTGATGAGGCGCATAACGTTGCAGATCGGGGTTCCAGCTCTTTGAGGGCCCGGCTTGCGAAGCTGCTCTCTTCACGCTCCGACACGCTCATTATGCTTTCGGCAACGCCCCATGACGGGAAGCCACGGGCATTCGCCAGCCTGATGAACATGCTCAACCCGACCGCCATCGCCGATCCGGACAACTATGGACCAGAGGACATCAAGGGTCTCTTTGTCCGGCGTTTCAAAAAAGACATTAAAGATCAAGTCAAACAGTCGTTCAAGGAACGAAAAATCAGCATTGCAAAGTCTCAGGCCAGTCCTCCCGAGGAAGCAGCATTCGAGTCCTTTGACGAGTTGAAATTCTCCAAACTCGACCAACGGCGTACGGCCGGGAAGCTTTTTAAGACTACTCTTGTGAAGGCGCTTTTCTCCAGTCCGGCAGCCTGCCTCCAGACCATTGGTCACCGTGTCAGTAAGCTCGAAAAAGACGGGGATCCCGATTTCGAATCAGACATCGTTTCCCTGAACGAACTGGCCGCACTGCTCGAAAAGATTGGTCCGAAAGATTTCAGCAAGTATCAGAGGCTTCTCGAAGTCATCCAGGACAAAAGCAAAGGGTTCGGCTGGAATGGGAAAGATCCGACAGACCGCTTGGTGATTTTTTCAGAGAGGATCGAAACTCTCAAATTCCTCGAAGATAATTTGCGAACTGATCTAAAGCTAAAGGAAAACCAGATCATCACTCTCCATGGTGGACTTTCCGACATCGAACAGCAGGATATCGTAGATGCTTTCGGCAAGGAAGAAGCACCAGTTAGACTCCTATTGGCCTCCGATGTGGCATCGGAAGGCATCAACCTGCATTTCCTCTGTCACCGGATGATCCATTTCGATATTCCTTGGTCACTGATGGTCTTCCAGCAAAGGAATGGCCGTATTGATCGTTATGGGCAAGAGCAGGAACCTGCAATCGTCTATCTCATCACTGAAAGCCAAAACAAGGAAATCCAAGGTGATAACCGCATCTTGGAGCTACTGATCCAAAAAGACGATCAGGCGGTCAAAAACATCGGCGACCCATCAGCACTCATGGGGGTCTATGATATCGAACTCGAGGAGAATATCACCGCTCAAGCAATCGAGGAAGGCAGCACAACAGAGGATTTTGAGGCCCGCCTTCAGGCTTCGGCTGTCGATCCCCTGGCACTTCTCTGGGGCGACGAAGAAACTCCCACTGGAGACGATGCCGATGAAGCAGTGTGCAAAATGCCTTCTCTTTTCCAGGATGATTTCTCCTATTTCAGAGAGGCGGTGGAGTACATCCGGCGACAGCAAACAATCCAGGCAGATTTTGACGACCTTAAAAAGACGGTCAATTTGACTGCTCCCCTAGAGCTTGAAAACCGCTTCAAGTATCTGCCTCGTGAGATATGGCCGGAAGACGGTCAGTTCATTCTATCCTCCAGCAGAGAAGCCATCATGGCGGAGATAAAGCGCAGCCGTAAAGAGGAGAAGATTTGGCCCAGGATTCACCTGCTTTGGGAACAACACCCTGCCATCAACTGGATAAATGATAAGGTGGTTGCCGCTTTTGGCCGAAATCAGGCCCCGGTGATAACTCTCAAGACCGGATTGCAACTTGGAGAGGCCGTTTTTGTTATGTCCGGCCTTATCCCTAATCGAAGAGGACATCCGCTTGTTCACCGCTGGTTCGGAGTTCACTTCGAGAATGGAAGCGCAGCTTCGATCGTAGACTTTGAAGAAGTGGTCGAGAAGACCGGGCTCAAAAAGGAAAGACACCCCAATCAAAGTGAGCAGTTGGATTTCGAAAAACTGAAAAAGCTATTGCCCATGGCGGTCGGAAGTGCCATCCAATGGATGAAGCTGAGGCGAAAAGAATTTGAAGAACAGATTAATGAAAAGTTAAACGTCCATTATGAAGAGCTAAAGAGGCTCAAGGGCAAAAAGTACGTGCAACTCGAAATCCGATTTTCCCAAAGTGGGGCGCCTGGTCAAATCTCAGTTGACAGGAAAGAAAGGGAACGCAGGGAGATAGACCGCCTGTTCAAGGAGTACCTGGACTGGATTCAGGAGACGATGACCACCGAGGACTATCCGTATGTCCGTGTGGTTGCGGTTCTGAAAGGAGCGAACTGATGGCTATCGACCTGACTGGCATCAGCAACGAGAATGAATTCTATACTCAGCATTATCTGGGCGTGATCCTGGAAAACGATCTGAGAAATCTTTTCTCAACGTGGAACAAACTCGAAGAAGAGCAAAATATCCCGCCGCCTTATTCACGGCTCGAAAAACTTGCCAGAAGGTACTTCGCCTTTCTCGGCCAAATTGAGAGGGTTAAAAGTCCTCAGGAGATTTTCGAAACACAGCATGAATTTTTCCCCTCATTGCTCGATTCCCTTGGGTACGCATTTATGCCTGTTTGCAAGGAGCTTGATTCCGGCGAAATCCTACCCTTGCTCGGTGAAGTCAAAAAAAAGAACGGTGCACCCGAGCTATGGATCATTGAGACAATCTGCCAAAAAGATGAAGCTGGAGATCCGCTGGGCCTTTCGATCCAATCCTGCCAGTATCCCGATTCTGAACATCTGAAAATGCTTGGGGAAGAGCCTCTTGCGGACCTTATCACAAAGAAGATTTTTGCCGAGCCGGAGCCGCCTCGTTGGCTAATTGTCATAGGAATACAAAATGTGGTTCTGCTGGACCGAACAAAATGGAGCGAGAAACGTTACCTGCGATTTGATCTTTCGGAGATTTTCGGGAGGAAGGAATCCACGACGCTGCGGGCAATGGCAGCCCTTCTTTCAAAGGACAGCACCTGCCCACAAGACGGCATATGCCTCCTGGATACCCTGGACGAAAACTCCCATAAACATGCTTCCTCTGTTTCTGAAGATCTGAAGTATTCTGTCCGGGAGGCGGTGGAAATCATCGGGAATGAAGCGGTTCATTACCTTGGAACCGTTCTGAAGGAAGGAATCTATCGCAAGGAATACTCTGAGAAGCTTACAAGGGAATGCTTGCGGTATCTGTACCGCCTGCTCTTCATCTTCTACATAGAGGCTAGACCGGATCTTGGCTATGCCCAGATGAAGAGCGAAGAATACCGAACAGGATATAGCTTAGAGTCATTGCGAGATCTGGAACTAGTTCCACTTACAACCGAAGAGTCCAGGAACGGTTTCTTTATTCATGAATCAATTCAGAATCTGTTCACCTTAGTTTTCAACGGATTTAAACCTCAACAGTTGAGCACGGTTGCGGGAACAGGAAAACCCGTCTTTAAAATGGAACCTCTAAAGTGCCATCTGTTTGATCCAGCCAATACACCCCTGCTCAGTAAGGTCAAGTTCCGCAACAGCGTACTACAGAGAGTGTTGGAGCTTCTTTCATTATCGAGGGAAAAGAATGGCAGGGAACGGAGACGCAGAATTAGCTATGCCCAACTTGGAATAAACCAGCTTGGTGCTGTTTATGAAGGACTACTTTCTTACAGTGGTTTTTTTGCCGAAACCGATTTGTACGAAGTGAAGAAGGCGGATGAACCTTATGACCCGCTGGAGACCGCCTATTTCGTCAAAGCAGAAAACCTGGAAAAGTACGAAGAAAACGAGAAAGTATTCAATGATGATGGTACTCTGAAGATGTACCCGGCCAAAAGCTTCATCTACCGCCTGGCCGGGCGCAATCGTGAAAGGTCTGCCTCATATTATACCCCTGAAGTTCTGACGAAATGTCTTGTCAAGTATGCTCTCAAGGAACTACTCAAAGATAAAGCAGCCGATGACATTTTGAATCTCACCGTCTGTGAGCCAGCACTCGGAAGCGGAGCGTTTCTTAACGAAGTAATCAACCAACTGGCAGATGCTTATTTGGCAAAAAAACAGAAGGAGTTGAACCAGGCCATCGGCCACAACGAATATTTCCTGACACAACAACAAGTTAAGGCCTATATAGCGGCCAATAACGTGTACGGAGTGGACCTAAACCCTATTGCTGTTGAATTGGCCGAGATATCGCTTTGGCTGAACAGCCTTTATGAAGGTTCTTCTGTTCCATGGTTCGGGATGAGACTGGTCGCTGGCAATTCCCTCATTGGAGCTAGACGGCAGGTCTTTTCGGCGGAGCTTCTGGAGAAGAACAGAAAGGGGAAGCAAACCTGGCTCGATGCAGTTCCTGACCGGGTTCCACTTAAGCAAACCCGTCCTACCAAAACAGTTTACCACTTCCTCTTGCCGGATTCCGGGATGGTCAACTACACAGACAAAGTAGTCAAGTCGATGGCCGAAGATGAGATGAAGAAGATCAAGGCATGGCGAAGCAGTTTCATTCAACCCTTTTCAGCAAGTGAGATTGGAACCCTTTTGAGACTGTCCGAGGCTGTGGATAGGCTATGGCATAGGTGTGTACAAGACCGTCAAGCAGTCTGGAGTGAGACGAGGGAGGTCATCGCCGACGTATTTGGCCAATATTGGAAGACTGGTGGCAGGACTTCGCTGAACATCCAGGACAAGGACAAGAAATATCGTGAGAGAATCCTGACACAAGGTATCCGTCCATCCAGTACATACCGCCGACTAAAAAAGGTCATGGACTATTGGTGTGCCCTGTGGTTCTGGCCCATTGAGAAAGCAGATCTTCTCCCGAGTAGAGATGAATACCTAATGGAGATTTCTGCCTTTCTTGAAGGAAGCGTCTATGATCCCGTTCCCATTGACTGTAATCAGATGAGGACATTTCCGAGAGACAAACAACAGCCTAGGCAGCTTAGGACAATGGATCAATATGGGTTTGTTGATGTGGACAACCTATGTAATGAGTCTGATAGGCTGAGGCTTATTACTGAATTGGCAGAAAGATATAGATTTTATCACTGGGAGCTGGAGTTTGCGGACTTGTTCAGTGACCGTGGGGGTTTTGATTTGATAGTAGGAAACCCACCTTGGATCAGGGTAGAATGGAATGAGGGCGGTATACTGGGTGACTCTGAGCCATTATTTGCCATTCGTAAGTATTCTGCCGCACACATCAATACAATTCGCAAGGATACGCTAAATTCATACGGACTACATAAAGATTATTTATATGATTATGAAGAACTTGCTAGTTCACAGAATTTTTTCAATGCTATCCAAAATTACCCAACACTTAAAAAAACGCAGGCCAATTTATACAAGTGCTTCTTGCCTCAAGCATGGATGCTATCTAACTCGAGTGGAGTTTGCGGATTTCTGCATCCAGAAGGTATATACGATGACCCTGAGGGCGGAATGCTAAGGCAGTTCGCCTATGAAAGATTAAAATATCACTTTCACTTCCAAAATGAAGCTAGACTATTCCCAATCGCTCCTGTATCACAATTTAGTATCAATATTTATGGTAAGGCTAGTACGCAAATTGACATTGAATCCATATCTAATCTCTTTTTCGCACATACTATTGACAAATGCTACGATCATGATGGTTCTGGAGCGGTTCCTGGAATCAAAACAGAAGATAACAAGCTTGGTTTTGAGGGGCATTTTGATCGGATCGTTCGCCTTAACATAGAACATCTGAAGTTGTTCACTTCCTTGTACGACTCCGATGAAACTCCTCCTCAACAGGGACGGCTTCCTTTAGTGCATTCCAGGCAATTACTTGATGTGCTGAGTAATTTTGCTCAACAGCGAAGGCGTTTGTCAGATTATTCTGAACAGCTATTCACAACAGTTCATTTGGATGAGGTTG
>Ga0364919_10210_pt2 | contig 24760 bp, 12 predicted proteins | sample SorcelJu500001C7_2_FD_206953 | JGI IMG/M metagenome (GOLD analysis project Ga0364919, IMG submission 206953) | Enriched cells from Trout Bog Lake Hypolimnion, Wisconsin, USA - BchlTB.June20.5000.01.C7 | ecosystem: Environmental > Aquatic > Freshwater > Lake > Hypolimnion/Profundal zone | place... | reverse complement strand
CAGAAACCCCCGGTGAACAGGCAGCGCCGCCGTCCGGTGGGAATCAGTCAAATAAATGGACGGTTTTGGGTATCGTGGGGATAGGCGTCTTCATGGCAACACTGGATGCCAGTATCGTGAATATTTCTCTACCCAAAATCGCCTCGTCTTTTCACGTTCCTCTGAGCGGCATGGTGGAATGGGTCATCATCGGCTACCTCATCGTCGTTGCCGGAATTCTCCTGAGCCTGGGCAGACTGGCGGACATGGTCGGCAGGAAACTTTTGTGGACCATGGGGCTTATCCTGTTTACCGTGAGTTCGGCCCTGTGCGGAGCTGCGCCGTCGCTTCCGTGGCTGGTCTTTGCTCGGGCCGCGCAGGGGGTGGGGGGCGCAATGCTGATGGCGATCAGCCCCGCCATGACTACACGCGCTTTTCCGTCCAACGAACGCGGCCGCGCATTGGGTATCATTGCCGCCATCGTCGCCATCGGAACCAGTGCCGGTCCTACCCTGGGCGGCATTATCACCGAGGCGTTCACGTGGCGATGGATTTTTTACATCAATGTGCCTGTCGGAATAATCGGGGTCTTTGCAACCCTACGCTACTTTCCGGAAAAAATCCGTCTGAGCAGAGGTAGTCAGCGCTTCGACCCCGTGGGCGCGAGCCTGCTTTGTGGCGGTTTGACTGCGCTGATGCTGGGCATGACTTTCGGCCAGGAAGCGGGCTGGAGTTCGGGTGTGATCATCGGGCTCTTTTGCGCCTCCGTGGTTCTGCTCGTCCTGTTTGTCTTTACCGAGAAGCGCGTAAGTCAACCGATAGTCGATCTTTCGCTTTTTCGCATCCGCCTCTTTGCGGCCTCGCTCGTGAGCAGCTTTCTCAGTTTCATGGCCCTTTTCGCCGTAATGTTTCTCATGCCGTTTTATCTCGAGGAATTGCGGGGTTTTACACCCGATCATGCGGGACTGCTCCTGACGGCAGTCCCTCTGACGATCGGGCTTGTATCCCCGGTAAGCGGCTATCTTTCGGATATTTTCGGATCCCGCGCGCTGAGTTCGCTGGGATTGGGCATAGCCTCGGCGGGTCTCTGGTTCCTGGCCGATCTGAAACCGCACACTTCCGTCCACGGCATCATCTGGCCGCTCGTAATCGCGGGACTGGGGCAGGCACTCTTTCAAACACCGAACAATAACGCGATGATGGGTTCTGTGCCTCCTAACCGGGTGGGGACGGCTTCGGGTTTCCTGGCAACGGTTCGGGTCCTGGGGCAGGGATTCAGCGTGGCGCTCGCCGGCGCGATCTTTACCTCGCTCGGGGGCGCAAAAGCGGGAGTAATGCTCAGCCAAAAGGGTGCGGCCGGTTTGGCTCCCCTTCAAAATACATTTATTCATGCCTATCATATGGCGCTGATGACCTGCATGATCATAGCAACTATCGGTGTTCTCACATCCCTTATGCGCGGCCGCGCACGGTAGCAGACGGGCGGCATTCCGATGAAAAGGGGAGGAAACAGGAGGATTCATGACAAAGCGAAAGAGAATATTCGTGGTGCTTTTTACTTTGCTTTCAGTCATCGGGGGCGATCAAATCACAAAGGATATCGTAAAGTCGCAGTTGCCCAAGACCAGAGTGGTGCATGTCGCCGGCAGCATGTTGAGTTTTGATTATCACGAAAACAAAGGGGCGGAATTCAGTTTTGAATGATCCCTGCCGGAGCGGTGGCGCGGGAGAATCGTCACCATTGCAGCAGCCGTTTTTCTGGGTTTTGTCGCGTTGTTCCTGATATTTGCTTCGAAGCTGAACTTTTTGGCGGTTTTCGGTTTAGCGCTGTTTTGCGGGGGCAGCCTCAGCAACCTGCTGGATCGTGTCACCTTGGGGGGCGTGGTCGATTTTGTCAACTTCGGCGTGGGCGAACTCCGACCCTACATTTTTAACCTGGCCGATATCGCAATAGGCGCGGGTCTGGAGACTTTTGCACTCGGTGTCGTGTATACTATCGGGAAGTCGGCTGTCCGCCGTTAGAAGGCCGGCGAATCGTAATCGCGCGCCGTTTTTGACTGCCCGATTGCGGGTCTTTTCAAAACTCCAGAGCAGGGCAGAGAGGTTATCAGCATGCGGGAATCATCAACATACGGGGAATGGATGGAATCCGTAATCTCTGAATTCATCGCAAATTCTCCGGAAAACACGCTCCAGAATCCGGCAAATGACAAAGCTTTCGAAAACCCGCTCGTCGGCTTTTCCAGGGGTGACGATCCTCTCTATGAGGCGAGCCGAACGTTTGTCGGGTCTTTCCACTGGACGCCGCAGGAGATTTTTTCCATGACTTTTCCGGGTCTGAAGACTGAGCCCGGAGAGCTTTCCGTGATCAGTTGGATTCTTCCGCAGACGGAGGCAACCAAGTCCGACAACCGGAAGCAGCGCTCGTTTCCTTCGGATCGCTGGGCGAGGGCCAGGATTTACGGGGAGGAATTCAACGGCAAGCTCAGAAGACATGTGCTGGCAAGCCTTGCAAAGGAGGGCTATGAGGCTGTCTCTCCCGTACTGTCTCCCCACTGGGAAATGAAAAGGTCCGAGCAATTCGTGTTTTCTTCCAACTGGTCGGAGCGGCACGCCGCCTATATTGCCGGTCTGGGGACCTTTGGGCTCTGCGACGGGCTGATAACCTCCCGGGGGAAGGCTTTGCGCATCGGTTCGGTAGTGGCAAGAATCAAGATTGCGCCGACCCCGCGGCCCTATGCGGATCATCATGCCTATTGTCTCTTTTTCACAAAAGGCATTTGCGGGGCCTGTATCGACCGCTGCCCCGTTCGGGCCATCGGGAAGGGCGGTCACGATAAGCTGCGGTGTTTTAAGTACCTGAAGCCTGTTACGCAAAATTATGTACAGTCTCATTACGGGTTTGACGGGTACGGTTGTGGTTTATGCCAAACGGGGGTCCCGTGCGAATCGAAAATTCCGACGGTGGAGGATGTAGAAGCGTACATCAATTTAACCGTACAGCCGCGCCCCGCCTCAATAGAAATCAGCTAAGTCCTCCTTCCGCACATAGTCCCAAAGGCCGAGCCGCATTGGACCAAGGTCCAATTGTGTAAGTCAATCCTGGTCTATAGAATGCGGCCCATGTCCAAAATCGGCGCAAGTCAGTCCGACAGGATTTTGCAGTTACTCCGCTGAACGGATTTGGAAGGAGAAAGACCCTATGAACGCGAGCAATGTTCAACTGGAAGTCCCGATTGGATTTGACATGCGATTCATCCAACAGTTTGTGGACGTCATGCAAAGCTATAAGAGCCAGATGAAAATGGTTATCACCGGCCTTGACAGGCCGGGGAGGAGATTCCCCCTCTTCAAGGATGCTGCGAATCTTGAACGCAAACCGGCCTAAGGGGGTAGAAGTCCTCGGAAATTCAACCGGATGAGACGGAAGTTGGAAATCTTCCGGTCAATCGAAAAAAAGGCGGCCTCTTGAGGCCGCCTTTTCACAACGAACTTGCCGAATGGAATGGGTGTTTCCCGCTAATCCTACCTGAGAAGTGTCAGTATCTGCTGCGGACCCGAGTTTGCCTGGGCCAGCATTGACATACCCGCCTGCTGGAGGATCTGGTTCTTCGTAAAATCAGAGATTTCAGAAGCCATGTCAACGTCGCGTATCGTGGACTCTGAAGAAGTATAGTTCTGGATGCTTGTCGAAAGGTTGTCCGTCGTATACTGCAACCTGTTCTGATAAGCGCCTATCGAACCCATGTAGCTGTTGATCGACGTCAGCGCGGTGTCGATGGCGCCCATCGCGTCCTGGGCACATGCGAGGCTGTTGATGCCTATCGAGGTGCTGACTCCAAGAGCCGATGCCGTAGCGCTGTCGAACTTCACCGTGATCTGATCCGAAGTCGAGTTGGTTGCGCCGACCTGGAAGGTAATACCCGTCGCGGCGTTTCCGGTTCCATCGATAAGGGTTTGAGAGCCATACTTCGTTGAGGCCGAGATCCGGTCGATTTCGTCCTGTAAGGAGTTAAATTCATTGTTCATCGTCGCCAGACTTTCGGTCTGACCCGAAGCCGCCTGGGTTGCAAGAGATTTCATCCGGACCAGGATGTCGTTGATCTTGGTGTATGCGCCGTCAGCGGTCTGGAGCATTGACTGCGCCTCACCGGCATTCTGCGAAGCAACCTGCATGGAAGCGATCTTCGCAGCAAAAGAGTTGGCGATTGCAAATCCTGAGGCGTCATCCTTGGCCGAGGTGATTCTCAAGCCTGAGGAAAGGCGCTGGAGAGAGGCTGAAACCTTGTTGTTCGTGTTCACCAGGTTGTTGTGAACGGCCAGTGCATCGATGTTGGTGTTGACCATGAGTGACATGAGATTTCCTCCTTGAATTCTTCCTTTGACATTCCTGTCGCCATCAAAAGCCCATTCCGAAATTCTATCCGTTCGTTAACAGTAAGGTCGGAAGGTTTGGAGGATAACTCATGTAATGTGTTGTTAATATTGGTAAAGAAGTGTTAACGTTTTGTTAACATTTCTTAACGGAGAGGGGCGCAAAATGCGGGGATTTTTGGGGCAGTGCTCTTTCTGCAGTTATGTCCGGGACTAGATTGCACCAAGATAGAGGGGACGGTGTCATGTCTTCTCTATTTCACTGCACCGTGGGTTTACTTTTTTCTCTTCGTTTTCAAATCTCAAACACAACGGAACCGGTGTACCCAGACAGGCCCCGCCCCCATCGCCCGGGGAAATCATGAGGACTGGTTTTCAGCGGCCCTTTTGGCGGCAAGCTGCTGAGTTCGTAAGCCTGCGTGAGCCGGCTTTTAGGCTTGTGAAAGAAAAACCTGAAATAGGCTGGGGCTGGATGCTGAATACACTGGCTGTTTGAGCATGCATTGGCACGGGGCAGATCGGAAGGGAGCGATTCATCGGCCTGCCGCGCGTAGGATTCATGATTCGGCATGAACCGTGTTTAAATTGACAAGGTGATACTTGCACCGTTTGAAAAATGTGCCTTTTTGGTCTATTGTGCTTTACGTAGGGTGTTAAAGGCTATAGACTTGAATAATCTCCTTTAGATAACAAGAATGATTCCTGATTTAGAGATCTTTGGCCGCCTCTAAGAAGTGAGCGAGCAGAGATGATTGACGAGATGCACGAGATTCATCCCGGTGAGATTTCGCGAGAGCAAATGAAAGAGCTGGGGTAGTCTACCAGCGCTTTAGGTAGAATGTTGCGAGAGCCTGCCAAACGGGCCGCAAGCTTAACCAATGAGCAGTGCCCAGTTACTGTTAGGCGGGGCAGTGCCCTGCGCCTAACTCGGTATTTCGGAACGACTACTGAATATTGTATGAATCTTCGAAGAACCTATCATCTCAGAAAGGCTGAGCTAAAGAGTGGCGATGGGACTAACGGTGAGGGCTACAAGAGGTCTCACCAATAGTTTCCAATTCGATACCTTCGGCCCCTGTTTCAGGGTAAACACATGATTGCCTCATTGGATGATTCCCCGTCGGGAAGATTGCTGAAGCTCCTTGATGCATCCATACTCCCTCTCTCCACAAGAGAACTGGGCGTGCGGCTTAGGTTGCATCATTCGCGCCTGCAAGATTATGAGGTCGGATGCATCCTGCGCAACTTGGTGAATGAAGGCAAGGTAAACTTGAGAATGGGGCGCTGGACAGCGGTACCTTCTCCCGATAGAGCGGAAGTTATCCCTTCCCCTGCTGCATTTCCACCCCTAAGTAACGAGACGCTCTCAATTCTTGGGCAGAGAACTCACGCTAATACCTCCGAGGTGCCCGACACCGAAACGGAAATCGGAACCGAGATTGACCAACCCAGTATTAATCTTTACTCTGGCCGATGGGGAACTTTCCGCAAATTGGTTGCATACTATCGCCAATGCGTCCGTCAAGAGGAAGGCGCAGATGCTTCGGCCTTCCAGAACGAACTTGGCCATACCTTCCTTTATCTTAGAAAAATCGGGCGGTGGTATCCTCGGCCAGGAATCCGTTGGCAGACTATTATCCCCTTGGGGTCTCATTTATCTCCTCTGCTGAATGCCTTGCCTGGCAAAAACGAAGACCAAGACCTTGTGGTCGGTTATCCCATACAGGCATACTTTAAGGAAAAGGAAGATGAGCCGACTGTGGCCATAATTCGGCCAATTTTTTTCCTCACGGTGGCGGCATCTATTGCTCAGAATGGTTTGGTCCTCAGTTGCGACGACCCGCGACCTGAAATTAACTTGGGATGGCTCGAATTCGCCTTTTCACGTAACCTTGACCGGCAGCGGAGCTTCCTTTCGGCCTGCGGTTTTCTCAATCGCGGATTGCAAATCGATGAACCCCCCGGTTTGGAGAAGGGGCAACCAGTACCCAGCTTGAGCACTTTAGCATCTGCCTTATCTGCGTTCATGCCGGACAAGGTCCGCGAACCTTTGCGTATTGAGAGTGTTCCTGAGGACTCTTTGCGCGAACCCTTTCCAAACGGTATATACAATCGTGCGGTAGTCATGTTGGCCAAGAGGACCAAATACACGGCCACTTTGCTCAAAGAACTGGCAGCCATCGAGGGCATGCCTGATGAGGTGCTTGAGCGCACCGCGTTACGTCACTTTTTCTTGTCCGACAGAGAGCAAGGCCCGCCGGAGGAACTCCTTCACGAGAGCGTTGTGGCTGATGTAGCTCCGCTGAACGGAGAACAACGGCAAGCGACAGCCTCCCTCCTCATCAATGATGCGAGTGTAATTACCGGCCCTCCAGGTACGGGTAAGAGTCAGGTCGTAAGCAGTACAATAGCCAATGCCCGTCTTCGCGGCCAGACCGTTCTCTTCACAAGCCGAAACCATAAAGCCATTGACGCCGTTGTAACTCGCCTCTCTTGCCCTGAAGGTCGCCCGCTCATTGTGAGAACTAATTCCAAAGACGATCCAGGACTCAATTATACCTTCTCCAACGCCATACGAGATATGTTGGCTGCACAACCTCAACCCGTGGCACGCGAGCGTTTGGAGCGCATCCATGCAGAACTGATAGGGTTACTGGATGAGAGAGGCAGGAACGCAGCTTTGGCCCGCAAGGTTGCAGACGCCGGAACATTATTGGGAGATATCGAAGAGCTCAAAAGCTACCTCGCCCGCGATCTCCCTGAAGAAATGGTCAATTTTCTCGATGCAAAACCGGAACTATTCCCTTCAAATGCCCTTAAGAAGGTAATAGGGGCCGCGCATGCACTTCGCCTGCGGCTCATAGATGGTTCCTTTATTAATAAGATCATAGCATCACTCAGGATTTGGACAATCCTGCCTTGGTATCGATTTGCCCTCCGTAGCTTACGGCTGATCCCTGGTTCGCCAAAACTACCAGCGTTGCTGGGGCCGTCTTCGCTAAAGGGCCTTCTTCCGAAACTGTCGGAGTTGGAACGGGCATCGGAATATGCCCGGTTGCAAACCAGTTGTAAACCGCATGAGATCATACTAAGCGAACTCCCCCAGCTTGGATTCTTGGTCACGGTCGTTTCTGATCTTTCCCGTCGTATCGAGGAGGTATCTCTCCGAGCAGTTCAATTTGATCTTGATAGCCGGTGCAACCTTGAAGAGGGGGTGAACCGTGAACAACTGGACGGCCTTCGAGCTGCATTAAACGCGATGCGAACTGGACTGGACGAGACTGCAATTCGTCAAGAAACGATCCGGGTTATAGCGGAGCGGGCACCTCAGATCCTGAAAGCATTTCCTTGCTGGGCAGTGACTAATCTATCGGCTGGCTCGAGAATCCCCTTGGTGCCCGGACTATTTGATCTGGCCGTTGTAGATGAAGCAAGCCAATCCGATATCCCATCCGCCATACCTATTTTGTTTCGTGCTCGCAGGGCTGCGGTCGTGGGCGACCCTCTTCAACTCTCTTACGTTTCCAGGCTCACCACGGCCAGGGACACCATGCTCAGAAGACAGGTCGGCCTCACACGAGTTGAGGATGTCAGGTTTGCATACACCGAAAGCTCTCTCTACGATCTATTTGCAGGAACGAATGGTGTTGAGCCGGTTTTCCTAAGTGAAACTTACCGCAGCGTCGCAGATATTGCCAACTACTCAAGCCGCGCCTTCTATGGCGGCAGATTAAGGGTCGCTACTGACGAAAGCCGACTGATCCGGCCTCAAGGCGTGGCTAAGGGCATCCATTGGACAGAGGTAAAGGGCGAAATTCAGAGTGGAGGGGGAAGTGGTTGCACATGTCGAGAAGAGATAGATGCAGTTCTACATAGTGTAAAGACTCTGCTCCTCGAAAACAACTTCCTCGGAACTGTTGGTGTAGTTACCCCGTTCCGTCAGCAGGCAAATCGATTGAGGGACGCTCTTCTTGAAAGCGACTCACAACTTTACGCCGCTCTGGTTAGGTCGAAGGTCAATATAGATACTGCACACGGATTTCAGGGAGATGAGCGCGACGTCATGGTCTTCAGCCTATGCGCCGGTCCGGGAATGCCCGCAGGCTCCCTCTCTTTTCTCAGGGAAACCGGGAACCTCTTCAATGTGGCCGCAAGTCGTGCAAGGGTTGTACTTCACGTGGTAGGCAACCGCGAATGGGCAAGGAGATGCGGCATTCGTCATATTGAACAGCTCGCAACACCACAAAAATCGCAACCGGGAACGCCTCAGCAAGGGCCGTGGTACCCGCATGAATCTCCTTGGGAGGAAAAACTTTACCGGGCACTATTGGACAATGGACTTGAACCTCGGGTTCAAGTCCCGGTTTCCTGGAGGCGATTGGATTTGGCACTTGTCCGAGAAGGGGATAGGCCAATAAAAATCGATATAGAGGTTGACGGTGACTGCCACCGCAACCCCGACGGGACACGCAAGATGGATGACTTATGGCGTGACATTCAGCTTCAAGGGATGGGCTGGAAAGTAATGCGATTTTGGACCTACCGGCTCCGAGAGGAAATGAGCGTTTGTGTTGAGGAAATTAGGAAAGCATGGAGTAAACATGAATGATATGACGCATTCGCCGAGTACCGACCAGTCACAATCTGAGGTGCCAACAGTTAAGAAAAAGATTGTTGGCCTGTCTTTCCCATCAATTGCGTTGATGGGCACGGCAGTCTTCGCTGTAGTCCTGCTGACGGCGATATCAGGCTGGAAAATTGTGAATTTAGAATATGAACGCTCGTACTTGAACTCAGAACGTCGTCTCCTCGAACGAGATCGACAAGCGTATGCAAAAATTCAGGAAGAACTTCCCAGTCTTGAGGATAGGCGACAGGGTCTAATCCACGACCAGAGTGAACTCGCAGGCGTGGTCCAAAGCCTTCAAACCAAGCGCGAAAGCCTTTCGACTCAAGTGGACGTTGCGCGTTCAGACTTGGACAAGATCAAGGCCTCGAATAATGAAGCTCAAGAGGCCGTAAAGGCGGCACGTGATACGTTAGCAACCATTAACGGTGAACTTCAAACCAAGCGACCTCAACTAGAGAGCCTCAGGCAGCAGGTCGGTGCGCTCGGCGACCAAGTGAATTCGCTGACAGCAAACGGGAACCAGTTACAACAGGAAAAGTCGAAGCTTGAGGCGGATGTATCTGGACTTGAACGGCAAAAACAGAACAAGGAGCTGCTTCTCAAACAGATGTCGGACGATAAAAGCGAACTCCAGTCTCTTTCTGTCAGATTTACAACTATTGCAAACACTTTGGGCTTGTCGGGTACGAATTTGGAAAATCAAGCTCAGTCCCTGAGTGGAATAGTTGGTAGCATCCAGAAGGAAACACAGAGTTTTTCGCAACAGATCAAAGGCCTAACCTCCGATTCGACAAATCTTTCGACCACGGTTAAAGGATTGGAGAATACTGTCACTACAGCTCAGCAATCAGCAGGAAACCTACAGACTGCCAACACGACCTTGAGTGGGGCGGTGGGCCAGATTGAGAAGGCTGCAGCTCAAGAAACATCGCGATTGACGCAGGCTGTGGTTGGCCTAACCTCCGATTCGACAAATCTTTCGACCACGGTTAAAGGATTGCAGAATACTGTCACTACAGCTCAGCAATCAGCAGGAAACCTACAGACTGCCAACACGACCTTGAGTGGGGTGGTGGGCCAGATTGAGAAGGCTGCAGCTCAAGAAACATCGCGATTGACGCAGGCTGTGGATGGCCTAAACTCGGATATTAAGAAAAATGTCGCCTCATTAGAAAGCGGAGGAGGTAATCTTGGCAAGGCACTCAGTTCGCTCCAGGAACAAATCGGTTCTCTCCAGAACAAACTAACCACTATGGAGAATTCCTCGACTCGATTAGCCAAGACGTCACAAGAAATTGGGCAGTCAGTTGAAGACATCTCAAAAACGCGCGCTGATTTAGCGAAGGATCGCACTGATCTAGCCAATGAATTGACCACATTGAAGGATGAGCTTGCCTCAAGATTGCAGACCCTGGATAAGATTATTAAGGCTTCCGAACAGCTCACCAGGCAAGAGTCCACGGGAGACAAAGAGAAATAAACATTGTTGCAAATGAATATGACGAAGAGAGGAAATTGAAATGGACGGCGTAAGCGTTCCTTACCTTCCCACCAGTCTTTGGATTCTGGCTGGAGCAATGATAATCTTGGTCCTATTGGCCGCCTTGGGATTCTACATTTATTTGCAAAAGTGGGCGGCAGAAATAGGAGGGACTGGCGCAAATATTGCCTCACTTATGGCAAGAAAGGTAATCCTCGATAAAGACGTCGAAGCGCTGAGGCGTTGGATAGAGGATCAGAAAGCTGAATTAGCACTGATGACCGAAGAGCAAGAAAAGCAGCGGCATCTCCGAGCCGACCTTGCAGATCTTGAGCACCAGTGCGCCGTTAAGAATCAAGAGAACCAGGGGCTTCGAAATGAGGTCGGTGAACTGGAGAACCAGCGACATAATCTTTCTCAGACGAATGAGCGACTGCAGCGAGAAATCGAGGAAAACAATCAGATACTAGAACGCACAAAATTAGACATCAGGGCCTCAGAAGCCAAAATACTGGAAGCCCAAGCTATTGAATCTCGACTGGCTGAGTTAAGACCTAAGCTTGAGCAGACGATTCGCGAATTAACCGTCCTGGAAACAAAGTTTGACTCCCTGTCTAATGAGAAGGTCTTTCTGGAGAGATTAGTCGATGATTTGCGGACTGATACCGAACTTGCACGCGCCGAATTTGCCCGCTTCAAAAGTGAAGCCGCCAAAGCCCGTGCTGAATTCGAGCAGATCGAACCCGAATTGGCCAGAGCCCGCAAAGAAAAAGCTGAATCCGAAGTGATTATCGACACACTGCGCCATGAGCAAAATGCTCTCGAAAACGACATAGAACGCAAACAGCAACGCATAGATAGTCTTTCCGCAACATTGCAAACCCTTGTAGAAGAAATCCGAAAATATACTGTGGCAGCTAACGAAGCTAAGAATGCGGTGGAACAGCTCCGTGGTGAGCTGGCTCAGCTTCAAACAAATCTTCTGAATATGCAAAGGGACAGATCTCAACTCGAAATCACGATTAGTAAATTGCGCGACGAGGAACGTTCCCTGGAATTGAGCATTAAACGGTTAAAAGACGAGCAGGGCAACCGAGGCAAGGAACAAGGTGCGGAACCGGACCAGCTTGATCGTTACAAGGATCTACTCGAAGATCCACCCGATTGTCTCGAGAGGAGCATTCCCAGAAAAATGAAACATATGGAAGCCGATGAGATTCAAGCGTTGCTTGACCTTCACAACGGCCTTCGAGCTCAAGAACTGGAATTCTCTGATCGAATCCTGAAGGCGTTCCATACAGCACTTAAATGCAGCTCAATAAATCCGATTACCGTTCTTGCGGGGGTTTCGGGTACGGGTAAAACGTTGTTGCCAATAAGATATGCTCAAATGATGGGTATGCATTCACTTTTGATACCAGTCCAGCCAAGGTGGGATTCTCCACAAGATATATTCGGTTTCTACAATTACCTGGAGAAACAATACAAAGCAACCGAATTATCCAAGGTTCTAATTCGTATGAATCCTTACAAGAGTGATTTATTTAAAATTGGTAAAACTGAAGCTACGCAAGGCATGTTGCTGGTTCTGTTTGATGAAATGAATCTGGCTCGTACTGAATACTACTTCAGCGAGTTTTTGTCCAAACTCGAAATTCGCAGTTTGATAGATGCTGACAATGTTTCAGACCGAGCGCAAGCTGAGATAGTGCTGGAAAGTGGGCCAGGCATGACAGGCAAGTTTAAAATCTGGGTCGGCAATAATGTTCTTTTTGTGGGGACCATGAACGAAGATGAGACTACTCAGACGCTTTCTGATAAAGTTTTGGATCGCTCCAATGTTCTTCGATTTGGAAAGCCGGTCGACCATACAATAGCTACAGAGGCAAAAGAGAAATCAGAGGTTGATTCACGTGGATATCTCACCTGTGAGACATGGAATAGCTGGATTAAATCTTATGATATCCATAACCCCAGCCCTTGGAGCGCGCAAGTTGCTGACTGGACACAACGATTAAATACTGCCCTTGATCGAATTGGCAGGCCTTTCGGTTATCGTGTCCAAAAAGCAATCGGCACATACGTTTCCAATTACCCAGGTGTAAACGATGGGAGTACGTATAAATTGGCGTTCGCTGATCAGGTGGAGCAAAAAATACTTCCCAAGCTAAGGGGTATTGATCTGCGTGAAGCGGCGGTCAGTCAAACATTGGAGGATATCGCGAGAGTGATTGACCTCCTCGGTGACAACCCACTGTCGCGTGCTTTCACAACTGCAAAAGAAGACCAAGCCACGGGAATGTTTATCTGGCGTGGTGTGACTCGATCAGTTGACAAAGTATGAGCGACTTTCTTGCCGAAATCGCAGCACAAATTCATCTCTGGCCTTGGTCCATCGGGAGCAAAAAAGATACGAGGGATCTGACTGGAGAAACTGTTGGATGCCCGTTCTATGGTTGTCCAATAGTTACGCTATCGTCAAAAGCCACCCTCATTTTGCCTACTCGTTTTGAAAAATTCATCAGGCTAGGTCCATCTTATCCTCCAGGTAAATGGGAATACAGTGTCTATGAGACCCCCCACGGAGTTCTAGCGGGCGAGGGCAAAATCAACCAGATCCAAGTGTATGGACCAGGGGGCCGCAATACGATCACTCTGCAGTTACTTGGGGCAACAGTAAAGCACGCAGATCTCATGGGACAAAGGGACCAAAAGCTGTATTCAGATCTCTCCAAGACGGTTCTTGCCTGGTCACAGTTTTTTGACGACCTATTGGATAAAGCGAACACTTCTCATCGCGGGGACAGTGTAGCATGGGCACAAGCAGTAGAATTTATTGATATTCTTAGTCAAGATATCTCAGAGCCACGTATGGCATTGATTGTTAAGATTGCTGAGCGCATGCAAAAGCGTTTACCAGAAATAGTGACTGCAATTAGACGAATTCTTTTGCACGAACGCCGTTTGCTACCCGTCGCGCGCGTAGCCGAGACCGACCGTGAATGTCTGCGATGGTACATCCGCCAATCCGGCGAGACCATGGCGGAAAAGGCCGGGAGTAGACAAAAATTGCTCGCCGTTGCGCGCCGCGAGTCATTTGATACACTTGAGAATAGAATTCTTAAGGATTTCCTCAAGCGGTCGGGAAATGAAACGCAACGGTATCTTGCGAGCGAAGTTGGAGAAGATGCCAGATACCTTACTTCCAAGCGGAACAATACTGTCAAAACGTACAGGAGCTTATGCCTGGCTCTTTCTCGCGAACCGGTATTTGAGGGCATCTCCAAACCGGTTCCGGGAAGCCCGCCCAACTACGTACTCCAAAACGATCCACGGTACAGAGAGGTTTGGGAGTGGTATTGCAGACTGCTTCGCCGCGAGGATGAGGAAGATCGTTTCTGGGATTGGCAAACGCGTGCGTGGGCTGATATTACGCGCCTGCTAGTCAATGCGGCGGTTATTCTTAATGTCCAATGCTGCGGGCCTGGAGAAAAGATAAATGACGGCATCGTTTATGAAGAAATTCTTACATCGGTTCTTCATATTCTTAAAGAACAACAGCAAGGTTGCCGCACGCTTCCTGGTACAGAGCCGGGTCCTATTCTTGTAAATCGAGTGGAGAAACGTGAAACGAAGTCGAAAGCCGTTTTAGAGATTGTACACCCCTCCCAGGCTGAAAAGCATCACATCGGAAGGCTTTTGGGTCGCACTGGAGGCCATCTTTACTTGATTCTCAGCCCTTTGAATAATTCCCCAGGGCGCAAAAAGGGAATTGTTATCTGGGGTGTTAACTCCGCTGGATCAGAATATCGGTTAGACTTTGAAGAAATCGTGGATTCAGCATCCAATGCTCTGTCGCTTCACTGCAGTGTACTTGGCGAACGCTTGCCTATTTTTCCAGAACTCAGAGGCATAGTCGTGCTTAATGATATGGAGACTACAAAAGCAACGACTTACTCCGTGCCCGGAAAGAACGTGCAAATTGTCCATGCTCCGACCGAACCGCCAAATTGGGGTTCGACCGTTATCGAATTGGCCTTGAACTTGAGCAGTATACTGAGGGAAATAATTTGAAGATAATTGGGTGTTCTGCTTTCGGGTTAAAGGATTTTGCGACTCATCAGACTCGGCACTTTTCTAATTCAGACCTTTGCCCGTCGTGTACCGTGCTGCCCACCACCGTTTTCGGGAGGATTCTGACAGGCAACTTAGCCAAGGAAAGTCGCATCCATTCCGGATTGATGTGGCCGCCAGAAGCTCGTGTGGAGCCCGGTAATTATCTGCGGAGAGTGCCTGTTTCCTACGCGTGGCGAATGTTCGTGGAGGCAGGCGACTCACCTTTGCGATGGGGCCTTGAAGGCGGCGTTTCTATCCCGGTGTCAAGGATCTTGGCGGCGCATCTGGAGGATGTCGTCCGAACCCAGGATTTTCAGAATGGAGATGTTGCTGTCATTGCCATCCCAAACAATCTGGATGAATTCGGTCAAGATGAACTGATTAACAATCTGAACGAAGAAGGAGTTAAAGAGCCTTTACTCCTTTGGCGGCCAGTTGCCGCAGCCCTAACGTGGTTAGATCAAGTGCAGGATCAGTTGCCCGACCCAGTGGAAGGCGACACTCTTATCGTTATTTACCTAGGGCCTGATGGCTTTGAATTTGTGCCCTTGTCGTTGAGGGTGAGGCATGCTGAGGGGCGCAGATATATTGTACCCTTGCGAAGTAGACCAAAAGCACTACTGCAATGGAGTGGTCTTGATTGGGCAGCAAGAATGATCGAAGATAACTGGGGCGATCTTCAGACGGGCGCCTATTGGCAGGCGCTCACTAAATTCCCCGAAATTTGGCACGCTTTGGCGGAACAGCCCTGGCCGGAAGAAAATCTACCACGCGCCTGGAGTGTCGGAAATGAATGGATGCACTGGAATCCTGCCAATGGGATGGTTAATCAGATATGGAACGTAAGGCCTGAGAGGTCACCCACTTTAGAGGCTATCACTCGGAAATCTTGCGGGATTCGTAGAAATTTGCCTTCAGTTTTTGAGAGTTGGAGGATCATACTTGAAACTCAGTTCCTTCAACTCCTGGAGTCATTGCCAAAGGCCAAGCTACTCGGGCTGATTGTCTGCGGAGCGTTGGCACCGGCTTATCTACCATGCTGGGTTAAAAATGTCTCTGGCATGCTTCAACAAAAGGGCCTGCACCTTGATGGACCTTTGCACGAACCGGAGCCACAACATATCTGGTTGCCTAACCGGACCCATGACTGTGTTGACCCTATAGCAGCTGGTGCGGCTATTTTTGGAAGCCGCAGCTTGTCCGGTGAACCTACCTATTTGGATACTCTGCCACAGCTCTCGATATACGCTATGAAGCAGTGCCAATACAGTTGGATACATCTGGTTGACGCAGCCGAGTGGGAAGGTGGGAAAGTATATGAGAAAGAGATAGAAGGAGAATTCAAACTCCCTCGAAATCAACCACTGCTCGATGTGTACTTAAAAAAGGGCGACGAGGAGTCCTTTGCTAATGAATTAGCCATCCCGAAACTTGGTCTACCTGATCACTTCATCAAAGCGGCTCAGCAAAAAGTCCGGAGTCTGGGGTCACTCCGAGCAGTTCTTGAATATCCAGGCCTCGCTGGCAATAGCAGCTATGAGCGATATGCCAAGGCTTTTGCCAAGGCAACTTATCCCGAAGACAAGAGTCTCCAGCCTGGGATTGATAGGCAAAAGCCTTATCGAAGGGCCAAGTTCAATTTTCCCTCTGCTCCTGATAAAGACAAAGTCTTGGACATTCATGTCAGAATGAAGCCAGCTAGTGGGACAGCGGAGGTCGAGATCAAGCCATGGGAAGATTCTTTTCTTCGGGGGAGACGTGTTTTTTTGGATTATACCCAAATGACTCCCATTGAGGAGCTACCAGAATTTGAGAAAGGCGCTCCGGATACCATAAAATGGGGGGTAGATTCTTCGGATAGTAGGCTCTTAGGTGAGGTAGCTGTTTTTCAGCGATTTAATGCTTTACAGCCGCCATCCAAACAATACTTTGAATCTCTAAGAGAGGTTAAAGGTGTCCTCACATCTTCAACAAGAGTACCAGATGGCGAGCGATTTGTGTATAAGAAAGTTATTGATCAAGATGGGCTTGCAGGGACAAAAGAGGGACGAAAACTGATAGACACTCTATCTGTTAAACTTTATAATGACTTTGAAATTGTCAAGGACCTCCCGAGAGGAAGGAATTATGAACAAAAGTTCTATCCGGCGACATGGCTATTTTCAAAAACTCCTGATAATATTAATGATCATCTATGCAGTATACTAGTCGAACATTTTTCAATGATTACTAATTGGAACTGGGCGATTGAAGCTGCAAGCCGATCATTTAAGATACTGAGTCACTTTAGGATACTTTTCAAAGCAATCTGTGATCGAATAGATGATCCTCAAATGGCTAACCCTTTTCCCATTCAGTCTGCTCGTTCGGTATGGCGTGTGCTGGCATTTAGAGAAAACGGATTCGAAGGACTTGACCGACACCAAGCCAAACTGTTGGTCAACCAATCTGTCCAAATGATGGAAGATGAGGCTGGCCATAATAATTTCGATAGGCGTTATTTCCAGGCAGCACAGCTATTTTTCTTCCTTCTGCGATTTAGGTGCAAAGATGGCACTTTTCTCAATCCAGAGAATCTCGACGATAAGTATCTTTTTGATCGTGCCAAAGTGTGTCTGAAAGATGCCAAGACGTATTTTAGCGAGCGTCAGCAGGGAATCCGTGCACTGAGGGCACAAGAAATTCTGAGTGGTATAGAATCTTATATGTACTTCAAAGGTAAAGGCGTTATAATTTTTGATGAATTTACCGGCGGCGACAGTGGCGATTCCTGAAAGCCTTCGGAAAAGGGGTTATCAGCACTTGAGTAGGGCCGATTGTGAGTCTTGGTGATGCCAGGGTCGGAGAGTCGCAGCGCAACGGGTATCTACTTAATAAATGACTGCAATTACGGTAACTTATGGCAAGCAAGGTGGGCCAACCAGGGTTCAGATTTGATTAAACGCATGATCAGGAGACCTTTATTCCGGTCTGATCGAGGTGAGGGGTCGAGCAAAACAAAATGGATCCCGGCTCAAAAGCACTGCCGGGATGACGGATGGGGGGATAGCGAGCTGTTCTTCTTCATTCCTCAGCCCCTCCCTATACAGGTGGAATGGTTTTTGTCCGAAGGGCAAGAGGAGAGACAGTGAGTTGACAACCCTCTTGCGCTTCACACATGGGCAACGAGTTGCCCGTGCCACCCGGCGGCCAACCTTTCCCGGATCTTCAGGCTGGATCGAAGTGAGGGGGGGGCGAGCTAAAATAAAATGGGTTCCGGCTTAAAAGCACTCCCGCAATGACTCTGGGCATTGCTGCGCGGCAACGGCGTCCCCGGATGGTAAATCGGAGACGTTCCAGTCCCCTCCGAGGGCTTTGATGAGGAGCACGGCGGCCGATATCCTGCGGCCGAGAAGATTGACTGCCGTTACTTCGTTGTTCAGGGCTATTGCCTGGACGACTATGACGTCGAGCGCCGCCGCCGTGCCGGCCTTGTAGCGGTTCCTGGTCACCTCGACGGATTGCCGGGCCGCGGTCACCGCTTCGTTCTGCACGTGTCCTTCCTGTTCGAGAATACGAAGCGACGCCAGGTTATCTTCAACTTCCTGAAAGGCGGTGAGCACGGTCTGGCGATACGTTGCCACATTTGCATCGTAAGCGGCGCGTGCCTGTGCGGTTTGCGCTCGCCTCAGCCCTCCGTCGAACAAGGTTTCAGACAAGGAGGCCGGACCGAGTGACCAAAAACGGCTGGGCCATGTGAACCAGTTGGCTAAATGGGAAGTCTCAAATCCTCCTGAGGCGTTCAGAGTAATAGTAGGGTAATAGGCGGCCTGGACGACGCCGATCTGTGCGTTTGCGGCGGCGGCCCGCCTCTCGGCGGCGGCGACGTCCGGTCTGCGTTCGAGGAGTTCTGAGGGCAGGCCTGCCGGTATTGCCGGCGGTTCGACATCGAGCGGTGCGGCAGGTATGGTCAACTCGGACGGCGCTTTGCCGATGAGCATGGCGATGGCATGCTCGAACTGCGCCCGCTGTACGCCGGTATCGATTGCCAGGGCTTGCGTGGTTTTGAGCTGGGTCTCGGCCAGAAGTATGTCGGATCGGGACGCCACGCCGCTTGCATAGCGATTTTTTGTCAAGTCGAGATACTTTTCGTAGGCTGCGGCAGTATCATCGAGAAGTTGTTTCTGTGCATCCAGGGTTCGCATTTGGAAATAGTCCTGCGCCAATTCGGCCTGGAGGCTGAGGCGGGTTGCTTCAAGATCCCCGGCGCCGGCCTGGGCGTTTGCCTTACTCCCCTCGACGGAGCGGCGGACCTTACCCCAAATATCCAATTCCCAGGATGTATTACCGGTCAACAGGAAGTCGGAGATAGCCCCTGTCGATGAAGATGAGCCCCCCCTCGCGGTGGTCGATGATGCCCGCGAGCGCATGGTGGAGCCTCCTGCCGAAACGGTCGGAAAGTAGCCCGCGCGGGCGGACTGCACGAGAGCTTGCGCCTGGCGGTATTGTGCTTCGGAGACGGCCAGGGTTTGATTCGAGACATTGACCTGGTTCTCGAGTTCATTCAGTCGAGGGTCGTGGAACATTTCCCACCACGGGCCATGAGTAGATTCATCCCTGGGTTGCGCTACCTTCCAGCCTTCGTTCTCCTTGTATGCGGGGGGAGCGGGCATTTTCGGCTTTATGTAATCCGGGCCTACCGTACAGGCGCCGAGGATTGCAAGGACGATTCCGAGTGTCGTAGTCTTTAGCAGTGTCACAGGTCTCATGCTTATTCCTCGCAGGGGTTTACCGCCGGGCGGCCCGCTTCTTTGGTAAGTGTTGGGTTTCGCTACGCTCAACCCAGCCTACATGCCGGCGTACACAATTATTTAAAGGATGCAACACTAGGAACCTTTGATGCCGGGGTCGTAAATATCTTCCCGCACAAGCCTGTCCTGCTTTCCCCGGATGCGCAACATCCAATGTCTCAAACGTTCCATATAGAGATAGATGACGGGAGTTGTAAAGAGCGTCAGCATCTGGCTGAAGACCAGACCTCCTACGATGGCGATGCCCAGAGGTCTTCTCAGCTCCGATCCCACTCCCGCTCCAAGGGCCAGGGGAAGCGCTCCGAGCAGCGCGGCCATTGTCGTCATCATGATAGGCCGGAATCGCACCAGGCATGCCTGGAAAATCGCTTCAACCGGAGTTTTCCCCTCCTCGCGCTCGGCCGCAAGAGCAAAATCGACCATCATGATACCGTTTTTCTTTACGAGGCCGATCAGTAGAATGAGGCCGATAACGGCAATAATGTCCAGTTGCGTCCGGCAGAGGAGCAGGGCTACAAGCGCTCCCACGCCTGCCGAGGGGAGCGTGAGGAGGATTGTTATCGGATGGATGTAACTCTCGTATAACATCCCGAGGACGATATAGACCGCCAGCAGCGCCGCGAGAATGAGCAATGGCTCGTTTGCAAGAGAAGCCTTGTATGCCTGCGCGGTGCCAAGGAAGCTTCCCTGGATGCTTGACGGAAGTCCCATCTTCATCGTGGCCTGCTCGATTGCATTCACGGCGTCTCCGAGCGCTGTTCCGGCAGCCAGGTTGAAGGAGATCGTGACCGAAGGAAACTGGCCCGCGTGGGTCACGGAAAGTGAAGTTGCCGTAGGTTCGAAGTGCGTGAAGGCGCTCAAGGGCACTTCGGCTCCGGTCGAGGAGTGCACGAAGATGTCCCGCAGCGTTTCGGGGCGCTGCCAAAAACGGGGATCGACCTCCATCACGACATGGTATTGATTCAATGGGGTATAGGTGATTGAAACCTGTCGCTGCCCGAAAGCATCATAGAGGGTATCGTCGATGAGCTGGGGGGTGATTCCCAGGCGTGAAGCCGTGTCGCGGTCGATTACCAGGGATGCCTGGAGTCCTTTGTCCTGTTGGGTGCTGTTTACGTCGACGATCTGAGGCAATTTGCGCAGTTGCTGCAAAACGCGCGGGGCCCACGTTTGGAGGTCCGCGAGATTATCCGCCCGGAGTGTGTACTGGTACGCGGCGAGGGTGGACATGCCGCCGACCCGCAGTTCCTGCTGTGCCTGCAGGACTGTGAGCGCCCCCGCTATTTTAGCAAATTTGGCCCGCAGTCTCCCTATCACCTGCTGAACATTCGCCTTGCGCTCCCCAAAAGGTTTCATTACGATGAACATCCGCGCCGTGTTCGTAGTGGAACCTCCCGGTCCCCCACTGCCCGTAAACCCCGCCACATTCTCAACATCGGGGTCCTCTTTGATGATGTTCTCCACTTTCGACAGCTTTTCGCTCATGGCCTGGAACGAAATGTCCTGCGAGGCCTGGATGGAGCCGCCGATGCGCCCGTTGTCCTGTTCGGGAACGAAACCTGTCGGGATATAATAAAATAGCAGACCAGTCATCGCGATCATGAGCACAGTCAGTATGAGCATGATCAAGGGATGCCGCAGCGCCCGCCGCAGGCTGGCTTCGTAGCTGCCGTGCATCCGCTCGAAGATCCATTCGACCGCCCTATAGACGGGTCCGTGAACCTTGCCCTTTTCCGACTTCAGAAGGGTTGCGCACATCATGGGGGTGGTGGTCAGGGATACAAGGAGGGAAACAATGATCGCCACGGAGAGGGTCACGGCAAATTCGCGGAAAAGGCGGCCGACCATCCCTCCCATCAACAGTAGCGGAATGAATACGGCGACCAGGGAAATGCTCATCGACATGACCGTGAAGGCGATCTCTTTGGCTCCCCGCAAGGAAGCCTCAAGGGGAGTCATGCCTTTTTCCATGTAGCGGGTGATGTTTTCCAGTACGACGATTGCATCATCGACGACAAAGCCGGTAGCGATAGTGAGGGCCATGAGCGAGAGGTTATCCAGGCTGTAGCCGCACAGGTACATGACTCCGAAAGTGCTGATGAGCGAAACGGGAACGGCGACGCTCGGTATGAGCGTGGCGCGGACGTTACGGAGGAAGGCAAACACCACCAGGATCACGAGTATGCCCGAAACAACGAGGGTACGCTCGACGTCGGCCAGGGAACCGCGTATCGGAGGAGTCCGGTCATTGACGATCGACAGATTGATTCCTGCCGGGATTGCGGCCTGAAGCTGCGGAAGGATTTTGCGCACATTGTCAACGGCGTCGATGATATTCGCGCCGGGTTGCCTGAATATGATAACCATTACGGCCGGATTACCGTTTACCAGCCCCATGTTCCGCAGGTCCTCGACCGAATCCTGTACGTCGCCCAGGTCGGAAAGGCGAACGGAAGCCCCGGAGGTGTAACGGACGATCAGCGGGCGGTACTCCTCAGCCTTGCGCAGTTGGTCGTTGGATTGGATTCCCCAGGTCCTGTCCTTGTCGGCCAGGTATCCCTTGGGCCGGTTCACGTTCGTAGCACTCAGCATGTTGCGGACATCATCGAGGCCGATGCCGTATTTGTTCAAAGCGGCGGGATTCAACTCGACGCGGACGGCGGGCAACGACCCTCCTCCAACGATCACCTGTCCGACCCCATCCACCTGTGAAAGCTTTTGCGCCATGATGGTCGAAGCTGCGTCATACATTTTTGCCCTGTCCACCACATCGGAGGTGAGGGCGACGATGAGGATCGGCGCATCGGCGGGATTGACCTTGCGGTAGTTCGGATTGCTGGGCAGAGCCGCCGGCAGGTAGCTTCGCGCCGCATTTATCGCGGCTTGCACGTCGCGGGCCGCGCCGTCTATATTGCGATCCAGATCGAACTGCATCACGACGGTGGTCGAGCCGCGATAGCTGGTCGAGGTCATTTCGGTGATTCCGGCTATGCGCGCGAACTGGCGTTCCAGAGGAGTGGCGACGGACGTGGCCATGGTTTCCGGGTCGGCTCCCGGCAGGCTTGCCGATACCTGGATGGTCGGGAAGTCAACCTGCGGCAAAGGGGATATGGGAAGAAGACGAAAGGCAATTACTCCGGCAAGGGTCATTCCCAGAGTCAGGAGCGTTGTCGCGACAGGCCGCTTTATGAAGATTGCCGATATACTCATGCGGACTCCGCGGGCCGGCCGCCAAGCTCCCCGTTATGAGAACGACGCCTGCCCAGTCGCCTTGCCAGCCTGTCAAACCACAGGTAGATGACCGGAGTCGTGTAGAGCGTGAGCATCTGGCTGAAAATGAGCCCGCCGACAATGGAAATGCCCAGCGGCCGACGCAGTTCGGACCCCAGTCCCGTTCCCAGCGCCAGCGGGAGGGCGCCGAGCAGGGCGGCCATGGTTGTCATCATGATCGGGCGGAATCTCAAAAGACATGCCTGGTAGATTGCGTCGACGGGGCTTTTGCCCTCCTTGCGTTCGGCATCCAGCGCAAAGTCGACCATCATGATGGCATTTTTCTTAACGATACCGATCAGCAGAATGATACCGATCAGGGCAATGACGCTGAAATCAGTGCGGCAGAGCAGCAGGGCTAGAAAAGCTCCCACCCCGGCTGAGGGGAGGGTGGAAATAATGGTGATCGGATGGATGTAGCTTTCGTACAATACGCCGAGAACGATGTAGACCGTTATCAGCGCTGCAAGAATGAGCAGCGGTTCGTTGACCAGGGATGCCTGGAAAGCCTGTGCCGTTCCCTGAAAGCTTCCCCGGATGCTTGCCGGTAGTCCGATCTGCTTTGCGACTGCATCTATGGCCTTAACCGCTCCTCCAAGCGACGCCTCCGGCGCCAGGTTAAACGAGAGGGTCGTTGCGGGAAACTGTCCCTGGTGGCTGATAACGAGTGGTCCCGTGGTCCTCGAAAGCTGCGTAACCGCGCTCAGGGGCACCTGCTCGCCGCTCGCGCCGCGCATATAGATCGCCTGCAGTTTGTCCGGATTTTGCTGGAATTCGGGTTTGACCTCCAAAACGACACGGTACTGGTTCAATTGGGTGAACATGGTGGATACCAGCCGCTGGCCGAAGGCATCGTAGAGGGTGTCCACGATGAGCTGCGGGGTGATGCCGAGCCGGGAAGCGGTGCTTCGGTCGATATCGACACGGGCCTGGAGCCCCTGGTCCTGCTGATCGCTGCTCACGTCTCGAAGTTCGGGCAACACACCCAATGCGCCGACCAGCTTTGAAGTCCAGGCGTTCAGTTCGTTGGCGTCCGGGTCCTCGAGACTGTACTGATATTGCGTCCGGCTTACGCGATCCTCCACGGTAAGATCCTGCACCGGTTGCATGAAAAGGGTGATGCCCTGGAGTTTAGCGATTTCCGGCTGCAGGCGGCGAATAACCTCGCTTGCGCTCAATTTGCGGTCTTCCAGCGGCTTGAGGTTGATAAGGACCCGGCCGCTGTTGAGGGTTGGGTTTGTTCCATCTACTCCGATGAACGTGGAGAGGTTTTTCACTGCCGGATCCTGCAGGATCACTTTGGCGAGCGCCTGTTGTTTTTCCGCCATAGCCGAAAACGAAATCCATTGCGGAGCTTCGGAAATGCCCAGAATGATGCCGGTATCCTGAACGGGGAAGAAACCCTTCGGAACTATGAGGAAAAGATATACCGTCATCACGAGGGTAGACGCAGCCACCAGCAGAGTCGTGGTCTGGTGTCCGAGCACCCAGTGCAGGGTCCTTCCGTACGATTCTATGACTCTTTCGTAGAAGCGCTGAGAACTGCGATAGAACCTGCTCTGTTTTTCCTCCGGCGTGTGTTTCAAAAGACGCGCGCACATCATGGGCGTCAGGGTGAGCGATACGACGGCTGAGATGAGAATCGTAACTCCGAGAGTAATGGCAAATTCCCGGAAAAGCCTTCCGACCACGTCCCCCATAAAGAGCAGGGGGATGAGCACCGCGATAAGCGAAACGGTCAGGGACAAAATGGTGAAGGCGATCTGTTCGGAGCCTTTGAGGGCGGCCGTGAGGGGCGAATCCCCCTGTTCGATATACCGGGTGACATTTTCGATCATCACGATGGCGTCATCGACCACAAAACCGGTGGAGATCGTGAGGGCCATGAGCGAGAGATTGTTGAGGCTGAAGCCGAGCAGATACATTGCCCCGAAAGTCCCGACGAGAGACAGGGGGACCGCCACGCTGGGAATAATCGTGGCCGAGAGGTTGCGCAGGAACAGGAAAATTACCATCACGACCAGGGCGACGGCCAATATCAATTCGAACTGGACGTCGGCGACGGAACCGCGGATTGTGGTAGTGCGGTCGGTCAGGACGGAGACCTTCACGGCCGAAGGC
>Ga0364919_10211_pt1 | contig 24867 bp, 21 predicted proteins | sample SorcelJu500001C7_2_FD_206953 | JGI IMG/M metagenome (GOLD analysis project Ga0364919, IMG submission 206953) | Enriched cells from Trout Bog Lake Hypolimnion, Wisconsin, USA - BchlTB.June20.5000.01.C7 | ecosystem: Environmental > Aquatic > Freshwater > Lake > Hypolimnion/Profundal zone | place... | reverse complement strand
ATGCCAGCTTGGGTCGCGATAGAGATAAATGAGATAGGGAATCAGACACATTAATGAGATGCCTCCCATTAAAAAGGCCTCGTAAAAAAAGAGATTGCCAATTTTGATCTGGGAGGGAGGGACAAATCCCATGAGAAAGGCTAACGCGGAGCTTAGAGTGCCAATCAAGCCGACTGTCCAAACCCCTGCCATTTTGAAGGGGATGCGATAGCTGCGGGCGACATCAGGGTGGCTATAGCGCAATTTAATGACCGTTAAAAACATCAGTATGTACATAAGAAGATAGAGCTGTGCGGAGATCACACTCAAAATCCAAAACGCACTGCTGGCGCTCGGCATAAAAAGAAATATAAGCGAAACGAATGAGACGACGATGCCTTGAAAAAAAAGAAGGTTGATGGGCATTGCATGTTGATTGAGCTTTTGAAAGACAGGGGGGAGATCGCCGTGCAGCGATGTGGCGTGTAAAGCGCGGACAGGTCCAATCACCCAAGCATTGAGCTCGCCAATGGCTCCAAATACAATCATGATTCCAATTGGAAGGAGGAGCCATTCTAAATGAAAATAACTCAGCAGCACTTGAAACGATTGCATCAATCCAGCAATGAGGCTGATCTCGGTATTGGGGATCATGATCGCGATCGAAATGGCTCCGACTGCATAGAGAACAAAAGAAAGGAATCCTGCAATCAGGATCGCCCGTGGATAGTTTTTTTGCGGTTGATCTACGTCGATTGCATGGACTGCTGAGACCTCCAGGCCAGTGAACGCGAGAAAAAGACCGGTAAGGAATACAAGATGCTGAATGTCGCCGAGCTGTGGAATAAGGGATGAAAACGAAAATGGGATTTGAATCGGGTTTCCTTTGAAGATCCAGATTCCGGCAAAAGCAATGAGCAAACATCCAGGAAGGATCGTCCCTGCAACAACGCCGCAGGCGCTGAACCAGCTTGATGTTTTGATGCCATGATAATTGAAAAAAGTGCAGCTCCAAAAGACAATGAGGATGAAGGAGATTAAATAGAGTTTATTGGAAGCTAGTTCGGGGGCGAAAAAATAGGCGAGTGCTGTCGCAGAAAAAGAGAGAATTGCCGGAAACCATGTTACGTTGTGGATCCATTGCATCCATACAGCAAAAAATCCCCAACCTGGGCCAAATGCCTCGCGCACCCAAATATAGATTCCGCCTCTTTTGTGCCACCCGGTAGCCAATTCCGCGGAGACCACAGAGGAGGGGACGAGAAATACAAGGGCCACGAAAAGATATAAGAAAAGGGCGCCGAATCCATACTGAGCGACAATTGGCAGATTTCTGAGGGAAACCATGACCGATAAATTGATCATGGCTAGAAGGAATATGCCGATGCATTTGGTGTTTTTTTTTGGATCGAGACTCATATTCAATGCCTTGCGGTAATTATTGTCAGGATAATTAAATTCTTTTTATATTGCAATCGTGTATTGTCCAAAATAAGAAACTTAAATGTATGAGAAAGATTAAGATTTATCACAATCAGGTGTTGAAGAATCTGGATCATTTCCGTTCCTATCTTCATGCAAGTCACCATCCGAAAAGTGAAAAAGGGGAGCGTTGCTATCCGTTACTGCTGGATTGTCATTCTGGACTGATGCAATTTGTGAGAACAAAGGAACCCATTTCCTTTTCCAGAACAAGAGAGAAAAGAGAATTGGAGATCATTGTTCGAGAAAACGGCGCAGGGCGCAGCGAATGTCAAATTCGGGGTGATCTCGAAACGGATTTGTCTCCCTTGACTCAAAAGATTGCATGGGAGACGTTTCGGATTCTCAATCTTTTGATTCGTTTGGCCAAAAAGGGGGGGAAGGGAGATCTTGTTGAGTTGATTGCCTTGAAAAACCTCTCCTTCATTCGACTTCCTTCATCAAAGGATCAAATTGAGCATTTTCCCGGTTGGCGCGGCGCTTGCGATCGATTGGAAGCGGAACAAATATTACACGGCAAACCTGTGGGAACATATCTCCTTCGAGAAGGGGATCCGCTATTGCAGTGGCTGGTTGACCAAAGTGGATTTCGAGTAGAGGGGTATCTTCTCACTATTGTGGAAGAAGAGCAGAAGATTTCCGACTATCTTATATTGCGCAACGACCGAGGCTGGGCATTTAAGAAAGACGAGCCCGATTTTGACTGCTATCACTATGTGCCGACCCTTTCCGATCTTTTAAAAAGATTAGTTTCTACTGGATGATGAACGGTGCGGCCTGTTTGTCGAGAATCCATAAAGCCTTGGATTCGGCGGTCCCGACGCGGCTTGCGGGCCAGGGGGAAATGATGGCAGCTTCGAGCGCCTTGGAGACGATGGGGCCCTTTTGAGAACCCAAGGCATAGATGGCGCTTTGATCGCTTTGGTTGATGCAGGGGAATGTGAGGGTCATCCGGTGGGCGTTGAGATGAGGAACCCAGTTGCTGACGACGAGCCGTTTTTCTTCTAAAAGCGCTTTAGTGTCTGGAAACAGGGACGCAGTGTGGCCGTCTTCTCCGATGCCGAGCATGACGAGATCAAAACAATGTTTTCCTAAGTGGTGTTGAATGAGCTCTTCATATTCACGGGCATGAGCGTCGAAGGGGTCTTCTGTTTTCATTCGGAAAATTTGATTCAAAGGGATCGCTATTTTTTTAAAGCCGCTTTCCATCGCCATTCGGTAGTTGCTTTCGGGGTGGTCGGGAGCTACAGCTCTTTCATCGCTCCAAAAAAGCCAAACTAAATTCCAGTCGATGTCGGTAGCTTGGGTTACCTTTTCATAGATGGCCCTCGGAGTCGAGCCGCCAGAGAGGGCAACGGCAAATCGGCCGCGGTGTTGGATTGAGCGTTTGGCAAGCGCGATCCAATGATCGGCGGCAAAATCGATCGTCTCCTTTGTATCGTTTAAGATGGCTAGATCCCGTCTTTCATCCCATGATCGTACTACATCGTGATTCATAAAAAATTCTCCAGTTGAGTCAACGCAGCTAAATAGTGTTCGCTTGTCCCACAGCGGCAGATCTCTTGTACAAGAGATTGTCCGGTGGCCGTTTGTCCGAGTACGAAATGATACGGCAGCTCGCACGAGGTGTTGGAGGAGATCAAAATTTTTACGTGATGGTACTGTTCGGGAATGCGCGAGCCTTCGAAATGAATCCCGTCGGCTGTTTTCAAATCGACGGAAAGGATCGTCCCTGCGCCGAGCTTTTGCCAAAGATCCGATTCAATGGAGGCGTGGATGGAACTTTTTTTATCCCTAAATTCAAAGTGGAGATTTTTCGATTGTTTCATGCATTTCCATCCGAGACGGCTAGAGAGCCAGCCTAACAGGTACATCGATTGGATCTTCAGGTGGCAGAAAAATTCCGTTTCACGGCGATTGTAGACGATTTTGAGGGTTTTGGCGGCATGCAGCGAGGCAAGTCTTTCTTCAGTATCAAAAGTTGACGCAAATAGGTCTCTCCACCCCTCTGTCCGAGCCCAATTGAGATCGGCAATGTCGAGGTTGAGTTTTTTTTTCAACTTCAGGATTGTCTTGGCATAGGCGTGGAGGTCATCTGCACATTCAGAATCGAAAATGATGCGGGTAGCCCATTTGGCAAGAGGGGCAAAGAGGGGGTTGGATTTGCTTGGATCTTCTGTCCAAAGAAGATACACGGGCAGATCCGGGGTGATGTGGGGCAGGATTAAAAACGGAACTCTTTTATGGGCCTCTCCTGCAACGCCGATATCGATTTGATCGCAAGCGAGACTCTCATCCGCCTTGGGAAATACGACTGTGATGGCGGTTTTCAAATGGGATTGGGCCGCATCGGGATCGGAGGTGATAAAGAGGGTCCGGCAGGGGAATTTTTCAACCACCTTTTGGACGATATTTCGAAAATAGTCGGTGCGCCGCGACAAGCGATTGAAGACGATGAGATTGAACAGGGATGCCCGCATGGTATTTTTGTGAGCTAGGGCCTCCCAGATCTTGATCAGCTCGGGCTCAATTCGATCGGGGTCGACAATTTGTTGAATGGTCATAGGATGCGCCAGTGTCTTCCATCTTTTTCAATCATGGCGTCTGCTGATTCGGGACCCCAGCTGCCGGCGGCATAATTGGGAAAATCTTTGGGTGCGTGAGCTGCCCAGTGATGTAAGATGGGATCCAAAATGGTCCATGATTGTTCCACTTCATCGGCCCTTGCAAAGAGGGTTGTGTCGCCGACAATGCAATCCCAAATGAGGCGTTCATAGGCCTCTGGAGCGCTTTGCCCGAAATAAGAACCGTAGCGAAAATCCATTTTCACAGGTTGGATGGGGCTGCTAGGACCTGGGACTTTGCAATTGATTTTGAGAGAAATCCCTTCGTCGGGTTGGATTCGGAGCGCGAGGACATTAGGAGAAGGGGCTTTTCCGGCCTGTTGGAAGAGGATACCGGGGGCGTCTTTAAAAATGATGGCGATCTCAGTCCCTCGTTTCGGCAGTCTTTTTCCTCCGCGCAAATAAAAAGGCACTCCACCCCAGCGCCAATTGTCAATGAAGAGGCGAAGCGCCACAAACGTCTCAATGTTCGATTTTGGCAAGACATCTTTTTCCTGTCTATAGCCCAAAACGTTTTGTCCATTGATGAAACCGGGGCCGTATTGGCCGCGGATGATCGCTTCTTCAAAATCAGAGGATTTGAAAGGGCGGATACATTGAAGAGCTTTGACTTTCTCATCGCGGATGGCCCTGGCGCTCAAAGAGGCAGGCGGTTCCATGGCGACCAGAGACAAAAGCTGCATCATGTGGTTTTGCACGATATCGCGCAAAAGTCCTTCCTCTTCAAAAAAATGGCCTCGCGTTCCGATCCCAATATCTTCAGCTACAGTGATCTGTACATGATCGATATGTTTATAATTCCAAAGGGCTTCAAAGATCGAATTGGCGAATCGGAAGACGAGGAGATTTTGAACGGTCTCTTTGCCAAGATAGTGATCGATCCTGTACGTCTGGTCTTCTTCGAGATTGTTGGAAATATTGCTTTGAAGCGCAAGAGCGGATTTCAAATCGTGGCCAAACGGTTTTTCGATCACAACGCGCGACCAGCGAGACGATGTAGCATGCGTATCGTAAACGAGGCCATGTTTTTTTAGTTTTTCGATAATGAGAGAAAAGTATTTAGGCTGCACGGAAAGATAATAGATCCGATTGCCTCGGGTGGCGTGGCGCGCATCGATCTGCTTTAAGAAGATCGCAAGCCGCTGATATCCTTCATCGGAATCAAATTCAGAGCAGTGGTAGAAAATCTCCTCCTGAAAATTATTCCAGAATAGCTCGTCGACCGGCTGGGTGCGGGAATAGGAGCTGATCCCCTCTTTGCACTCTTCTCGAAACAGTTGATGTGTTTTTGGCCTTCTGGCAAAGCCGACGCAAGCAAAATTGGGAGGGAGAAGACCGTCGCGTCCTAAATTGTAAAGTGCAGGCGCAAGTTTACGCGTCGTCAGATCGCCTGTTGCGCCAAAAATCACGATTACGCAGGGGTCGATGGTCCGCGACGTGCGGCCAGGCTCTTCCAAGGGGTGTTCATTGGGCATAATCAAACATCCTGTCGATGCAAAGGCGCGCCCGCTTTGCGGTTTTTTCTTCGATCGAAATGATCTGCCGCTCTTTCGGATCTTTCAAAGCTGCGGCGATGTCAGCGAGGCTATTGGCTCGCATATATTTGCAAAGATGACATCCTCCGACAAGGCGCGCTGCCGGAGCTTCGATATTGAGCCTTGATGCGACGCCGCACTCTGTTAAAAGGAGAAAGGGTCTCTTTTCAAATTGGTGTTCTATGACATAGCGATGTAAGTCGGTGGTGGATCCGACGATGTCAGCTTTTTGCACCACTTCTGGGTTGCACTCGGGATGTGCGAGAACTACGACTCCTTTGTGGCGATAGCGGATTACATCGATCTCTTCAGAAGTAAATTCTTCATGCACGTAGCACGTGCCTCGGTGGGCTAGCACTTCTTTTTCAATGCTCCGTTTTTTAAGCCAAGCCTGAACATTTTCGGCAAGCAGCCGATCGGGTAGAAAATAGATCTTATCATTCGGAAGTTTTTCTAAAATGTGGAACGCGTTGGAAGAAGTGACGCAGACATCGCACTCCGCTTTGACTTCTGCTGTCGTATTGATGTAGCAAACAAAGGTGTGGCTGGGATATTTGGCCCGCAGCTGCTTGACGGTGTTTGCATCGATGCTGTCTGCAAGCGAGCAGCCTCCCATCAGGTTCGGATCTAAGACGATTTTTGCGGGATTGAGCAATTTGGCTGTCTCCGCCATGAAACGGACGGAGGGAAATACAATCACTTCTGCCTGGGTATCTCGAGCCACTTTAGAAAGTCCGTAGGAATCGCCTACATAATCGGCAACGCCGTAAATGATGTCTGGATGAATATAGACGTGCGCTAAGATGATCGCATTTTTTTTCGCTTTGAGCTCGAGAATTTCATTGACGATAGGGGCCAAAAAGACGCAGCGCTCATAGGTGTATTCGCAAAGAGGGTTGTCTACTGCGATTGTTTTGAGTTTTGTATAAAGAGCGTCAGGCGATAGGGTGGGAATCTGCATGTTGATCCAAATAGTGTTGCAGCATCATGGTCGCCGCAGCCATGTCAATTTTTGCATTTCTCTCTTTTCGATTCAAAGAAATCTCTCGCAAGCTCGCATCGGCCGCTTTACTCGAGAGCCTTTCATCAATATAAACGATCGGGACATCTAGGGCCGTCGAGAGGTCGCTGCCGAATTTTTCAACTCGCTTGACCATTTCCCCTCTTTCTCCTTTCAAAGTAAGGGGAAGGCCCATGACGATGATGCAGATCGAATAGTTTGAAACGATTTGTAAGATTCTCGCAACAGCGTGTTTCCCACCTTCAATGGTGGCCAGCGGCAAGGCGACTTTTCTCCGTTCATCGGAGAGGGCAACGCCGATTCGCCTCAGGCCAAAATCGATCCCTACAACGCGCGTCTTATTTTCCAATCGCGCCTTTATTTTGTATGACAGAACGGAGGAAAGAGACAAATAGAGGGTGGGGATCGAGAGGCCTTGATTTGAATTCAGGATGGAATTGGACTCCGAGCATCCAGGTGCAGGCCGGATTTTCTGCAATTTCACAGAGATGTTCCTTTTGAAGAACTCCTGAAAAAACAAAACCTTTTTTTTCAAAGGCCGGTTTGTACTCATTGTTGAATTCATAGCGATGGCGATGGCGCTCCGAGATGCTCTTTCGGCCATATGCTTGAAATGCTAACGTGCCTGTTTTGAGCTCGCAAGGATAGGCTCCGAGCCGCATTGTCCCGCCGAGTCCTCCGATTTTTTTTTGTTCGCTGAGCATGGAAACCACCGGATCCATCGTATTCGGATCGACCTCCGTCGAGTGAGCATGTGCCAACCCAAGAACATTGCGGGCAAACTCAACGATCATAACTTGCATGCCGAGACAGAGCCCAAAATAAGGAATGTTGTTTTCTCTACAATAGCGAGCGATGAGTAGTTTGCCCTCCCAACCTCTTTCGCCGAATCCCCCGGGAACGACGTAGCCAGCGCACCCTGCCATCGAAGAGATCTCTGTGATTCGATCTGATTCATAACGCCGGATTTCAAGTTGCACGCCGCACGCAATGGCCGCATGCTGGAGCGCTTCAAAGACCGATTTGTAGGCGTCTTGGTGATCCATATACTTTCCGACGATGCCGATTGCAATTTTTTTCTGCGGCTGCAGCACTTTGCGAAGCATTTCTTCCCACAGCGTTAAATTGGCGGCCTTCGTCGGGATCTGCAGCCGTTTGCAGATCATAGAGTCGAGGCCCTGGCGGTGAAGCTCGATCGGAACTTCATAGATGCTTTGCGAGACGTCTTTTTCATCGAAAACCGCATCCTGGGGCACGTTGCAAAAAAGAGAAATTTTTGCCTTGATCTCCTCCGATAAGGACTGTTCGCAGCGGCAAAGGATGACATCTGGAATGATCCCGATTTGGCGTAAATTCTGAACCGAATGCTGCGTAGGCTTTGTTTTGACCTCGCCTGCTGCCTTGAGGTAGGGAACGTATGTAAGGTGGACGTTGAGGCAATCGGCCGTTCGCTCGTTGCGAAATTGTCGAATCGCCTCGAGAAAAGGGAGCGACTCGATATCTCCTACAGTGCCGCCGATTTCGATGATGACGACTTGAATGCCCTCTTCTTGCTCCGCACATGCAAGAATCCGCGACTTGATTTCATCGGTAACGTGGGGGATCACCTGGACTGTTTTTCCTAAATAATCGCCCCTACGCTCTTTTCGAATCACTGTCTCATAAATTTGCCCGGTTGTTGCATGCGAGGCCTTTGATAAAGGGGAATGGGTGTAGCGGAAATAGTGCCCCAGGTCGAGATCGGTCTCTGCACCGTCATCTGTGACGTAGACCTCTCCGTGCTGAAACGGACTCATCGTCCCTGGATCGACGTTGAGGTACGGATCGAATTTTAGTATCGCAATTTTGAGACCGCGAGCCTCGAGGAGCTGGCCTATGGAAGCGGCTGTCAACCCTTTGCCCAGGGAAGAAACAACGCCGCCAGTCACAAAAATATACTTTGAAGACATGATATGGTACAAGAGTGTAGCACGAACTCTTTTCGGAGGCAATATGGCACCGCTTGAGAAAAAAAGACTTGAATATCGGCCAAAGATTCCGGGAGTATTGCACGATCTCTCCCGGGTCCGTTTTGTACCCGCTGAAAAAACGGCGCATGTACGGGAGGAGATTGCTCATGATTTCCCGAAAACAAAGGACCGAAGCGCCCATCGCCTGATGTCCGCAATCCCTGTCAAAATAAATTCTTTGCGAATCGGTGTTTTCTTTTCTGGCGGTCCCGCTGCCGGAGGCCACAACGTCATCTGGGGGCTTTTCGAGGCGCTGCAGCAATTGGGTGCTGGGTCATGCCTCATTGGCTTTCTCTCCGGGGCCTTGGGCCTGCTTGAGAATCAATTTAAAAACTTGTCTCAAAAGGCGATTGATCCGTACCGCAACCAAGGAGGCTTTGATCTCATCGGTACGGGACGGACAAAAATTGAGACAGAGGCTCAGATGGCCGCTGCCATGCAAAGCGTCCAAGAGCATCGCCTCGATGGGTTGGTTGTGATCGGCGGGGATGATTCGAATACCAACGCCGCCCACTTAGCCGAATATTTTCTTCGCAAAGGATGCAAGACAGCAGTGATTGGCGTGCCAAAAACCATCGATGGGGATTTGCGAAGCTCTGAAATTGAGATTGCGTTTGGTTTTGATAGTGCGTGTAAAACGTACGCCGAGACGATTGGAAACATCTGCCGCGATGCGAAATCGACACAAAAATATTATCATTTCATTAAACTAATGGGGCGCTCTGCATCCCACATCGCTTTGGAGTGCGCTTTCGCCACGCAACCCAATTTGACCCTCATCGGAGAGGAGAAAAAGGGGCTAGAACAAATCGTCGAGGAAATCGTCTGTTTGATTGAGCAAAGAAAACAAGCAGGGAAGGAATATGGGGTCATTCTCATCCCTGAAGGGTTGATCGAATTTGTGCCTGAAATGCAAGGACTGATCCAAGAGCCGCGTTTGTTGGATCTCGATCCGCATGGAAATGTGAAAGTATCCCAAATCGAAACAGAGAAACTGTTGGCGTCTTTAGTAAAAAAGAAACTTCCTTCACTCGCCGCGCAAGAACATTTCTTGGGTTACGAGGGGCGCTGTTGTTTTCCTTCTAATTTTGATGCAAACTATGCTTATTCGTTAGGCCTTGCCGCAACCCTTGCTGTGCGCGATGGGTTAACGGGTGCGATCTGTTCGATTTCCCATCTGCATAAATCTCCAGAAGAGTGGACCGTAAATGCCTCGCCGATCGTCTCTTTGATGGTGATGGAGAAACGCCGCGGCAAAGAAATACCTGTGATACAAAAAGCCATTGTGGACATAAAAGGAACACTATTTGTAAAATTCTCTTCTCTTCGAAAGGATTGGGAAATGGAAGACAGATATTTGTATCCGGGTCCAATTCAATTTTTCGGAGATGTGCAAAGTGAACCACCCAACACCTTAAAGGAATCCGTATGAGTCAGCCTATCCATCCAAATCAATCTGCTCAGCTTCAATCCGCTCCACAGTCTCCGTTATCTGACAGACAGGCCCTTGTTTGCAGAACCATTTTGCAAATTGTCCTTCGCATTTTGATTCCGTTTGCAGCCATGTTCATGTTGGCAGCAGTACTGCCGCTTACGGGTTATACGGTGATTTTGAGTGCAGGGATGATTTCAATATGCGCCCTTGCGGCTCTTTTGTTTCAAAGACCCGGATCGATCTGCCCCCCTCCTGAACACCCCGGCCCTTCCGTGATTAAACCGAATCTCTCGCTCCCTGTGAACGCCATACAAACAGACGCAATCCCCGCAGACAGACCTCGGGGCATTCTAAACAGAGTGAACAATCAACCGGCAAATAATTGCTGGGCGAATGCGATTGCGCAAGTGCTGCATCAAACTCCGAGTATCTTGGGATGGCTTTGCAACCCCAATACGGGGTATCCGTTCAATGCATTCCGTACATTTTACGAAAATTACCAGGCAGCTGTGGATCAGAACATGCCCTTGGCTGCTGCAGCTTCTTCTCAAAGTTTGAGAGAGGCGTTTGCTGAGCTTGATTCGAGCATTTCTCTTGATTCAAATATAACTACTGATGCAGATGAGGCTTTGAGCGCTCTTTTATGGCACATGCCCGATCAGATGAAAGGAATCATGGGGGAAGAAAATGGAGCCGCCACGGAGTATCAGTTTGTGGAGCTTCAGTTGCACGTACCCCAGCCGGATACAGCAACTCCTTCTCCTGTTACTTTGCCGGAAATGATTGATGCCTATTGCAACGCAGGTTCAGAGCATAGAATTATTTCCCGCGCTCCTCAGGTATTGAAGATCACGCTGCAGCGGCATCAGCTAGCGGAGCCCTCTATGTTGCAGCAGTTCCATCTTGCGCAACCCACTTTTGTAAGACACAATCGGCCTGTCGATGCGCCAGAGCTACTGACGCTCCCTACAGAAGAAGGACCTATCCAGTATCGTATGAGAGGCTGTCTGCTTCACGGCGGCGGGCATTATACTGCGGGCATCGATACACCTCAAAGACCGTATCTGTGCGACGATGCAAGGGTCACGCCGTTGGGTCCTTCGGAGTGGACTCGTCTGAAAGCGTCGGCCACTGTGCTTCTGTATGAGAGGGTGTCACAAGATCAATCTTCTGCCACGCCCCTTGTCTGAAGCGGACATAATACGCTGCACAGAAAACGAATGAGTAGATGGCCGCCAAACCCCAGGCGTATTCGACTGCGAGATTGTTTTTTACTACAATCCAATACAAAGGGGCGAGAAGAAAAAGCCACACGGAAAGAGAGCCAAACACCAGCAAAAAGAGCGTATCGCCAGCGGCTGTCAGCAAGCCTCCCAGCACCCAGCGGATCCCATCGAAAAAGAGATAAAAGAATGAAAGGATCAGGCACATCTTTAGCGAGTCGATCGAGACGATCTGGCTTAAGGTTCCATTTTCAAAAAAGAAAATTTGGAGAGCAATCTCAGGATAAAAAATCATGATGAGAGAGGTGCTGAGCGAAAAAGGGATCAGCAGCATCACACCTGAACGGAGCACTTTATACACCATTTGAGGCTGTTTGGCTCCAAGAAAATTACCAGCGACGGCAGCAGACCCGCGATTCAACCCATCGCAGAAGAAAGAAAAGAAAATGAGAATGCTTTGGCATAAACTTGAAATCGTGATATGCATTTCGCTTAATGCGGTCATCATCCAATAAAAAACAGCCCAGCCGATGATTTCAAGCGTCACAAAGATGCCTTGAGGAAAACCGATCTTAAGACATTTTTTCATTTCTGCCCAATCGATGTGCCATTGGGCGGTACCAAAGTTGAGGCGGTTGTCTTTTTTTAAAAATAAAAATGCAAGGACGATCGACTCAAAACAATAGCCAAAACATGTGGCGATCGCAGCTCCTTCAATCCCTAGCTCAGAGATCCACCCGTCGACCCCGAAAATCAAAAGCCAATCCAGCAAAATGTTGAACACATTTGCGATGATCGCCAGCCAGATCATCATTTGCGTTTTTCCCTGGCCTATGAAAAATCCGGCAAAAGCAGTCAAAATCGCATAGCTTGGGGCAAAGATCATCAGCAGGCGAAAGTATTTGATTTCTAGATCCGCATAGCGGTCGCCTCCAAAAAATGCAGGGGCGCCCCAGATTGCGAGTGGAATGAAAAAGATGAGAGAGAACGCACAGGCCCAAAGCATTTGCCAGACCGGGATGCCCAAACGGAGGTGTTGTTTTGATCCGTTGTATTGAGCGACGAACACCTCCGACATTGCTGTAACCATGGCAAAGCCTCCCATGAACGCCCAGGCGAGAGTGCCTGCATTCACAGAAGCGTTGAGAGCCGGCAGAGAATAATGGGCAAGAAAAATTCTGTCCGTGAAGAGCATCAATAAGGTGGCAAGCGTCGAAATCATCAGTGGGTACGAGACCGTCCACAACTCTCCGACGCTTCCTTGCGGGAAACGGGTAAGCCCTTGCTGCTTTTGCATATAGAGATAGTTTTTGTAGTTTTTGATGACTATAACACGTTTTGGTGTTAAAAGTCTTTCGGACACCAAAAACTTGGTTCTTGCAGTTTAAAAAAAATTGTTTATTTTGCAGATATGACAAAGAGAATTTTTTCTAATCCACATCTAGAAAATTCCAGAAGAAGTATATGGGATATTATTCTTTGGAAATTAGGGTTTTACAATGACCCCGTTTTTAGAATCCCTCCTCCCGCTGATTTTATGTATCCGATCCCGCAGACGCCGGTGGATCCCTCTCTTCCCTGGGCTTGTTGGATTGGACATAGTACTTTTTTAATTGAAGTCGACGGGATTACGCTTCTCACAGACCCTGTCTGGGATTCTTATTGCTCCCCCATTCCATTGCCCGCCTTCAAACGCCGAACCGATCCGCCATTTTCTTTGGCCGATTTGCCAAAAATCGATTTAATCCTCATCAGCCACAACCATTATGATCATCTCGATGTAAAAACAGTGGCCGAGCTCCATGCGTTTCATCCCCAAATTGAATGGATCGTTCCAACCGGCCTGGCCGACTGGTTTCGCAAGAGGGGAGTGACGCGTATTCGAGAGCTTCATTGGTGGGAAACCAATCGGGAAGGACATTTCACCGTCACTGCCGTTCCGGCCCAACATTTTTCTGGGCGTACCCCATGGGATCAGAATCAGACCCTTTGGAACGGCTACGTACTTGAAACTAAGTCGAAGCGCCTCTATTTTATCGGCGATACGGGCTATAACCCAATCGATTTTAAGGCCATTGGCGCCCAATGGCCCTACATGGATCTCTCTCTCATCCCGATTGGGGCCTACGCGCCGCGCAGGCTCATGAAGCCGGTTCACGTCAGTCCTTGCGAATCGGTTCAAATTCACCAAGATGTAAACTCGCGCCTATCCCTTGGAATGCATTGGAAAACGTTTGCTTTGTCGGACGAACCGATTGATCAACCTCCTTATGATCTCTACCTTGCCATGCAGGAAAAACAGATTCCTTTAGAAAGATTTCTCGCTATTGAGCCCGGCACCTATATTAACTGGTAAAAAATTCAGATCCTGGTGGTCCTTCGTTCCTGCCTATTGAATTAATACGCAGAAACATGCGATCATCGATTCTAGCTGGCTTTCACGCTAGAAATTATCGCAAGAATTTGTGTTAAGGACCACTGCTCAGGATGAAAGCTAAATACGACTTTCGGGCCATTGAAAAAAAATGGCAAAAATTTTGGAAAGAGCACAAGACCTACAAGGCGGAGATCGATCCTTCAAAACCAAAATACTATGTTTTAGATATGTTTCCTTACCCCTCCGGCGCGGGGCTTCACGTTGGGCATGTGACGGGGTATACGGGCACAGACATCATTTCTCGTTATAAAAGACAACGCGGCTATAATGTCTTGCATCCGATGGGGTGGGATAGCTTCGGTTTGCCTGCGGAACAATTTGCGATCCGGACGGGAACTCATCCAGCTATTACCACAAAAGTGAACATCGCGACCTATCGCCGCCAACTCGAATCGCTCGGGCTTAGCTATGATTGGGATCGGGAATTTGCGACAAGCGATCCGGTCTATTACAAATGGACCCAATGGATTTTTACCAAATTATTTGAGCAGGGCCTCGCCTATGAAGCAGAGGTCAATGTCAATTTTTGCCCCGCTCTGGGGACGGTTCTTGCGAATGAAGAGGTCGAAGATGGCAGATCCAAAGAAGGGGGGTATCCAGTTGAACGGCGCCCGCTGAAGCAATGGATTTTGAAAATCACAGCCTATGCCGATCGCCTTCTTGCGGACCTTGATCTTCTTGATTGGCCCGATCACTTGAAAAAACTCCAATCCAATTGGATTGGCCGCAGCACGGGCGCTGTGATTGCATTCATCGAAGAGAAAACAAAACAGCCTATCGAAGTATTCACCACCGCGCATGACACACTTTTCGGCGTTACGTTTTTGGTGTTAGCGCCGGAACACCCTCTTCTTGTATCGATTGTTTCCCCAGATCACAAACAAGCGGTTCTGGAATACCAAAGACTCACTGCTGCAAAAACAGATCTGATGCGCACCGATCTGGCTAAAGAAAAAACTGGAGTCTGGACAGGCGCTTATGCATTGCACCCCGTTACAGGGCGAAAGATTCCCATCTGGATTGCAGATTACGTGCTGGTTGGCTACGGTACAGGCGCCGTAATGGGAGTTCCTGCCCATGATGCGCGCGATTTCGAATTTGTTTCGATTTACAACCTTCCGATTCTTCCTGTGATCGAACCCGATGGCATAGAAGAGCGGCAGGATGTCGCTCATGGCGCAAGGTGTTTTGACAAAAGAGCGGAAGGGACCATTGTCAACAGCTCCTACGGCCCCTTTTCTTTGGATGGTCTCCGTTCGGATGCCGCCAAAGAGCGGATGGCCGAATGGTTGGAAGCACATGGGCAAGGGAAGCGGACCATAAACTATAAGCTCCGCGACTGGCTTTTTTCCCGCCAGCGCTACTGGGGCGAGCCGATTCCCATTTTGCATTTTGAAGACGGATCGATGCGATCTCTCGGTTTAGACGAGCTTCCCCTTGTTCCGCCAAGCGTGGACGATTATAAACCGGCCGATACCGGCCAAAGCCCTCTGTTTAAAGAAAGGCATTGGGTCGAGATTGTCGATCCAAAAACAGGCAAAAAAGCGCTTCGAGAAACAAATACAATGCCCCAGTGGGCTGGATCGTGCTGGTATTACCTCCGTTTTTGCGATCCTGCCAATAGCATGGAGGCCTGGTCTGCAAAGGCAGAGCAGTACTGGATGCCGGTCGATCTCTATGTCGGCGGCGTCGAGCACGCCGTACTCCATCTTCTCTATGCCAGGTTTTGGCATAAGGTGCTTTATGACTGCGGCCTTGTCCATACCATCGAGCCGTTCATGACGCTGCGCAATCAGGGCCTTTTGGTTGCGCGCTCATACAAAATGGCTCAGGGCGGCTATCTTGCAGAAACGGATGTCATCGAGAAGGAAGGCAGCTTCGTTTCTCGGCAAACCGGCGAAGAGCTCATCGTTCAGATGGAAAAAATGTCCAAGTCGAAGCTCAATGGGATCTCTCCAGATGAGATCATCGAAGAATTCGGCGCTGACGCCCTACGCCTCTATGAAATGTTCATGGGTCCTTTTGAAAGGGAAAAAGTGTGGAACACCGATGCCGTCAACGGGTGTAAACGCTTTCTCAACCGTTTTTTTGACATGGTCTATTCCGATAAAGTAACCGATCGGGAGGATACTGATGCTTTGAAACTGACCCATCGATTGGTTCATGCCGTCACACACGATTTGGAAGTGCTCCAATTCAATACCGCTATTGCGCACATGATGGAGTTTCTCAACGCCTTCATTCCGCTCGACGCCTATCCTCGCAGCTGTTTAAAAATGGCAGTGCAGATGCTCTATCCCTTCGCGCCCCACATCGCCGAAGAACTATGGCAGCATCTCGGCGGCGCCTCGACGATCACATTTGTCCCCATTCCCGATATCGATCCCAAATACCTTGTCGACGACGTGGCAATGTATGTGATTCAGATCAATGGCAAGCTGCGCGGCAGGTTTGAGCTTCCGAAAGATAAAACAGAAAAAGAGCTGATGAATCTCGTTCGAAATCACCCGGATATCGAGAAGCATCTCACAGGAGAGATTGCCAAAACCGTTTTTATTCCGAACAAATTACTGAACATCGTGACCACATAAATGGCCCCTTTTTGGAAACGGCTGACCCAACCCATCCCGCACACTTCGGGAAGAGAGGTCATCTGGATCCACGGCGTCTCAGTAGGGGAAATCAAGGCGGCGCAGCTTCTCTACCGGGCGCTGAAAAACGCCGACCCGAATCGTTTTTTTCTCATTACCACGACAACGGAAACAGGGCAAGCAGAAGCTATGCGCTCTTTGCCCGATGCCGATGCGTACCGCTATCTGCCGATTGATTTTCCCTGGCTTGTGCGCAGATGGACGCGTCTTCTTCGTCCCAAACTATTTTTTCTCATTGAAAGCGACTTTTGGCCCAACCTTCTCAGCGCGGTCAAAGCCCATGGCGGAAAGAACATTTTAGTCAGCGGCAAACTCTCAGAAAAATCGGCTCACCGCTTTCTCACTTTTTCTTTTTTTGCCAAGCGCCTTTTCGATCGATTTGACTTACTCTGCGTGCAAAACGAAGAGCAGCACAGCCGCTTTCTTCCGCTCCTTAAAGACCCCTCCCGCCTTCAAGTAACAGGCAATCTGAAACTCGATCTTTCTCCGCAATCTGTCGACATCCCATTTTGGCGAAAGCGTTTGCAGTGCGGCACAAAAGCCATCGCCATCGCCTCCACGCATGGCCCCGAAGAGCTAAGCCTTTTGGACGCTCTTTGGCCCATCCAGGACCTCTTTTTTTTCTTAGCTCCGCGCCACCCCGAGCGCTGCGATGCCGTGGCAGAGCAGCTGAACAAGCGAGGCATTCCCTTTTTTAGATGGAGCAGGCTTGAAGAGAGGAGCGGATCTGAGCAGGTCCTTCTCATCGATGCGATGGGCCACCTTCCCATTTGCTACGCGCTGAGCCTCCTCGCCATCGTCGGCGGCAGTTTTGTTCCCATTGGCGGGCACAACATCCTCGAGCCGAGCCTCTACGGCCTTCCCGTCCTTTTTGGCCCCCACATGCACAACCAAACCGAGTTTGTGTCCCGTGTTTTAAAACTGGGCGCCGGCCAACAGATCGCGCTCGACCAAATTCGCCAGACCGTCGCCTTAATTCTTCAAAATCCCCCTGAAACAGGCGTAAGACGGCTCCGCGAAAGTCTCGGCGGCGCCCTTGAGAGGACCCTTTTCTCACTCAAAAAGGAGAACATTTTGTTATAAATTGCTGGCTGTGCTAGAATTTGACTTTCTCGTCTATCGCGGGGTGGAGCAGTGGTTAGCTCGTTGGGCTCATAACCCAAAGGCCGTAGGTTCGAGTCCTACCCCCGCTAATTTTCTTATTGGCGGTATAGCTCAGTTGGTTAGAGCAGCGGAATCATAATCCGCTTGTCGCTGGTTCGAGTCCGGCTACCGTCATCCTCAAGATCAGTCACTTACGATCCACTCAGTTCCTGCCACTCCCTCCTTTGTCAGAGAAAGGTCAGGATTATAGGGGAAAGGGGGGCTTGTATCTAAAAAAATCTATAATCCCGGAGTGAAGATATGTCGGATGGAGTAGTGCTAGATGATCCTGATAAAAAAATCTACGGCACTACAGAAGCTGGAGCCTCCGAAGAAGCTTGCAGCAATTGGTCTGCATGAATTTTAACCTCAGCTGGCAAAGGAGACAGCAACACTACAGCCCTCATCCTATCAGCAGCCACTATTCTTTGCGCTGGAGTTGCAAGATAGAACTCGACCGTAGAAGCGACCTCTGGCGTCCATATAGGCACATTTACTCCTCGCGCTATATCGGCTCCTATGCCAGTATGCGTTGCAACCTTATCGTTATAATTCCGGGTCAAATCTTTACGTATACCCTCATAATACAAAGGAACTGGAGGTAATCGGTCCTCTAAAATATCTCCACCTCTAAAGGGTGAACGTAGATTTCTGGCATCTGTCAATGCTGCTGGCGTTAGCTGAGCTAACCGATCTGCAGGCCAGGTAATATTCCATTGTGCTAAGTGAGCCAGAATCTCAGTTTTTTCATAAAAATGGCCATCTATAGCAGCGCAGGGACTATCCATCCAATCTTGTTTGATGACACACTCAAGCTCTACCTGATCCCGCTGAGCATGATATCGTAACAGAGACGGGAATACGACAGTTTTCCATCGATCCTTCTTCCAGCTACCAAACGCTGGAGAATTGAGAATCTCTCGTTCCAGGTTTTCATGAGCATTTTCAAGAGCAATGTTTGCCGAACCTAAATACCCAGCGCCAGCACCTGCAATGCCCACTTGGCACGCCGCCCCCACGCGCTCATTCTCTGAATGTCCAGTAAAATAAGCTCCTACAAACCCAAATATAGCACCCAGAATGCCGCCCCCTGCGGCCGCCTTGAGCTGTGTTCTTTCGGCAGCCACATGGACACGTTGAAGAAGATTGGGGTTTGCAGCTATATATCCTTGTACATTAGCATTGTTGATGCCTGCTCTTTCTTGCTGCGTCAACGCTAAACAAGAAGGCCCAATTAGCCCATCTTCGATTGGGGTAGGATGTGGAATTAACGCTCTAATCTCTGAAAGTGGGGTCATGTAAAATCTCCGGTTGAAAAGTTAAATAAACTGTATAATTATTGCGAGGCGCTATATTACCGTTAAGTTTAAAAAGAAAAAAACACTAGCAACTACTACGGTAATCTTTAATGATTTTATCAGAATCGGCGTGCAGGCATTTTTTAATTTTTCAAATAATGACATGTTGTCCCATGTTCTCTTGTGTTTAACAAGGGATCGTTGATCGTCTTGCGCATCCAAAAATAAAAGATGCTGGTGAAACCAAATCATATCATCACGCTCTTGTTCCGCAATTTTTTGACCGTATTCTGCAATATAAAGCCTGCTCAACTCTTCATCACAGAAGGTCAAAGTACTCCAAAGTTGTGGATCGCGTAACTGTGCGATGCCTTGACCTGCAAGGATTTTCTCAAACTCAGCTCTAGCCTGTTGTTCGCGGAACTCAGGGTCAGCATATTTCGATAGATTCTTAAAAGCACATTGGAGCACAGGATTAGACCCAGGGGTTTGCCCCGAATTTATTAGCGATGCTTTCTCCATTTCATAAGATCTGCGCTCTCCGCTCATATAATACGGAGCTCTTGTACTGGCCTCAAAAAATTCCTTTTCAAGGTGTTTCGGTACAAGCTCTCGAGGCGGACATAATTGAGGTGGATTCCAAAACGAATATATACTGTAAAATGACCGGTCTGCGACAGAGCTCAGACGGGCTGTTAAAGAAGTATTTTCAGGTGGCCGTCCAAAATGATCCCGGGCTCCTTGAACAGGGGGGTCTAGTAAATTCAATGCTCGCGTCGACATGTAAATTTCCTTTTTTTATAAAAAACAATTAATTTTAAAAGACATTGTGCCTGACTCGATGTATTTTAGCTAATTTAAAACAACTTCAAATTATTAATACAAAACCAACTAAATAGTTTTCGCGAATTGAAAATGCCCAGAAATACGGTTGGGTTTTGAATCTTTTGTATGTCAAAGGCAGCAACCTCCACAGTCGTTTGGGAGATAGGGAGAATCTTCCTCACTTTCTCGATAGTTTTTAGGTGAGCGTTGAGCTTATTTTGAAGCGAGGGCGCAAGCCACCCTTCCTTCTTGTTGCCTCGATTCAGAAATCGAGGTTTTCTATACCAAGTTTTTCGATATCTACGACCTCTACGACTTTGTACATCAGGTGCTCTGGAGCCGTGGCTGTTTGCTTGGCTCTAATTTGACTTCTTGGGTTATGTCCGTTTCGTGCAATGTTCGTTTTTTTGCGGCAAGATGTTGAGGGAGCTGTGAAAACTCCTCTTTTGGTAAGAATAGAACCCACTTCTCCTCACGAAAATGCAAATTCTCGTAAAAAGATGTAGCAGACTGGCATGATGTTAATGAGATTTTGTCGTAACCGCACATCTGAGCTACTCGAGCGGCTGTAATGATGAGCTGTGTCCCGGCACCTCGCACACTATGTTCCGGATCAAGCCATTTTTTGGGGTCGGAGAGCAGCCACCCTACTCTCACTGCAGACGCCAATCGATTCAATTGTATTTCCATCACCCCGCGAATATGGCCATGATGATCCTTAGCGATGAATAAGTTGGGATCCCAAGATACAAAATGGCTGGCGAGGTTCTTGAAAGGTTGGATTAGAGAGAGACTGGCATCCAACTGTATGTGCCGCTTCTCTCTGGGGATGGCGCGAATTTGATCGTCCCAATTTTTCAACACGGATACGAGCCGGGACGCCTCAGCAGAGCCGACCCGTTCTACCGTGAGATTGTTGAAGCGCCTCGCTCTGTTGCGAAGAGTACAACTGAGATGGGCGCGCTCTTGCAAAGCATGCAGCACTACGGCATTTCTCTCCAATTGCTTGTGAGTATATCGACTTTTCTCCTGCCGCTTTACAAAATTTCTCACCTCGGCAGACTTCCCTACGACTCTCGAAGGACAGTCGTCGTGATATCGCATTGTCGTACAAATTAAGGTCATAACAGGGGAGGATGATATATAATGCCTCAACCCTAAAAGGGTGAGGTATAGTTTCTGTGGGAGTTTAATTGAAGCGCCCTTTCTTTTCAAGAAGGAATGTGTCAACTCCCAGAGCACTAGAACCATTTGCAGGGGTTTTTCACTAAAAAGATTTGATAGATATTAGATTTTTGCAAAAATAGCGCTTTTCACTAACTCAGAGGCGCTTATGAGCAAAAAGAAACCAGTCGAGTTCTATTCAGCAGCCGACAAACTCCTTGATCAACAAGAGTTCGTCGAATCTATAGAGAAGGCATTCGTAGACATCCCCGATCCCAGGGTCCTAGACCATCAGTCGTATCCATTGGTCTACCTGTTAACCATGATCCTTGCGGCAGTAATCGCTGGAGCAAATGCGATTACCCAGATTCATCAATACGTGCATGTGAAGATCGACATGTTTCGGCGACTTCTGGGAATTGAACAACCGCCTGGGTATCTCGTATTTTGGTGGTTACTCGTTCGACTTGATCCTAACAAACTGCAAGAGACATTTCTCCATTGGATGAAGGAACTTCCTGCCGAAGTGAAGGAGAGGATCATCGCGATCGACGGCAAGCGCCTCAACGGCGCTTCCAAACAGGTTGTGCATCTTGTGTCTGCTTGGGAAATAAGGACATTGATTGAAATAACCACGAGACGCGAAGTAAAGGGAAAAATAAGCATGGAGAGGCGTTATTACATCTCAAGTTTGGTAATGACAGCTGAGAAAGCGATGGGCATCATCCGGAGTCACTGGGGCATAGAAAACCATTTGCATTGGGCGATGGATGTCATCTTCAGAGAAGATGACTGTACAGTAAGCACTGGGAATGCGGCGGAAAATTTTGCTTTGTTTCGACGAATGGCGCAGTCGGTTTTACAGGCTGAGGCTGGCGGTACTAGGGGGATCTCAATGAGGCGAAGGCAGGCGGCATGGAATGATGATTATGCGGTCAAATTACTTGGGATGGTAGTCAGCGGCGGAGTGTAAAGTATTTTTAATGAAAAACCCCTGGGGATGACAGGCTTTTATGGTAATGCAGATAGAGAACAATGCATACAAACCATTCAAACGGCCTTTGAACAAGGAATCTCTTTCTTTGACACAGCAGATAACTACGGTTTCGGTGAAAATGAATCGCTATTAGGCGCTGCGATTGCCCCATTCCGTGGAAAAGCATCAATAGCTACCAAGGTTGGCGTTGTTCGAAATCGAGAAACTCCGAATATCGTTTCGATCAATGGGACGCCAGAATATATCAAAAAGCAATGCGCGATCAGCCTTAAACGATTAGGCATTTCTACAATCGATCTATATTACCTGCACCACATTGACCCAAATACCCCAATTGAAGAAACCATCCATGCCATGGCGCAACTTGTAGCAAAGGGGATGGTACGTCATATCGGTCTGGGAGAGTTATCTGCAGAGAACATTCGTCGGGCCCATAAAGTCCACCCAATCACGGCCATTCAAGCGGAGTATTCTTTATTTTCAAGGGAAGCTGAAAAGCGCATTATCCCTCTCTGTAAGGAACTTGGCATTGGGTTTGTCGCCTGTGCCCCAATCTGTAGAGGTCTTCTCAGTGGAGACATAACCTCGTTTCAGGATCTAGCACCTAACGATTCTCGCCGAAAATTTCCGCGCTTTGAGTCAGAGAATGTAGTACACAATTTGAAGATCGTCTCAGCTCTCAAAAAAGTGGCACAGCACAAACCTTGCTCTCTCTCGCAACTGGCTCTGGCATGGATTTCTTCTCAATCAGCTTCTTTCGTCCCTCTTTTTGGAACAACACAGCCCGCACATCTCATGGAAAACATCAAAAGCACAGAGCTCTTACTTACGCAAATAGAGATCGATGCAATTAACGAGATTGTGTCGAATGGCATCATACACGGGGAACGTCATCCAGAAACAGTAAAGCCACTCTACAAAACTGACTAGAAGCCTAAAATTCCATCAACAAACAGCTTTTTTCCCTTTTGTTGATCGAATCTTCTCTCTATCAAAGTGAGGATCAGGCGTCGCTGGTTTTGCAATCTTGACGATTCCCTCTCCGGAATCGATCCATTTTTCCGCGAACGCAATGTGTTCGGTTTCTTCTAACCAGAGGTTTGGTTTGACTTGTCATCTTTCTTACTTTTTACTGCCAATTAGTCCGGTATTTAAACGCAGCCAATCGTTAATCGTAACTATAACTTGGGCAATAGTTATTGGTAAATTTTCAGCATTTTCTGCACGTAGATTTTTTAAATATTCGTTCCAGAAAGTTTGTAATTGCTTTATTTCATCCTCAGAATAAGTGATCGGCAAAGTGAGGGGAGTTTCTCGATGCTCAAAAACCAATCGTATAACCCCTTCTAGATTATGAAATGATGAAAACTCTGAAGAAAATATCAAGGAGTAAAGGTCGTGAAAGTCTTTCATACGGCTATTGAATGAGCCTCGATAAATAATGGTCTCTAATTTTTCGGCAAAAATAAATTCTTTGGGATAACAAGATAGCTTGACATTGCTTTCAAAAAGGACTCCTTTAGAATATGTCGTCAGCGGAATCGAATATTCAACAGCATCGACAATGTCTCCAAAGCCAATATCGATAGCAACTTTAAATCTGGTTTTTCCAAAATAGGCCATCATTGATACTTCAGCCCCTGGATATCCCATATGAGGATGTGTAAGTTCGCTTACTTTAATCTCTTGGAAGACAAACCCATCCTTCAGGTCAATCTTTGCAATTTCCTCAAAAATATCTTTTAATCCAGCAACTTCATTACTCAGTTTTCGTGCGAGAAAATCTAAATCGGTTGTTTCTCTTCCAATTTCGATATATTTGGAGAGGAGAATACCGCCTTTCAGGACAAAATGCTTACGGTGTTTTGAATTAGCCAAACGCACTAAAAAGCGCTCAAGCGTGAGACTTTGCCAAAGATCAGCAGGATCTCGATTTTTTTCTTTTGCGATAGCTCGCAGCTTTGCTTTGAATGATTTTTCTAAATCTGATGTCATGTTGTATACGATAAAATGTATGGGGTTATGTTAACACGCAATGCCTTTGCATACGAGCCTAATTTCTTAGGATCTGGCTTGTATTTAGTGCTTTGGAAATATCTCTGAATCGCTTTTATTGCAATTTCCTTGCTAAGATAGCGAAATGCATCAACGACGCAACGTTCTCTATCGAAAATGTGGACATTATATTCACCAAGCGCAATTTTGATTTTCCCTAGTGTAACATTGCGCATTCTGATGATTCTTGTATTAGGTCGCTTAGGAGGATAGGATTCGTGCGGTACAGCAATCCAAACCTCTCGCATAATTTGATCCGTCAGGCTGTAGTAACAAAGCGCAGAAATTAAACAAATGATCCCGTCGGGAATACTGACTGAGACCAGTGCCAAATTTTCCCACTGGAACTCAACTTCAGGTTCATATTGAGAGAAACGATAAGCTCCTGGATAAATCCTTTCTAGGGTGCCTCTTTTTACTAAATAAGCCAGAGCATGCCTGGGGATGCCCTGTTTTTCTGCCTCTGCCGAGGTAAAAAGAGGGACGCTGACAAACGGCTCTAATTTTTTTAGGTACTTTAATTGTCTCATTCCCTAATTCTACAAAACCTACCCAATTAAGTCAAATGGGAAGGTTTAGGAGAATTCATTCTGTGAGTATCCGCTGATTATAAATATTTGGTTCATCCGGCGGGTACTCGCAAGTCCGCTTTAAGTTGCTGATTATCAACGCTTGTTTTTCATATATTTTTGTGGTTTTTGGCGGTAGTTTTTCAACCGTCGTTGGATTTCTGAATAAAATAAAACTTAGCAATGTCATAAATATTTTGATTATGAGCTCTGTATGGATTTTTTCATTCGCAAACAGCTTTCTGCCGCCCTCCAAAACAAAATTTGGGTCTGTCGAGCGACAATTGGATACGATTTTAACAAAATAGGGAAACAGCTGTTTCCCAAATGGAAGGCCGGATTTTTTACGACAGTTTTGCGACACTTTTTATGACAAAATTCGAAGAATCATGTCATAAAAAATAGTTATTATCCCTGAGA
>Ga0364919_10169_pt1 | contig 25373 bp, 18 predicted proteins | sample SorcelJu500001C7_2_FD_206953 | JGI IMG/M metagenome (GOLD analysis project Ga0364919, IMG submission 206953) | Enriched cells from Trout Bog Lake Hypolimnion, Wisconsin, USA - BchlTB.June20.5000.01.C7 | ecosystem: Environmental > Aquatic > Freshwater > Lake > Hypolimnion/Profundal zone | place... | reverse complement strand
CAGGGAGTCCCGGCCTTTTCGGCGGTGAGGTAGGCGATGATGTCGGTGGCGTTGAGCCGGCCGGACTCGAGCACGGGGCGCATCGCCTGCTCGAAGAGTTGGCGTTCGGCGGCGGAGAACTGCTGCGCGAGGATGGCCGCCCCGGTGGGTGCCCACGGATGCAAGGCGGTGCCCAGGAAGGCGTCCCAGGTGGTGATCAGGGAGGGACGCACGTCGATGTGCAGTTCCAGGTGGATTTTGACGTAGCCGATTTCGCGCAGGAACTGCACCATGTCGCGTTCGGAATAGTTGACCAGCGGATTGTTCCAGATCTCCGCCTCGGTCGCCGGAAACTGCGCCGCCTTCCAGCGATGCATAAGCCGCAGGAAGGCAATATCCGGGTGCGCAGGTTGGGCGGCGATTAATTTGCCCAGGGATGCGGCCTCGAAGGCCTGGTCCTGAAAGATCGGCTCGGCGAGCGAGAGCCGGCCGCCGGGTTTTAGCACGCGATGAAATTCGTGCAGGGCGGAGCGCTTATCGGCCACGTAGGCCAGCACGGCACGGCAGGTCACCACATCGGCAGTGGCGGTGTCAATCCCCGCAAGTTCTTCGGCGGAGCCCGGGATGAAGGTGCACTGCTGGCGGACGCCGCGCTGGTCGGCAAGCCCCGCGGCGTGATGGAGGAGCGGGGCGGAAAGATCGGTAAATATCACATGCAGCGAAGGACCGATGCGCTCGATGGCGCCGAAGGCAATCAGGCCATCGCCGGCGCCGACATCCACCAGGGTCATGCCGGGTTGCAACTGGGCCCCATCGAGCACCCGTTTGCCGATGCGCTGGACATCTTCGGCGACCACGCGCTGGTAGGCCGCATCGCCGCCGTGCCGGTGCTTAAGCAGCCATGTAGACCAGGCATCGGCGGCTTGCTGGTTGGGATCGGGAATGTTGGACATTGCTTGTGAACTCCGCTTTGGCAGGCACCATGCACGGTGCGGCATGTATTGAATATCCTAATGGGCCTCACCATGCCGCACAATCTGGAGCATACTGGGCGGTGGCAGTTCGCCCGTGCGTAGCTGATCGCGATTGGGGCCCAGCGTTTCCCAGCGCAAACGATAGCTTACTCCCTGCTCCGCGGGCCCACCCAGATCGCCGGTCCACCGAACCTGCATGCCGGGGAAGGCGGATTGCAGGTGGTTCAGGTTGGGGTTGCCGTGCCGCGTGCCCGGCGGCGCGGCCGGCGGATGATAGAGGCCCAGGCTGTTGAGGCTTTCCGCGTTGATCAGGAATGCGCCGCTGCCATAGGTGACATGATGGTATGGCAGGAGCAAGTTTCCATCGGGCAAAGCGGTCACGGGGGAGACCTCGATTTCCCTGGCCAGCGAGCCGCCGCCCTGAAAATCCCACCGATAGGACCACGCGCTGATCTGATGGCTTTGCCAGCCCGTCGGATCGCGCCGGGCAACGTAAAGCTGGGAGTTCCCCGCGGCATCGTACTTCATATAGCTGACGATCACGCGGCCCTGGCCATCAAAACCCAGGGCGCATCCCCCGTTGATGATTCCGCCGTGGGCAGGCACGGGCGCGACGATTTCGCCGGTGGCCAGCGTGATCGGCAGGGTCAGGGGGTGGCCGGTGCTGGTTTCCCAATGTACCAGGTCCAGGCTGCGGGCATAGGTCAAATCATGATTGGTGGCGGCGTTGCCGCTGTCGCGCCAGACCCAGACCACGTGGAACCGGCCATCGGGACCCGGTGTAAAGTGCGAAAAATAGGCGTTCATTTTCCCGCCGCCGCTGGTCAGCGGTGTATCGAGCAGGCGCCGCCAGGTTTGGGTCCTGGTATCGTAGGTGTTGAAATATTGGTCGCCATTGCCACTGCGTCCGAAGCGGTAGGTGAAAATCAGTTCGTGGTGGGAGCCGGGCATAAAGATGGGATAGGTGCAGCGGTCTTCCTCCCGGCCCACCATGGCCGGCACCTGCTGAAGGCTATGGATATCGTCGGGACGGCGCATCCGAAAATAGACCAGCGGTACGGCGTGCATGTTGCCGGCCACGTGCAGGCATCCGGCATCATCCTCCGCCATGGTAATGTAGTTGTGACTGTCCCAGACGACGCGCGACGGCAGCTTGACGGAATCCCAGGTGTTCTCGGCCGTGTTTCGCGCGGCCAGCGTCATCTGGCGGTCGGCATCGTAGAAGGCTACATACTGCCGCGTGCCATGCGTCAGCAGGGCAAAGCCGACCGGATGCCCGGCCCAAACGGGCGCCACGTCCAGCACTTGATCGGCCGGTGGCGGCGCTGCGGAATCCGGCGTGGCGGCGCAGGGGTTGCCGCCGACCGCCACCAATAGCAGGAATCCAAAACCTATCTGCATGAAACGCCGCATAGTCAACACCGTTACAAGTTCGAGTTCGATCGCTCCATTGTGCCACTGGCGTAGCTATAACGGTTTTACGCGACAGTGATTGCACATTACCAATTCAAAGGGCAATTCCCCTGCAGGTAGTGCCTGGTGCCCTTTTCAGGGAACGGTTTTTACCGGAGAATCCCCCAGATTGGTCGGATACGCAAACAACAGTTGTTGGAAGATGGACAAATTTATGATGCAGGCCGTGATTCCTTTTGTTGCCCAGGCCGCGAAATTTCCTCTACGCTGGGACCAGGCGCCATGGGCGCCCGTGGCGGCGTTGGCTATCAAACATTTTCACAAGGAAGGCAGCACGCACCGCCCGCGGGCACAGGTGAAGTTGGGCTACGATCCGGCCCATCTGTACGCGGTGTTCCGCGTGGAGGACCGGTTTGTCCGGGCCAAATACACCGGCCATCGCGCCCCCGTGTACTGCGATAGTTGCGTTGAAGCGTTCCTTGAACCCGGGGCGCGGACGGGCTACATCAACTTTGAAACCAACGCCGGGGGCACAATCCTGGCGAACCTGATTACGGATCCGGCCCGCGTGCCGGGCGGCTTTAAGGCTTTTACTCCCCTGAACGAAGCCCAGTTGGCCCGGGTCGCGATAACGTCCACCCTGCCGCACGTGGTATGGCCGGAGATCAGCGAACCGACCACATGGGAACTGGGCCTGCGGATCCCCTTTGCCCTGCTGACGGAAATAACGGGCGTCCCGGCCCCGGTTTCGGGCACGGTGTGGCGCGGTAACTTTTTTAAATGTGCCGATGAAAGCACCCATCCGCACTGGGCCGAATGGGCCCCGGTGGGGGAGGAATTGAATTTCCACCAGCCGGCGAAGTTCGGGCAGTTGCAGTTTGGTTGAACGTGCAGCGGTTAATGCTGAATTTTCAAGGGACAAAATGCATTAACACGAAGTCGCCAAGCGATGAAGGCCCACGAACAATGCTCCATCAGGCTCCCGCAAAGGCTTACGGCGTTTCCAGGCACAGGACGGAGGCAATGGCATCCGGGGCTTGGGCCGGCAGCGTGACCGACAACTTGTCGCCATCCTGGCTCACCGCCAGGGCGGTCTCACGATTAGCCAGCATATAGGCTTTGGTAATCTTGTGCCCTTTGGTGTCGGCGATCGTAAACGTGGTGCCCGGCCACTTGAAGATGTGGATGTAGATCTTGCCGGCCTTGGTGGTGCAGCGCCAATCTTTGCCCGAAGACGCCGGCCTTTCCTTGCCGTAGCCGTCCACGGCCTTGGTCACCTTGCCGAACTCTTCGCCAAAGCAACTTGGGCTCGTGCCGTAAATGGCTTCGCTGTTGACCTTCATCCATTTGCCGACTTCCGCCAGGCGCTCCACGCTGGGGCCCGGAATCTCGCCTTCGGAGGTCGGGCCCACATTCAGCAGGTAGTTGCCGCCCTTGCTGGCGATATCGCACAGGTTAAACAGCAGCGTCTCAGTGGACTTCCATTTGTTGTCGTAACTCTTGTAACCCCAGGTGTCGTTGAGGGTCATGCAGGTTTCCCAGTCGCGGTCCTTGAAGCCGCCGACGGGAATGTGCTGTTCGGGGGTTTCCGTATCGCCTTTGTAGCCGCCGCCCAGGCGGTTGTTCATGATGATATTGGGGCGCAATTCGTGGACGACCTTGTAAATGCGGTCGGCGCGCTCGCGGGTCATATCGTGCGGGGTGTCAAACCAGAGCACGGCGGGGAAATCGCCGTAGTTGGTCAGGATCTCGCGGATCTGCGGGACGCAGACCTCATCAATGTATTTGTCCATGCTGCCATCCTGGGCTTTGTCCCAGTGGCCGCCGGAGGCGGCGCCGCCGGGGTGATGCCAGTCCTGGGCCTGCGAGTAGTAGAAGCCCAGTTTGATATCCGCTTTTTTACAGGCCGCGGCCAGTTCGGCCAGCGGATCGCGTTTGAACGGCGTGGCATCATAAATGTTGTAGCCATCAACCTTGGTGTGGAACATGCAGAAGCCGTCATGGTGTTTGGAGGTGATCACCATGTATTTCATGCCGGCGTCCTTGGCGATGCCGACCCATTGCTCGGCATTGAACTTGGCGGCGGTGAAGTCCTTGGGATACTCGGCGTAGCGGGCCACGGGAATCTTGCCGCGATTCATGATCCATTCGCCAATGCCTTTGATCTGCTTGCCGTCATAGGTGCCGGCGGGCACGCTGTAGACGCCCCAGTGGATGAACATGCCGAACTTGGCCTGGCGCCACCAGCCCATGCGGGCATCGCGCTGTTCCTTGGTTTCCGGGGCGTCGGGCGGGGGACCGGCCGGTGCGGCAGCGCGGGTCAGCAGGGGGGCCATGGTGGCCAGCAGCAAAAAGGCTGGGGCCAGACGTGCGTAGAGTCTCAATTTCATGCGTACAATCCTTTCCTGCGGTTGGATTCAGCATCTCTGCCGAACAGGTCTGGCGGGACAACCGACGACGGTTTGGCCCGCGGGTACATCATGGATAACGGTGGCGCCGGCGCCAATAATGCAGCGCCGGCCGATACGAATCCCGGGAATAACGGTGGCTCCGGCCCCCACCAGGGTACCGCTGCCGACGCATACCCCGCCCGCCAGGGTGGCTCCAGGGCCGATGTGTACAAAGTCTTCCAAGCGGCAATCATGATCGACGGCGGCGTGGGTGTTAATAATGACGGCGGTGCCAACGGTGCTGCCCGGCCCAACGAAGGAGCCGGCACACACCACGCTGCCAAGCCCGATAAGCGCGGCGGACGACACCACGGCGGCGGGGTGCACCAGCGGTGGACACGTGAAGCCCAACCGGGACACCTGCCGGGCCACGCGGCGCCGCGCGGCATTATCCCCAATGGCCAGGGCGACATGGAGCATGGGTTTGGCCTGGCATAATGTTGCCAGTAAACGCAGCGGACCCAGCACGCGCACCTCATCGATGGCGGTGCCGGCCAGGGCGGCGTTGTCATCCAACAGGCCATGGAGCGGCCCTGTGGGCAACAGCCGCAGCAAATCCACAAGAATCCGGGCGTGGCCGCCAGCGCCGACAATAATCCAGCCTGCGGGTTTAATAAAGCCAACTCCGTGTGAACAGGGAACGGGTGACATGTCACATGTGGAAGCATTATAGGTCGTGGGGTGAGGAGAGCCAACCGGGGGGCAAAAAAATCTGCGGCGCAGGTACGTTCAGGGCTTGACGCTGGCGTTACGATGCTACAATATACAGTTGTGCGGCGCTAGCTTGGCGGGTGCTGGGAGTTCCGGTAGAATTCCCTGGTCTCTCCCTAGTCACTCCGGGCTTGCCGCAGAGGGACTTCTTGGGCGTTTCAAACACTCTTAAGGAAAGGAAGCGCATGTCGGGAACTATTGCGATGGAGCACGGTCGTGGGAGTGTCCTTAATGTATCATCGCGCGTGCATGCCTGCGCTGTTAAGCGGGCGCTGCGCCTGGCCGTGACGTGCATAGCCGCCGGTGCGGGGTTGGCGCTGACGGGTTGCGCCAGTGATACCGGCCAAAATATCGGCGACTATCTGAATCTCCGCAATTCATTCCTTGATTCCTCACAGGTGGGGCGCTTCGACAAAGCCAACCCCTGGGGCAAGGTTAAGCCGGTCAAGTGGCCGATTCTCGATCAGTTGGATGTTGACGATGAACCGCTCAACCGCTGGGCCAGCGCCGTCGAACCGACCCCGTCCGATCTGGTTCCGGAGGTCAAGGAATATACCCTCGCCCCGGGTGATACCATCTCGGTGGGCGTGTTTGAATTGCTGTCGCCGGGTGCCGAATTCGCCCAGCAGCGGCGCGTCAACGAACTCGGTTATGTCAATCTGCAAACGGTTGGTCCGGTGCTGGTCAGCGGGTTAACGCCCTCGCAACTGGAGGCCAAGATCGCCCAGACCCTGATTGAAAAGAGAATTCTGCCCGCCCCCGATGCCAATACTGCCGGCCCGCAGGTCAACGTGCAGGTGCTCGATTCCCGCCAACGCGTCTTCTCGTTCCTGGGCACCATCGCCCGTCCGGGCACTTATAACGTCCTGTCTGCCGATTTCCGCCTGCTTGATGCCATTGCCCTCGCCGGTGATATCCCGGTGCAGCCGGGTATGGATAACCTCTATATCATCCGGCAGATCCCCTTTACGCAGAAGGGCGGCGAGGCGGCCGAGCCGGCCCCGGTAGCACCAGCCAATGTTCCGCCGCCAACCACCAATCCGCTCGGTACGCTCGAGCAGATTGAAAAAGGTTCCCAAACAGCGCCGGCCAAGAGCCCGGCCGGTGGGCCGCAGAGCTTGGGCGATACCCCGGCCCTGTTGCGGCCACTGCCCACGGCGGTGGTGCTGAGCGATGCCAAACGGGCTGGTACCGGCGGCTCGATGGATGCCGCTTTGGATATTTCCGGAACCCAATTGGCCGCCGCCGATACCCCGGCCCATGAGGCGGTTGCCGTGCCTCCGCCTGCCACCTCCGCCGTGGTTCCCGCGGCAGCCCCGGCGGCAGTACCGGCGACGCCGCTCACCCCGGCCGCCCAACCGAGCATGGCTGGGGCTCCGGCGACCAAGCCCGCGGCCGCCAGTCCGGCCGATATCAAGGCGCTGGAAAGCGCCGTGGGCCAGGGGGCACCCAATGCCGGCACCCGGTTTGTCTTTGTCGATGGCCGGTGGGTTCCGATTCCCGCCCAAGGGCCCAATACGACCATCGGGCCGAAGCGCCCCGGCGTGGCCGTGCCCACCACCAACGAGATTTCCGTCTCCGCGCCGCCCGAAAAGCTGGTGCAGCAACGCATCATTCGCATCCCCATTTCCGCCCTGCGTGAAGGGGTGGGCAAGTACAACATCGTGGTGCGCCCGGGCGACGTGATCAATATCCCCCCCGTGGAACCCGGCGAATTCTATATGATGGGCAACATCGCCCGGCCCGGCGTGTATGCCTTAACGGGGCGCAAAGTGACGCTGAAAATGGCCGTGGCCGCCGGCGGCAACCTGGGTGCCCTGGCGATCCCGCGCCGTTGCGACCTGATTCGGCGCGTCGGCAACGATCAGGAAGTGACCGTGCAGGTCAACCTCCAGAAAATATTCGATGGCGAGCAGCCGGATGTATTTCTCAAGGCCAACGATGTCGTCAATATTGGTACCGATGCCATTGCGCCGTTCCTGTTGATCACACGCAACGCGTACCGTGCCAGCTACGGCTGGGGTTATGTGTACGATCGCAACATCGGCGAGAATAACAATAACAACACGAATTCTTAAAGCGGTCGCGCATCGTCTCCGTCCGCTCGTTTTTCCCGATTCCCTTGTGGCCATCCACAAGGGAATCTTTTTTATTTTTTGGGTCATTACAAGCTCCGGCCTTCCGTTCGACAGCCTCACGCCCTGAGCTTGTCGAAGGGAGCTTGCCGAAGACTGGCTACTGGCTTCGGCCTTCTCCCTCATGTTAGAATTCGGTTCGGGATCTTATGGCTAAAGCAAAAATACGCACCTACTTTCTCTGCCGCAACTGCGGGTCCATGCAACCCAAGTGGATGGGCAAGTGCCCGGAGTGCGGGGCCTGGGATGCGCTCGATGAAATGACCAAGGCCACCGCGGACCCGCACCGGCCCCGGGCCCTGGGCGGCGCCGCCCATGCGCTCCATCCGGACCACGCCAGTGAAGTGCTGACCCTGGGCGAGATTCCACCCTTGGAAGTGCCGCGGATCACCACCACCCTCGACGAATTTGACCGCGTGCTGGGCGGCGGGTTTGTGCCCGGGTCGGCAATTCTGCTCGGCGGCGAACCGGGCATCGGCAAATCTACGCTGCTGCTCCAGGCCCTGGCGGCCCTGGCCCGGCAGGGGCATGAAGTGCTGTATGTCACCTCGGAAGAATCCGCCCAGCAGACGCAATTGCGAGCCCAGCGCCTTGGGGCTGGACAGTCACCCTTGAAGGTGCTCGCGGAAACCAACCTGGAAAAAATCTCCGCCCAGATCCAGAAACTCCGCCCCGTGCTGGTCGTTATCGACTCGGTGCAGATGATCTACCAACCCTCGAATCCGGGAGCCCCGGGCAGTGTCTCGCAGTTGCGCGACTGCTGCACGGAACTGGTCTACCTGGCCAAAGCCGGCGGCAGTGCCGTGTGCATGGTCGGGCATGTAACCAAGGAAGGAATGCTCGCGGGGCCCAAACTCATCGAACATATCGTCGATACGGTGCTCTATTTCGAAGGCGATTCGCACCACGACCATCGCATTGTGCGCTGCGCCAAGAATCGCTTTGGCACCACGCTGGAACTGGGCCTGTTCCGCATGACCGGCGAAGGCCTCGAAGGCATCTCCGATTCGGCCAACCTGCTGCTGGAAACCCACGAAGTGGCCAAGCCCGCCGGTTCGGTGATCACCGCCGCCTTGCAGGGTTCGCGCGTGCTGCTGGTGGAGGTACAGGCCCTGACGGTGGAGGCGGGCCTGGGGAATGCCAAACGCAAGGTCTCCGGCGCCGATGCCGCCCGCGTGGCGATGATCATTGCCGTACTGGAAAAACGCGGTGGCCTGCGCCTGGTCGATAAGGATGTATTTGTCAACGTGGTCGGCGGGATCCGCCTGGGCGATCCTTCGGCCGATGCCGCCATCGCCCTGGCCATTGCCTCGGCCCACATGAACCGCGGCCTGGCCAGCAATACCATCGTGCTGGGGGAATTGGGCTTGCTCGGCGAGTTCCGTGCCATTGCCCAGTTGCCGCAGCGCCTCACCGAAGCCCAGCGTCTGGGGTTCCTCACCGCGGTGGTGCCGGCGCACCGCATCAAGGCGCTGCCCAAAGTGCCGGGCTTGCAGATCGCTGCCTGCAAGAACATTGATGAAGCCATTCAATTGTTGGGTTGATGGGCACACCGCTTATCGGCGGTTGCGGTTGAACGGCGAACCAGGGGGATCGATTTCCGTATAATCGGCGTTGAGCACATCGCCGGCTTCCGCCGCCAGTTTCTGCGCGTCTTCGGTGATCTTTTCGAATACCGTCGCCTCCTGGTGCAGATGCCCGGCGAGTTCCTTGGCCGCCGGCGGGATCATTTCCGCGTTGCCCTTGATGGTGCGCAGTTGCTGCATATCGGTGTTGGCCAGGCCGCGTTTCTTGTAATGCTTTTCCGTGCGGCCGCTGCCATCGAGCACCGGCAGCCAGAATTCCACAAACTTCTCAGCATTACCCTGGATGGCATGGACGCTGATGGTCATCTGGGCCAGCGATGCTTTCATGAGTTTTTCCGCCACGCCGGCAAGTAGCGTGCGTTCCTGGGTGACATATTCCGTCGCGCCGGTGGCAGCCAGTTCCAGCACCTCCAGATCCTCCAGCGTTTTGGCCAGGGCGGCAATCGGCAGCAGGGAACTGCCCTTTTCCACCGCGCCGCTTTTGGCCTTCACGTCGCTCTGTTCATCGCCCAACAACGCATTGAGGGCGGCCGGCCGCTGCGCGGCATTGGTCAGATCGAAGGCGGCCGAATGCGCCGTGCCGGATGCAGCGGTCGAACCCGGGCCGGCCAGGACGGCATGGCGCGGGGTGTATTGCAGGTTGGTGGAACGCTTGAGCAGCAGGGCCGTGGCGCTGGCCAGGGCGGCGGCGGGGCGGTTCGGGGCATCCTTGCCCGCCATGGCAAACGCATCGAGGGCCTGGCTGTTCATGCGCAGGCGCAGGCAGCTTTCGGCCTTGAGCATATCGAGGTTATAGGCGCCATAGTCCGGCAGGATCTTTTTGTTCGGCTGGATCCGGTTGATCTGCTGGAGCACCACGCGGTATTGCTGCTCATCGAAAGCGCTTTTGAGTTCGTCCATCGTGAAAATCTTGTTGGCTTCTGCGGTGGCGGGCCCCGCCGGCTCATGGGTGGCGGGCTTGGTTTGGCCGCGGGCCGGCAGGCCATAGGCCGGCAAGGTCAACGCGATACAGTACAGGACAATCCACGACTTCATGGTTGGGTTCCTCCCGCTAAGGGGCCCGGGATCAGGGCGGTCCGGGCACTGCCAGAGAGCTTAACGCTGGTATTGTGACCGTTTTTGCGGTGCAGGAAAAGTGCCCCGCAGTAGATTGTGTTAGTGGTGGGGTCAATGGTTCGGTGGTCCGTGGGGCGGGGCGGCTACAGACCATCAAACCGCGGACCCGGCAACAGACTTTGGACCACTGGCTACGGGCAGCCGCGAAGTTGACGACGATGTTGACCAGGCAAAACCACGCGGATTCCGGGGAAATCATCGATGTTGACCAGCGGGAGAATGCGAAATGCGAGATGCGAAAAAGGAAATGCGGAAACAGTAATCAGAATCCAGGTTTTGGAACCACGAAAAGCACGACGCGGCACGAAAGATAGGCGGGGTGGATTGGCGCGCAGTGGTGGCGCATCGTGGCGCCGGTGCCCCCACCGGCGTCTATTCCACGTTTGCCCACCAAGCCCAAATACGCCGGTGAGGGCACCGGCGCCACTTCAGGCCGGCGCGATCTTTGGGCGTGGAGCAGGGTGACGCGCTGGGCGCCGGTTGCCAAACCCGGCGCAGGGTCATGCGCGCCCTTGCACGTACCGCATTGCGGCGCGGGCGTATGAAGTTTCCAAAGAGCAAAAATGGGCGGCTTGGGCCGCCAAGAAGGGCAAAAACGTCCAACGATCAACGTTCAATCCCGACGCGTCGGGATTCAAAGGGGAAATGCCTGGAGGCGGCGCGGCGCAGACGATAAGCCGGCGTTCTTCCAACTGGCAACTTCCAAATTCCAACTTCCGGGACTTATTCACTGTTTGGTGTGGCACCTCATTGCTTATGAGCCATGACGCGTTGACAATGAACACAGACGAGGACCTCTCGAACAGGACTTCGACAAGGAGCCCCGGCCTCCCAACCAGAGCGACCTTTATCGCGAGTGATGAACGACGACCGGCGGGCTCCTCTTCCCGCGGACGGCGTTTACTCGACTATATATAGCGTTTTGATTTTTGGCGGCGCGGCATTTCGGTAAAGTGTTGTTAGGTCTATGGTTGAGTATTAAAAACCGTGTGATTTAGGCTCCAGACGACAAATTCTTTGCATTTTCTTTTGGTGCCAGCGGTTTTGATGCCGCGGATGATGGCAGAACCTGGATGCTGGAAGGGGAACCGCGGCCATGATTTGTTAATGTTGGATAATGGATCCTTGTGAGGATCTCGCGTACGAAGCTGCCGGTATGTATGGAAACATGCTGTTCATTCCAGATAAAGACCGTCATCATGCAAACCAACAAGCGGGGTTTCCGGGAAGCAGTTGGAGCGTGCCGTTTGACAGGGGCGCCCACAGGCTATTTCATGATTCGTTGCGTGATAAACTGTGGCGGCCTTCGCGGCGAGCGAATAAGTGGCCGACAATTGGGCAGTATGATAAGGCTGTTCGGCAGGCTTTCGGTGATGCTGGCTGTGCGCCTGAATTGGCGGATGCGGTCGCGGATTTTGCGAAGACCGAACGCGATCTCTTTGGGCTCAAGGACAGTGATAAGCTTCCGGCTTGGCCCTACCCGAATATATCGCCAATCTGAGTACCTGATATAATCACGATAGGGCATAAACCGTTGCAGGGCGTCCAATATACTGTGGAAGAAACATGGAAAAGAGAACTCGATATGCTCTCGAAGCCTTGGAAAACATTGAGTGGTTTGCCCATGTTGGCGAGCCAATTGACAACTCAAAGGTGGTGCAGGCGTCATCATGGGAACAGGCTCTGCGCAGATGCCCAGCAATCGGCGACAATTTAGAATGGGAGAACGTAGCCTGGGAAGTGCATGCGAGATGTTGCAACACGTTGGCGAGTCTCGCTAAAGATCGATGTGATAGCTGGAACGACCGTGTTGACGAGTTGAATCCTTATATTGATTCCCTGCTCGTACGCAAACTCGATCCCATTGTCAGACAGCGGGGCCTCGCTCACGAACTTGTGGAAGCGGTTCGGCAAGATATCAGGTCCTATCTTTTGGAATGCGAGTTTGCCGACATCGTGCCGCCGGGCTTCTATTCTGCATTCGCATACTTCTACGCGGCCGGCCATTTCCCCTGTGGCTGGAAGGGCGACTTTCCGAACGTAACAGAAGGAAAACTGGTGATTTATTAGTACCCATTCCGTTAGAATCGGGAAGCAATTGGAGCGTACCGTGTGACACTGGCGCCCACAGGCTATTTCACAAATCGTTATGCACAAATCTTTGGTCCCTATACAGGAAAGGCGCTTCCAAATATAGACAGCCGCTAACAAATGCCGATTACGACGCGGCCATCCGTCGGGCGTTCAAAGATGCGGGGTGTGCGCCGGAATTTGCCGATGCTGTCGCGGAGTTTGCCAAGGCCGAGCAAGACGTATTTGAGTTGAAGGATAGCGACCAAATTCCGCGACGCCCCTATCCGTAAATAAAATGGCCGCCGTTGCAATGGCAAGCAGAGAGGAGCCCCCCTAATGAACCAGAATACAAGGAATGCGCTGGATACGCTTGCTGCATTCGCGTGGTTTGAAAATGTGGGCAGTCCAATAGATGACAATCGCGTGGTGCAGGTCTATTCTTGGGATGAGGCTATCGGTCATTGCGCGGGCCGGCACTGGTCGGACATCACTTGGGAGGCGCAGGCGAGAAACTACAACACGTTGATGGCAATCGCGCAAGGCCATAACTGGGGAATGGTCGCAGTAGAATTAGGGCCGCTCACCGAAGCTATGGTTGATAATAAAATCGGCCCTGTGGTTCGACGGTGCGGACTTCCCAAGGCATTTTCCGATTCCGTCCGCTACGATATATTTCTTTTTGCAATGGAATGTGAATACAATGACGTCATCCCCGCCAATTTTTTTACAATGTTATCCTATTTCTATTACATCGGCCATTTCCCCTGTGGCTGGGATGGGGACTTTTCCCATGGACGGTTAATCGTGTTTTGATTATTCCAGCTTCCCTGTCAAGGATGGAATCACTATGGCCGAATCTAAACAATCAATTAGTCCGCGTCATCCAATTCCCATATCGATGGACGAAGCGATGAAATGCTTGCGCCAGGTGCCTCCCCGCTTGCCCTTGCCGGAGACCGATGCTGATGGAGGCAGGCTCCGCAATGCGCTACATGGATCAGGCATTTGCGATTCTTTGGCTGACGCGGTAGCGGATGCTTATAATCTGCCGCTTGCGGGTGAGCAAATGAAGAAGCAATCGCTGCCCACGGACGAGGCTGGCTGATGTACTCTCGTCGATACGCCAATCTCGCCGGCATCACCTACGGGATGCGGTCCAATGGCAATGTGCTCGAGACCATCCTCAAGGATCGCTTCAATAGTGACGCCGGTGCCCCCACCGGCAGGCGCGGATTGTCGCGGCATTTCTGGCGGCAGGAACGGTTCAGATCCAAGGCGAATACACCTGCACGACGCGGACACTCACCACTTCGCCCGGGGGCATTTCTCAGTACCGATGACCGTCTTGGGCCAGATGAAACACGTGCAAATCTGACAGAGGCTGGTGCGCGACGATCCGGCGTTGGCATGGAGGCAGCCGGCACAAATTGACCGCCGCTTACGGATCACTGGCTCTGCCGCCCGATCCACGTGTAGTGCCGCCATGGTGAGGCCGACGGCGTCGGTCCACGCCGTGGTGAAACTGAATGGAGTGCCATGCGACGGGGGGGGGTGTCGACGGGAGAAGGCGGTTGTTTTCGCGGATTATTGGTCATCATCGCACCAGGAACGGAGCGTCTCTGCGGAGGCCAACGAAAGATACACATCCATTTTTATTTATTCGCTACAGTTGGTCAATAACGGCACCGTGCGCCTGGCCGAAGCGTTCGCTCCGACCGGTTTTGACCAGGGCGATGAAGCGGCCGCGGATCGGGAAGCAGCCGAACTGCTGGGCCCATGGCGTGCGTCCTCGGGCCGCTATGGCTGGCACTCCGGTTGGCGTTGCACACCAGATTACTCAACTATTCTTTCCCCCACGCCAACGAAGGCCGCTTGCCTGCGTTACTAGTCATGACGATAATCAGCGTTCCACACGCCCGGTGTGCGGGACTACGTGGAGCGCTTAAATCACGCGTTATAGCGCGTAAGGAGTTGGAAATGTTGAAGATGCGAAACCTCGGACTGTTGCTGATGGTTGTGGCGATTCTGGGCCTGCCGGCTATCAGCCTGGCCAAGGGCAAGAAGAGCAAGACGCCAACCCCAACCACCTTCGATTTGCCGGCCACCATCGCAAAGGTGGACAACGGAACCGTCTCGGCCACGTTGGACCTGCCGACAACCGCTGCGACCACGGTGACCATCGACGGCAACAGCAAGACCCTGGCCGATTTGAAAGCCGGCCAAACCCTTACGGTGACCTTCTCCGGTTCGACCATCTCCGCGATCGTCGCCACAACGCCCACGAAATAGAAGGAGTTCAACGTGCGGAAACTGACTGGCCCATTGCTGGCCACTGTGTGTGCCGGCTCCGGCCTGTTCCTGGCCAGCGCCCGCGGCGCCGCCGATGCTCCGGCACCGGTGCGCCCCAATATCGTCTTTATCTACGGCGATGACGTCGGCTATGGCGATGTCGCCTGCTACGGCGCCACCAAGGTGCAAACACCCAACATCGACCGTTTGGCCAGGGAAGGCTTGCGCTTTACCGATGCCCATTGCACCTCGGCCACCTGTACCCCATCCCGCTATGGGATACTTACCGGCGAATACCCGTGGCGAAAGAAGGGCACCGGCGTATTGCCGGGTAATGCTTCATTGATCATCGCGCCCGGCCGTTTGACCTGGCCCGGGATGCTCAAAAAAGCCGGCTATACCACCGCCGCCGTCGGTAAATGGCATCTGGGGCTGGGTACCGCCGAGCACCCGGTGGATTGGAATGGCGAAATAGCGCCCGGCCCCTTGGAAATCGGCTTCGACTACGCCTTTATTATGCCGGCCACCGGCGACCGCGTGCCGTGCGTCTACATCGAGAATCACCGCATCGTCGGCCTCGACCCCAAGGATCCCATCACCGTCAGCTACAACGGCCCGCTGGATGACAGCCCGGAAACCGAACCCACCGGCCGTAATCACCCCGAGCTGCGCAGAATGCTACCCAGCGCGGGCCACAACGACACCATCGTCAATGGCATTCCGCGCATCGGTTTCATGCGCGGCGGCCATGCCGCCTTGTGGGTGGACGAAAACCTCGCTGACACGCTTGCCAAAAAAGCCACCACCTTTATCGAAGAGCACAAGGACGGCCCATTCTTCCTGTACTTTGCCACCCACGACATTCACGTGCCCCGCGCGCCCCATGCCCGCTTTGTGGGCAAAAGCCCGCTGGGCGTGCGCGGCGATGTGGTCGATGAACTCGACGATTCGACCGGGCAGGTTCTCGCCACCCTCGATCGGCTTAAACTCACGGATAACACCATTGTCATCTTCTCGAGCGATAACGGCCCGGTCATTGATGACGGCTACAAGGACGGCGCGGTGGAACATCTCGACGGCCACCGAGCCGCAGGCCCCTGGCGCGGCGGAAAGTACAGCCTGCTTGAAGGCGGCACCCGCATCCCCATGATTGTCCGCTGGCCGGGCCACGTAAAGCCCGGTGTCTCGGAGGCCCTGGTCAGCCAGATCGATTTCACCGCCTCGTTTGCGGCACTGGTGGGCCAGACCCTGGGCTCCCACGATGCGCCCGACAGTGTCAATACGCTGCCGGCCCTCCTGGGCACTTCGCCCACGGGACGCGACGTTCTCGTCGAACATGCGCAGCCCCAGCGCGTGGCGCTGCGCCAAGGGTCGTGGAAATACATTCCACCCACTGCCGGTGCGAAATTCCTGCGCGAAACCAATACCGCCACCGGCTTTATGCCCAGGGACCAACTCTACAACCTGGCCGACGACCCGGACGAAACCCGGAACGTGGCCGAACAGCACCCCGACCAGGTCCGGCTAATGGCCGCGAAGCTACTGCAGATCAAAGCCTCGGGCAGCGCCATATCGGAATAGGGCTATTGACTACCCTAGTCCATGACCCGCGGGCTTGCCATTCCGGATTCTACCCGTTTACTCCGGCGGTCGGGCCGGTGTGGTCCACTGCTGTTGCCGGGCGCCCTGGTAGAGGGCTTCCATGACGGCACTGCGGTAGGCCGCCTGGCCGGCGGTGACCAGCGGAACTTCCTTCTGGCCGGCCACGGCATCGAGGAACAGATCGAGCGGGTGGGCCTGGCCGGGCGGAAGCTGCGTCCAGGGCTTCTTGCCATCGGCGCCATCAACGTGTTGGCTTTGATAAAAGAGCTGGTTGTTGACCACGGTGGCGTGGCCCTCGGTGCCGCAGATTTCCAGCGTGACGGGGTTGGCGACATCATCCCAGGCGGCCGAGAGCACGCCGATGGCGCCGTTATCAAACAGCAGGAGACCTTCGCCGGTTTCATCGCAGCCCGGGTAGCGTGCGGTGCCGGAAGATACCGCCGCCGTGACCTGTTTCACGTTGCCCAGCAACCAGAGCATGATATCCAGGGAGTGTGTGCCCAGGTCGCCAAAGCCGCCGATACCGGCAACCTTAGGGTCGGCCATCCAGCGCCACTCGCCATCGAACCAGCCGCCCAGGGCGCCGCTGTGGCAATTGGCGGCGTGGATGCGCGTGATTTTGCCGAAGTGGCCGTGGGCGATCTGGTCCTTGAGAAAAAGAATCTTGTCATCGCCACGCATAAAGTAGCCAGTTTCAAAGAGCACCCCGGCGTTCTTGATGGCGTTGGCCATGCCATAGGCGTCGGTGGCGCCCATACCCAGCGGCTTTTCGGCGTAGATGTGCTTATGGGCCTGCGCCGCGGCCGTAACCAGTTCCAAGTGCCGGTCGGTTTCGCTGCAAATAATGACGGCCTTGATTTCCGGATCGGACCAGACCTTGGCCAGGTCATCGACTACCGGCACGCCCAGTTCGGCGGCCCGCTTGGCGGCGCGCGCCGCATCGTGGTCCCAGACGCACTTGACCTGGAACTCCGCCGCACGGCGTTTGAGCGTGGCAATAAAGGCCGGCGTGTGGATGTGCGCGCAACCGACCAGGGCCACCGGGATCACCTTGGAGGAACTCTTGGCCGGGGGGGTATCTTCCGCCGCCACCGCGTGCGGCAGGAGGATCGCCAGAATACCGACCGTGAGGCTCAGTAACATTAGCGCCTGGGTTTTCATGGCATCTCCTGTAAGCGGGGAAAAACGGTGTGCACCGGAACTAACACCCGCGGGTATTATTGCACATGGGCCGCCGATCGCCAATCTGCCAGCCCTTCCGCACCGGTACGTATTGCGTCGCACCATCCCGCGTGCTTAAATAGGTTGTTTTGGACCGCATGACCCGTGTTGCCAGTGTTTATCCGCAGTTTACCGTCGGCCGAGAACCAGGATGCCCCCGGCCCGGCGCATCGGCGCATTGTTACCGGCACGGTAGTCGCGGGGTTCTGCGTGTTCCTGCAACTCTATGCGCCCCAGCCCCTGCTGGCGCTGTTCCGCCGGGACTTTCGTGCGTCGGAAGCCGGCGTAAGCCTGATTATCTCCGCGGCATCTCTGGCGGTGGCCCTGGCGGCGCCGTTCGTCGGCCTGCTCGCCGACACGCTGGGCCGCAAACGCGTGATCGTGCCGTGCCTGCTGGCACTGGCGATCTCTACGCTCGGCTGTGCCCTGGCGCAGAACCTGGGTGAGCTTATCTTCTGGCGGTTTATCGGCGGGGTCTGTACGCCCGGTGTCATTGTCGTGACGCTGGCCTACATCAGCGAAGAAGCCGCCGCCCAAGCCTCCGGCTCGGTCACGGCCCTGTATGTCACCGGAACAGTCCTGGGTGGATTGGCCGGTCGGCTCAGCGCGGCTGTTGTCGCCGATCGCCTCTCGTGGCGCTGGGCGTTTGGCCTGCTGGCGGTCATGACCTTTCTCGGGGCCATGGCGGTATGGTTATTCCTGCCGCGGTCGCGACACTTTTCCCGCCGCCCCCAGTGGCGTCACGGCTTGGCCGCCATGGCCGGCCACCTGCGCAATCCGCATCTGCTGGCGACCTACCTGTGCGGGTTCACGATCCTGTTGACGCATGTGGGGCTGTTTACCTATGTGAACTTCCACCTGGCCAAGCCGCCGTATTCGCTGTCGACCTCGGCCCTGGGGATGGTTTTCCTGGTCTACGCCCTGGGCATCGTCATCACGCCACTATCGGGGCGCCTGATTGACCGGTTGGGTCACCGTGCGGGCATTGCCGTGGCGGTGGCGCTGATCATAACCGGGGCGGTGCTGTGTCTGGCCGAGCCATTGGTGCTGGTGATCGCCGGGCTGGCCATCGCCTCCAGCGGCGTGTTTGTGGCCCAGGCCAGCGCTTCGAGCCATATCGGCCGGGCGGCGGGCAAGGCCCGGTCCTCCGCGGCGGGGATTTACGTGGCCTGCTATTACCTGGGAGGTTCGGTCGGCGCCACCGGCCTGGTGGTGCCTTGGCGCCTGGGGCAATGGCCGGCAGTCGTCGCCGCCGTGATTCTTGTCCAAGGCCTCACCCTGGCGCTGACGTGGCGCTATTTTTCCGCCGGACCGGCGCCGGAATGTGCTACGTCGATTCCGCTGGAATAGGTTGCTATATGGGCGGCGGCCTTGGCGTTGTCGTTTACCTTACTTCCCCATTTCCTTGAGGATTTCCTTCAGGTTTTCTTCGGTGCAGGTATTCGGCCAGACGGCGGCGCTAACGCCCGGGACCTGGCCCTGAACAAGCCCGCCACCGCCTCGTCGGCCGAGAACGACGAGCATGCCGCCGGCAAGGCCAACGATGGCGATGACGATTCCCGCTGGTGCGCCGATGGCGACAGTACGCCCCAGTGGTGGCAAGTCGATCTGGAAAAGCCGATGGACCTGACGGGCTGTCAGATCCGCTGGGAATTTGACGGCAAGAAATATCAGTACACCGTGGAAGGTTCCGCCGATGGCCAGGCATGGCAGATGCTCAGCGACCAGAAACAGACCACCGAGACCAAACAGGTACAGGATCTGAAGTTTGCCGCCAAGGGGATCCGTTACGTCAAGATCACGGTCACCGGCCTGGATGAAGGCTGCTGGGCCAGCATCTGTGCGGTGAAGGTGTTCGGGTCGTAAATTGCGCACTGGCCTGGCCGACGGCGCTGCGCCACGTTCTAATGATTGGAACATGGATGGCCCCGTCACTCCAGCGTCTCCTGAATCTTTCCCATCACGGGCAGGCCGCAGCGGAGGTGCTGACCTTTCAGCGGTGACCATGGTTCCAGGCTGTAGCCGCGCTCGTCGAAGCGGATGCCGTAGTGGCCGGCGAAAATGCTCGCATAGGCGTGCCAATTTTCCGGCAGGTAGCCTTCGCCTGCGGCGCTGGAGCCATCCCATCTGAAAAACGCGCTGCCGACGGGATTCCGGCAAGGCATATAAGGAATGCGCACGCCGGAATTGAAGGTGCCTTGGTCGAAGGATGCCACCTGCGCCCAAAGCATCTGCTCGGCTTGGTCCTGGAAGCCATGGCGATAAAGAGCCATGATAAAGTAGTGCGTGTACGGCGGCGTGATGCTGCCGTTCATATAGTCTTGCCAACCACGAGCGCCGTGGTTCCAGTCGTCGGGATGCATTGGCAATAAATTTGTGGGCAGGCCAAATTGGTATTGCGTGAAACCGATCTTTTTCATCTGCGTCAGACACTTGGTCAGAATGTTTTTCGCAAGTTCGTCATCCACCAGACCGGCGCAAATTGCATAGCCGTTCACCCATGGAAACATCCGGTCGTGCAGTTTGCCGTCCTTGTCGCGCCAGCCGGCGATGACGCCGGTTTCGGGATTGAAAAACATCTTGGCATAGTTGTCCTGGATCAGCTTGGCGTGCGCCCGGTAGTGTTCGGCCTTGGCAACGCGTCCGCAAAGTTCCTCCAACTCCGCCAAATGCCGGAAGGCATCGTAGTTCACGGCGGTCGAGTGCGCTTCTTTTACGCCCGCCGGCAAATTGTAGGTGTCGAACCAGTGGCCCTGATCTACAGAATCCACGATGCCATCGCCATCCGTATCGTGCGCTTCGAGGTGTCCGGCGATAGCCTCCAGCCGGGGCAACCAGCGTGCCAGCAGCGGCTGGCCGCCCACGGTATGCACGGCGTACCAGGCGGAGTTAATCAGAAAACCGGGCGTCTCCAGCGAGCCGGTCCAGGTGCCGGGCGGCGTCACTTCCACTTTCATGCCGTGCCAGTAAAGATGTCCGCCCAGACCGTTCAGATAACCGTCCACGGAAGGCACCACCAGATCCATCGGCGAAATTCCATCGTCGAGCACGGGCGCATAGGCCGCCATCTCGGCGTAGAATTGGAGCGACAGTGGGCAGGGCGTGCTGACGACATTGTTGATCAGCACGCGTTTGCTGGGCGTCCACTGGGCGATGTTCAAGGCGTACCGGGGCAAGCCGGCAAGGCGCGGTTCGGGCGCGGTTATTTCCGGGAACGGGCGCGGCGCGACGACCGTGAAGTGCAGCGTGCTTTGCCAGAGGCCTTGCGGCAGGATGCCGTCGCGCGGGGCAATATTCATGAATTGCCGCGACCCGAGACCGAAATCATCGGCCGATGGGCACTGCCGGAAGATGGCGGCAGCGCCACTCTGCGTCACATGAAACGTCCCGGCATCCGGCGCATGCATGTAGCACGGCAAAGCCACGCAATTCGCGTGGTCCGTCGCACGCCCGAAAAAGGTCGTGGGCGTTTGCCAGAAATCGAGGTCAAAGCGCAACACCCCGCCTTCAAGGGGCACGTTGCGTGCCGCGGCGGTCGCCAGTTCAAGATCAAAACTTTTTTCGTGGAAGCACAGGGCCATCTGCAATTTCACACCGGGCGCCACCGTCACGGCCGGATAGCGGGCCATGTTCCCTTCCCAGTGCAACGCCCCGTCCGGCAAGAATGCGGGGCGGTCAAACAGCGGCGCCAGCAGCGCGGTTGCGCCGGAACGCCGCAGGAGATTGATCTGGAATTCGCCCTTGCCCAGCGCGTCGAGCTGCAGTTGCCCGATCCGCGGGCGCCGTTGATCGAGTGTAATGCGATACCACGGCGTAGCCACAGTCGTAACCGCGTCATCACTGTGTATCGTGGGCTTGAAATTCCCGTCAGCCTCCAACCGCGACGCCAGATCATCGTGCGGCGCCGCATCCACCGGCGCCAGCGATCCGCGGCCCGGTACGTCGTCGCCGAACACTTCGATCTCCGTCAACTGTGCCTGGGCAAACCCCGAACGCTCCGGCACGGCAACACGCTCGATGCGGATACGCACGTTGTCGGTTACCACCGCCGGAAAAGTTGCGCGGATCGAAAGTTCTTGCGGATCGGTCACGCGAAACAGGGTTTTGAAGGTCAGGCCGCCGTCGTTGGTATACTCGCCAACCAACTCCAGCGGTCGCCTTTCCGCCGAAGCGGCATGGACCACGACTTCATCTATCTTGCGCAGACCGGGAAAACGCACCCAGGCCCACTGCGGCAACGCATCAACTTCCAGCGAAGTCCATACGCCATGGCGCTGGCCATCGTTGAGCATACTCTGGTCGTGTTCGTTGAGCGGATAGCCCCGCCACAGAATGCTGCTTACCGCAACCTTGCTGCCCTCGGACCACAATGCGACATTGCGCCGGCCCGTGGTCGGCCTTGGTGCCGGTGCGGCTGCTGGCCCGTCCGCGAAGGTGACGGGCATACCTTCCAACGTGCAACCCACCTTCCATGGGGCATCTTTCTTCCAACTCTTGGCCAGCAGACAGTTCAGGCCCACCGCCAGATTCATCGTGGCCTTCTGAACGCCCGCCTGCGTGCTTTCCACCACCAGTTTGTTGTTCAGAAACCAACGCACTGGTCCCGTCGCCGTCAACGTCGCCGTTACCGGCCCCGCTTTCTCCGCCCGCACGCGAAAACCGGCATAGGCGCAGACATTCGTCGGCACCGGGCCGAGGACCCCCTGCAAATCGAGCAGTCCTGTTGGCCCGCATTCCACAACAAGCGGCCGCAGTTCGCGCCCGCCCAGGCCCATCACGCGGTTCCATTCGTTAGCGCTCGCGCTGGAATTCCGCGCATTTTCAATTGCCTCATTGGCCGCGAAATCCGCCGAGCTATAACAGGCAAACGGCCCGACCACCCACCAGGCAGGCGGCCGGCCGGATACGCCTTCGGACGTGGCGCAGACGCCGGCGCCGAGCACCCCCATCAGCGCTGTGACAAGCATGACCCAGCTTTTCATAAATCTCCTTTCTGGCGAAGGTTCCCGAATGTAACACTGCAAGGTTCGACCAAACGTGTAGTCGAGTTTCAACTGCTTCACGATACCATTGGCAGGGTCGCCAAAATCATCGTTGGGGATGTCAATCGTGAGCGTGTTGTCATATGGCCGCAGTAAAGAATGCCGGAGAGCGCAGCGAGTGTTGTGCGCAGTAGACTTTTCATGGGGATCATTTAGTCTCCTTTGAGGTTCACGTCATCGATATAGAGCGTGCCGGCCTGCTTGGGTTCGCCGGTGAACGCAATCGAAACCTGAAGCCGGGAGGCATCCACCGGAACTGGGAGGATTTGTTCGATCTGGACCCATTGATCGACCGGCAAATCGGCCATGTTTTTGAGCGGCACATGGACTGGCGGGGCATTCCTGTCCGCGCTGAATTTGACCTCCATGCTCAATGTTCCCTCGGAGAGGCCTCCGTGGGCCGGACGCCAGACCCACGCCGAGATTTTGTATTCCCGGGAGTAGATCTCAAAACCGCGCCGGGATTCCGCTACCGCGGCGAGATTGGGGATCGGGCGCTTTTTAGCCGGGTCGACCGTCAGTTTCAGGCAGGCATTGCCCCCGGGGGTATGATTGCGCTCCTGCGAGCGTTCCCAAAACGGAATGACACCAGCTTTGGCTACCCAGCCTTTTGCCGGTGAGAGCCCCAGGTCCCACCCGGTGGCCCAATCCGCCACGGCTTCCTTGGTGTTCGCCACGGTTTGCTCAAATCCCCCGTTGGGCACCAGCGATCCGCTGGGTGCCAACTTCTGCCCCTCTTTGTCGGGCATCACCGTCTGAGAAATCTGCAAGCCGCCTTCCAGGGTCCTGGCGGTGATCACCACCGGCTTGCCCGTCTGGCGAACCCGCTCAACCAACCCGCCTTGATACACATTGACCAGGCGCTCCTCAGAACTGGACCACGCGATATTCAGTTCGCTGAGGTCCAACCAACGCTCCCCGATCTTCCCCAGCGCGCAGAGCCGCGTGGTTTGATAGAGCCCGAGGTCCTTGATCGTGCCCGGCGTGACGGTTCTTTCCTCAAACTTCAGCTCCGTGACCTTGGTTAGGTCTTCCTTGATCAGGATGATCTGCGTCATCGATTCTGCGGGAAGATCGACAATCACCCGCTTGCCGGTCACTGCCATTTGGGCGATCACCTGATCGCGCCGGTTCAGAGACGTTTCCCGGACCAGCGCTGTCGCATAGGGTTCCTTGACATAGTCCAAATCAAAGCCCACCCGCTTGACCGGGGTCGGGGCGGGGTTGAGCACCGTGATAATCAGGCGCTCCGGAGTGCGCACCGCCAGCACGCGGATTTCGGGACCCGCTCCGCCGAGGGCGTAATACTTCCGCTCATCGAGCATTTTGTAGATGTTGTTGCTGATGTCCTTATCCCACACCTCTCCAAATCCCCTGGTGCTCTCCCCGACTCCCAATACCTCATAAGATTCCACGCCGGCCCCAGCGCCGGGAACACACCGGGAGAGCATTTTGAAAACATGATAAGCCGGGGTGGCAAATCGAATCTGGAGTTCCTCGAAGCTGGGATACCATTCTGAAGACTCGCCATTCAATCCGTGATCGCGCCCGGTCCAGTCGATCAGGTTCATGTCCCCGTAAACCAGGCTTTTGAAATTGCGATGCGTGGCCGGGGCCTGGAATTCGTACAGCAACGCCATTTCGCAGCCTGGATCGCCGGCCCGGCCCGAACATAAGATCGCCATGGTCAGCGCCCCCAGTTGCAGGGCGGGTTTCAGGACCCACAGCGCTTGGTCGGGCTGCAGGGGGCCCCCAATCCGGTTGTACTCAGTAAATGCAACTTTCTTGCCGGTGTGGCCCGCCCGCATCGTCGTACGGGTGTATTGGCGGGTGAACATGTCCGGATCCGGGTTGTAGAAATGGCAGTCAAGCAAGTCGACGTACGGCTCCATGTATGGCCAGAATTCTTCCGAATTCGAGTAGCAGGCAGGCCCCGAGAGACGCAGCCCGGCGGCCGTGCTTTTATCGCTTAACTTGGCCCGCACATCCTCCAGTGCCAATCTCCCCATCCGCGCGATCACCCCAATCTGCTGGATGTTTTTAAGACCCCCATTGGGTTCGTTGAGCATCATGAAATGCGTGACCCCATTGCGGCTGGCGTACCGGTAGACGTTGGCCAGGTAATATTCGTAGGCCGATGCCGCCGCGGGCCAGTTTACATTCTCATCCTTGGCTTGGATTTCTTCGGTGAACGCTTTGAGCAGCGGTCCCGGGTAATACTGCGGCCCGTAAGCAATCGAGACGATGGGCGAAACCCCGGCCTGGATCACCTTCTTGATCTCCACATCGGGAATCCCCAGCCACGGGATCTCTTTGTCAAAGCGGTAGTTGCTCCACGGAATGTTCTTCTCCGGATCCGCCAGCAACCGGGCCCGGAACGCGTCGAAATCGCTCTTGGTGGCGATCTGTTTGTAAGTCGCTTCGGACGCGGGCACTATGCGCACGTCCTTGTCGGGATGGAGCACCCGGACCATCTGTGCCCCGGAATCGGCCAGCCAATCCCCGAGATTGCTGCGCTCGGCGTTGTCGGCCACCTCCAGACACACTCCCAGATACTTGGGCGTCTGGCTGACGGCCTTGGAACCAAGCAGGTAACTTCCCCGGACATTTGCTTCCACGGCCACTGGTGTTGGCGGAGCCTCCGCTCCGCCGGCGTGGGAGATGAAGATCTGCGCCATAAGAAACCCGAGGAGTGGGACGATTTGAGTGCGGACGGTTGGTTTCATTAGTTTCCTCTCTGCTTTGGTCTTTGGCAAGTCAATCATGTATTTCATTCACTTCG
>Ga0364919_10208_pt1 | contig 25487 bp, 14 predicted proteins | sample SorcelJu500001C7_2_FD_206953 | JGI IMG/M metagenome (GOLD analysis project Ga0364919, IMG submission 206953) | Enriched cells from Trout Bog Lake Hypolimnion, Wisconsin, USA - BchlTB.June20.5000.01.C7 | ecosystem: Environmental > Aquatic > Freshwater > Lake > Hypolimnion/Profundal zone | place... | reverse complement strand
TACTCCGAATCACAGAATAAGAGGAATTTCTGTCACAACCTTTGATGATAAGCTTCCCGGTTATTATCGAAATTGTCAATAATCGATAATAAGAGGGATTTCTGTCACCACTCTTGATGATAAGAACCCCGGTTATTATCGAAATCGGTGATATTCGATAATAAGACAGGTCTTTATCAATATCACGTGTGTCAACTATCGGTGCTTTGCAGCAATTTTTCGAGAGGTTTTATCATCTTGGATTGAAATTTAATAGGAGTTGTGGAGTTTTCCCAGCGGTACACAGTTGCGGGTGTTACTTTTAGTGATTTGGCAAATCCTGAAACAGTTAAACCTTTTCTTTCTCGCCATTTTTTTATGTCTAATCCTTTAAGATTGTCGACTTTTAAGGTCTGTGCGCTGTTGCTAACCAATTTTCTTTTCTTGGGTTCTTTTTTCGAGGGAGTATCTGTTTTTGTAGAGACTTTGTCTTCCTCAATGGAGTCGATGTCAATATCAAAGATTGAGCCGAGCTCTTCTCTTGCGAAATGCTCTGCTGCATCCTTGGGTCCGAATGCCATATTTGCGCTGACTAATTCACTGGGGTCTACACTACGCATCAGGAAGAGAAGTTCTGGATTATCATCCAATCGATTTCCTATTCCATAAAAAACCGCGGCAACGTGCTTACATATGCCTGCCCAATCAGGGCAACTGCAACTAAATGTAATTTCTTTTTCTTTGGGAAAAAGTCCACTTTCAGGATCAGCAACAACCTTCATGACCTGATCAGACAGCTTGCCTTGCAAAAGTTCCAGGATGGATCCTATTTTTCCATGACATGCTTTTTTGATTTTATCCCATAGATTTTGGACTAAGGGCTTTATTTTAATGGTAACGTTATATAGCTCACTCCCGCTGACAATAGCTTCACATACGCCTTTTTCAATATGGAGATGGCACACACTTCCATTCCTGACGTAAGTTTTACCTCTTGGAAGACGGTTACCATAGTCAGCAAAAGTATCTAGGTGATCGCACCATTTTTTGCCCCAGAATTTCTTGGATATTGTTCTGCCATCAACATTTACGGGTTGGATATTTTTACCTTTCTTTTTCAATTTATCCATTTCTTTTTGAGCGTTCATTCGGCGTTGGTGAACCGAGACGTATGGCTTCCATGAGTAATACATAACACCTCCTTTAGTTTGTAACTGCCTTGATATCGAGGCTAATTAATTTCATCAGATCTGCATCTGAAAGCTCTGTGATCTTGATCTCTTCTCCAGATACTAAGATCTCATGCGCTAATTTTTTCTTGGATGATATAATTTCGTCGATCTTTTCTTCAACAGTTCCTTGCGTAATAAATTTATGCACCTGCACATTTTTCTTTTGGCCGATACGAAAAGCGCGATCTGTGGCTTGGTCTTCGACAGCAGGATTCCACCAGCGATCGAAATGGATCACATGAGAGGCTTCGGTAAGCGTAAGACCGGTACCACCGGCTTTTAAAGAGAGGATAAAAAACGGTGGTCCTTCAGGATTTTGGAATTTTTCTACTAGCTCTTTCCGCTTATTTATTGGGGTGCCACCATGCAGAATAAGACCTTTTTTCTCAAAAATATTACTAAGGAAATCATCGAGTGGCTCGATGATTTCTTTAAATTGTGTAAATATCAAAACTTTTTCCTGCCGCGCTGCCAGTTCCTCACAAATTTCCTGTAAGCGGTCAAACTTACCACTATGGGCAGGATTAAAATCTCCAGTGCCGGAATAGTGCGAAGGGTGGTTGCAAATCTGTTTTAGTTCGAGAAGGGTTTTCAGTACGACAGCACGGCGGTTTTCGGGTGGTAAGGATTTCAAAGAATGACTCAAGTTATCGACCACAGCTTGATATTGCTGCGCCTGTAGCGCTGTAAGGTAACAATAAGCGGATGTTTCGATTTTTGCTGGGAGATCCGAAATGATCTTGGGATCTGTCTTCATCCGTCTCAAGATATATGGAGCTGTTAGTTTGCGTAATGACTCAAAACGGCTCGGATGACTTTGTAAGGTGCCGATGTAGTCTTTAAATTGTTTGGGGGATCCTAAAAGGCCAGGATTAAGAAAATCAAACAAAGACCATAAATCAGAAAGTCGATTTTCAATAGGAGTGCCCGTTAATGCAATTCTAGAGTGTGTTTTAAGCGCTTTGACGGCGATGGTTTGTTTGGTGCCAGGATTTTTGATCGCTTGTGCCTCATCAAGAATGACGGTTTTCCATTCGTATTTCCTTAACCATTTTAAGCGAGTGACCATCGAATAGGTTGTAATAACAAGGTCCATCTCTTTAAAGCTATGGATAGGGGGATCATCACTGTCAGGCTGCCAAGCCTCTCCTTTTAGTTCTGAGGGATGTAGCAACAACAGCTTTAACGAAGGTGTAAAGCGGCTTGCTTCTCGTTCCCAATTGCCCAAAAGAGACGCCGGCACAATCAACAGAGAAGGTTTTTGATCGGCCGATTGCTGAGAATTGAAAAGCAACAAGGAAAGGATTTGGAGCGTTTTACCGAGTCCCATGTCATCTGCTAAGCAAGCTCCTAATCCAAGTCCTGACAGTAAAGATAACCAATTGACACCATCCTGCTGATAGGGGCGTAATTCAGCCTTAACAGCGTGAATATTCTTAGACGGTATCATAGATGGGTCACGCAAATGGCGCAAAATTTCGGCAAGATGATCGCCGGCGGTGATTTTGACCCATTCGCTATATTCACTTTGTGGGTTTTCTGCGTGGATAGAGGATGGAGCTCCAGCAAGTAGGCGCATGCCATCAATGAATGATAGTCCTTCTTTGTGCTGTTTTTGAACCATCTTCCAATGAGCTAGAGCCTCTTGAAGACGTTCTCGGTCGACTTCGATCCACTGACCGCGCATACAAACCAAATTTTGGTTTGCTGAAAGAAGTTGAGAGAGCTCTTCTTCAGAGAGAAGCTCATCTCCCACTGCTAGTTTGACATTAAAGTTTAGCAAAGAAGAGATGCCCAAAGAAGACTTCGTCGCTGAATCTATAGTCACTTTTACCTGTGGCCGCGGGCGTTGCTTCCACCAATTGGGGATCTTAACCGTCAGTCCAGACTCTTCCAACTGCGGAATCGATGAAAGAAATTGATAAGCTTTTTGTGGCGTCCAAGCTAAAGGTTGATAAATTTCTGAAGAAGACAAGAGGTCTTGAACCCAAGGGCATTTTTCTGAGGCTTGGTGAACTGGTGTGAGTAGCCTTATTAAGGCTTGTCGATTATTAACTCCAGAGTATTGATTGAGGGCTTCTTTCAGGGGTAAGTGCTTTAATCTTCCGCCTGCACCAAAGCCTGTGGAGTATGTCGCTAGAAAGGCGAAAGGTCGTTCTTGATCCTTTTTGTTTTCTGCTAAATGCAAACAGACACGACCCACTTTTTGCCAATTGGGAGCGTGGGCTTCAAGAAATTCATGAACTCCACTGTACTCCTTAATCTTCTCTAAACACCACTGATAAAGTTTATTCCAAAGCTCCAATAACTTTTCCGGAGAAAGATATTCACCCCCAACCATCGGGGGTGCACGCAAATACCACTCCGATAATTGGGCAGCATCGGGGGGTGCGATACTAATGTCATCAGAGCCTGCGGGAATGTGACATAAAGCTGTAAGGAAGTGGGAAGCCTGTTCTTGCCAGTATTTGAGGGCGGGGTCTTCAACATGCGGCTTTTCCGCTGCTAAGCGAAACCAGCCGGCTCTCCAATCGCTAGCGAAGTCGTCATAAATAACCTGCATCGAGTCCGCCATGTGATTTTCTTGGATTGACAGATGCAGACTATTTGAAGGTGAATACCCTATGGAGTACATATTACTTATTTTTTATGTTAAAGATCTTTTGTAAGATTTTATGAACAGATTATATTGATGCAACGATGTTTTTGCAATCATTTTTTGCATAAACTTGATGTCTGGGGATGGTTTTATCAGGACGTAGCCAGGAAATTATGATCCTACGAAAAATGACTCACTATTTTAGGTCAATCGACTCAAAATGAGTTATTTTTGAGTTAATTAGTCATTTATTTATTTGGAAATTGACTAAATAACCCAAATTTTGTAGGCTTGGGTTAAATCGGTAAAATTTCGGAAGAATACTTATGCAATACCCTGAAAGTGAATCCTCGTTTCTTGAATTTAAGCGACAGTTACCTAAGAATGACCAAATCGTGAAAACTATCATTGGCTTTTGCAACAGGTTTGGCGGGAAAATTATTATCGGCGTTGACAATGATCGGACGATCGTGGGGGTGGCCGATAAGGATGTAGAATGCATGATGGAGACCTTGGATAAAACAATATATGAGTCAACGGCGCCTCCAATTATTCCTTTAATATATACAAGAACGATGCATGATAAAACCGTGGTATGTATTGAGGTGTCCAAGGGAATGAATAAGCCATATTATCGAAGATCTGAGGGATTAGATAAAGGGGTTTATATTCGTGTGGGAAGGACCACTTTGAGGGCGAATGAGGATCTGAGAGAGGAACTGAAATGGCAGTCAAGAGGAAAGACATATGATGCGCTTCCTGTTTATCAGGCTAGTGAGGGGGATCTTGATAAAAAGAAGTTGGAGGAGTTTTTTAACACAAGAAAAGGTCGTCCGAAGGTGCAAATTACCGATGAGTTGTTGGAAGCCTATGAGATCATAATACGGGAACATGGAAGAGTCTTTCCAACTGTTGCAGGAATATTGCTATTTGGATCGGAGCCTCAACGGTATTTTTCTGAAGGTGTAACCATCTGCACCCATTTTGCAGGAATAGAGGGGCGGGAGGCATTGGCTACAAAAGATTGCTTAGGAACATTATTTGAACAATATCATGAAGTGAAAACTTTTATTTTGAGCCGTCTTTATCATTCATTCAGCATAAAAGGCTTTAAAAGGCATGAGATGTTAGAAATGCCTGAAGTGGCTTTGAGAGAAGTTATATTGAACATGCTCGTACATCGCAACTATCACATCATGTCACCATCTAAAATCTCAATTTATGACAATCGGATAGAATTTTTTAGTCCGGGTGATTTTCCAGGACCTCTCGATGTGAACAATTTACTTGAAGGGATGAGTTTCCTTCGGAACCCTGTGATTTGCAGAGCATTTAGGGAGGCTCATCTCATTGAGAAATTAGGGACCGGTTTAATTGCACTTTTTAATAGTTATGTACAAATGGACTTGCCATCTCCACAGGTTGTTGAGGGGACAAATTTTGTTAAATGTGTCCTTCCGCGCAGTACTCCGGATACAACGCGTTTGCGGCCAAAAGAGGGTTTACCAAAAGCGCTTAAATCTGTTTACGATCTATTTGGTGTTGCAGATGTTGTTTCGGTTTCACGGGTTATGGACGCTCTTAAAATCCCAAGGTCGACAGCCGGCAGACGATTATCTGAACTTGTGAAAGCCGGGCTTATTGTTAAACAGGGAGGAGGACGTTCAGCGGGTTACATTATTTTAGGTGGTAGGGGATTAGGCACAAAAGCGTGAAGTTGGGGTCTGGCTGCCTTCCAGCACGTATGCAGCGCTATTCAGGGCGAGACGCCCCGATTACCTTCTTTGCGGCGTCGAAGAGTCCATTCTGTCATTTTTCTATTGTCCTGTAACGTTGTTTTTTGTTAGCCTCTTTCCTTGAGCAAATACACTTACAGGGAGCCACTGGACGTTCATGCTAGATTTTTTCCGCCGCTATCAGCGCTATTTCTTTATCGTTATTACAATTGTCATCGTCATTTCTTTCTCGTTTTTCGGGACTTACAGCACGATGTCCGACGGGTCTTTCCGCGAACAGCTTGCTTTCACGCGTGTTGATGGAAAGGTAATCACGCGTCACCAGCTGGATGAAATGGTGTCCTTTATTTCTACCGATTCTACTGACAAGCTTCTTTTTGGCGGTGTATGGGGTCCTAATTTTCTGAATGATGGTGTTGTCGCCAAAGATTTCCTTGAAACGGGGCTGGGTGTCATCCTTGCCATGCAGTATCCTCAAGACATTTCACCAGACTTACGTGCACGTCTTGATAAAGAGAAGCGCTACGGTCTCTATGTGCACCCGCAAGCACGCTTTATTGGCGTCGAATCTGCCTGGAACTATTTCGCCCCTTCAATGGTCAGCGCTTATTATCAGATGCGTTCTTCAACGGATCCATTGGAGAAAAATGCTTTGATTGCGCGCTCTTCCCTCTATCTTATGGAAAGGCAATTCCCATCGCCCTTGTTGCGTCAAGTGCTGCGCTACCAGGAAAAACAGAACAGCTATATCACGCCAGATCGCAGTCTCGACCATGCTGACTTGTCGCTTTATGGCTACCACTCTATTGAAGACTGGTTTGGTCCGAGATTCCTCCGCGTGGCTGCCCAGTTCATCATGAATGCTGCTGTCATTGCTGAGCAGAAGGGGTATCGCGTATCAAAAGCTGATGCCATTGCTGATTTAGCACGCAATGCCGAGCAAAGTTTTCAGCAAAATGCACGCAATCCTAACATTGGTGTGGCGAATAGTAACGAGTATTTTAACGAGCAGCTACGCCGTTTGGGAATGGATCAAAATGGTGCTGTGAACCTGTGGAGACAGGTGATGCTCTTCCGTCGCCTCTTCCAGGATATGGGCAGCTCGGCCTTTGTCGATCCTTTCACATTCCAAAAAATCAATACCTATGCCTTGGAATCTGTTGAAGGGGAAATTTTCCGTTTGCCAAAAGAGATGCGCCTAAACAATTTTCAGGCTTTGCAGAAATTTGAGGCTTATCTCGACGCTGTGGCAAAACGCACTGACGACGATAAGGCCAAATTGACGGTGCCTACAACTTATCTTACGGCTGCGCAGGTGAGTGCAAAATACCCAGAACTAGTGCAGAAAAAGTATGTGCTGGAGATTGCTCAAGCCAATAAAAAGGCCTTAGAAAGCAATGTGAGCGTTAGAGACACTTGGAATTGGGAAGTTCAGGACAAAAGCTGGGATCAATTGAAGAAGCAGTTTCCAGAACTCGGCACAAAAAAGGGTGCAACACGTGAAGAGCGCAATGCAGCACTGGACAGCCTGGACGAAAAGACGCGTATGCGCGTCGATGCCTATGCCCGCAGTGCTATTGTCGAGGCACATCCAGAATGGTTGCAGGAAGCATTGGCCAACGCACAACCAATGAAAGTGCCCGTAGGCTTACATGAAAAAGGTGGCAATAGTATTTTTGCTGGCTTGACTGACGGTAAAGACTTGATGCAACTTCTCGATGCTGCCCCATTAGCTAAAGAAAGCGCTTCTAATCAAAAGCCCGCCACTAAAGCTGCTGCGGAAAAGTTGGCCAATTATTCTGCTGACAATACAGTGTATTACCGCATCGCCGTCATTGAACGTGCCTCACAACCCGAAGTGTTGACTTTTGCCGAAGCGGATCAAACTGGAGTACTCTCCAAATTGGTCGATAAGCAACTTGAAACTTATTATAGTACCGTCCGCGAGGAAACCCCTGCAACATTCCAAAAAGATGATAAGTCATGGAAAGCATTTGCCGATGTTAGGGATACTGTCGCTGATAAGTACTACGACAAATTGTTGAAAACAATACGCACAAGCTACGCAGCGGCGATAGCTCCGGAAAAAGCACCTGAAGAGATGATCCCAGATTATGCTTCAACCCTGAGACTCTACTCCTACATGCACGAGGCAAAAGCTAAGTTGCAAAAAGATCCCGCTTTGATCATTTCTTCGACACGTGAAATTGATACGGCAAAACGCGACGGAGCAGCTCCATCAGCACCAGCGACCCTTGCAGACCAATGGAAACTCGAGCGTGCGCCGTATCAAATCTCTCGCAGCGGTGCAAATGCCATGTTGAATGCTACAGATGCATTTAACCTGGCAACAGGCGAATGGACGAAAGTCAACGCGTCAAGCAATGGCGATATGAATTTCTTCCGTTTGCAGAAAAAAGGTAGCGGAGCGACGGAGCAAGCACTGACGTCGAGCGTTAGCCAGATGCGCAACCTGCTTTCTGATGACGCGCAACAACGTCTGATGTTCCAAATTTTGGAGCAGATTAAGGCCAAAGGGGCCATTTCTTTAGAATATATGAACCAAATCAGTGAGCGCGAGCTCGCTGATCCGGTATAACATAATGCCGTTTTCTGAAGAATTTGTTCCAATAACGCCGATCAACTTTTTTCAGGTGACGGCCGACTGCCGCCACCTTTCCGTGGAAAAGGGTTTGTCGTTTCCCAATTTAAAGGATAAGACGGCAGATAAGTTTTTGCTACCCGATACAAGCCGTCTGTGTTCTGAAGATAAGTTTGCCGATGTCTCCATGGCATGGCATGAGGACGGCCTAGAGTTTTTTGTGCGCGTTCAAGAGCCTTTTAAGCACGCCTATTTTCCTTCGGTAGACCTTGGCGATAGCGTCGAGTTGTTTATTGATACTCGCGACGTGAAAACTGCCGGATTCAACACGCGCTTTTGCCACCACTTCTATTTTTTGGCCGAAGGTGTAGAAGGACACTTTGCGGGGGAAATCACACGCTTTCGTACCGAAGACGTGCATCCTTTGTGTGATCCTAACGACCTAAAAATTAAGAGTTTGATCCGTTCCGGCGGATACTCCATGCACATTTTTATTCCCAGCCACTGCCTTTATGGGTATGATCCGGCTCAGTTTAACCGACTGGGCTTTTCGTATCGCATCAATAGGTGTGATGGGTTCCCGCAACACTTCTCTGTTGTCACAGAGGATTTTGCTGTGGAGCAGCAACCATCTCTTTGGGCGAGTTTGAAGCTCGTCTAACAGCCTGTTCAACATGAAAACAGCACTTTATGAGCACCATCGTGCCCTTGGAGCCAAACTCATTGATTTTGGCGGATGGGAGATGCCCTTGCAATACAGCAGCATCGTCCATGAGCATCAGATTGTCCGCAGTAAAGTCGGTATTTTTGATGTTTCACATATGGGACGCATTCTCGTTGAAGGGCTCGGTGCCGAGGCGCTTTTGGATTACCTTTCGACCAATCAAATTGCCGATAAGCCTGATGGAACCGCCACCTATACCATTTGGTGTGATGAGAAGGGGAAGTGCATCGACGACCTGCTTGTCTATCGCGTTTCCTCAACACAGTTTTTTGTGATCGTCAACGCGTCAAATCGGGAAAAAGACCTCGACCATCTATTACACTACTCTGCCGGCCGCGATGTCACTATTAACGACCGCTATCATGAAGACGGCATTCTAGCTGTTCAAGGTCCCAATGCCGATATGTTGATTGCCAAGATTTTTCCTGATGCAGAAGCTTTAAGTCCCATGTCTTTCATCGTCGACAGTTACGAAGGGGAGCCCGTTGTGATCTCTGCTACGGGGTATACCGGTGCAGGCGGAGTGGAGATTTGCGGCCCGAATTCCATTATCGTGAAGTTGTGGGAGGAGCTCCTAAAAGAAGGTGAGGAGTACGGCATAGAGCCGATCGGACTAGGAGCCAGAGATACCCTTCGTTTAGAAGCCGGTTATGCGTTATATGGCCATGAATTAAGCGGAAAGATCGCTCCGATAGAGACCGTATCGGCATGGACGGTAAAGATGAACAAACTCGACTTTTTAGGAAAGAGTGCCTTGCAGAAACTCGAAGCCTCAAAACAAAAAAGGCGAGAATATCCAGTTGTTTTAGGTGGCAAAGGGATCGCTCGCGAGGGATTTCCAGTTTATCTTGAAGATCGGCAGATTGGCGTTGTCACTTCAGGCACATTTTCTCCGACATTAAATCAGGCCATCGCCCTTGTTTTGGTGGATAAAAATTTGAAAGTCGGAGATACTATAGAAATTCAGATTCGCCAAAATCGCTGTCCAGCTGAAGTGGTGAGTCTGCCGTTTATAGGCACTGTCAGACATTGAGGTTATTGTGAAATTTACTGAAACACATGAATGGATCAATGTGAAAGATAACATCGGCACTGTCGGTGTGACCGACTACGCTCAAAAAGAGCTTGGAGACATCGTCTACGTCGAGCTTCCAAAGATTGGAAGCCAAGTCAAAAAAGGGCAAGAAGCTGTCGTGCTAGAATCGACAAAAGCTGCCGCCGACGTCTATTCTCCCGTTTCAGGGAAAATTGTCGAAGTCAATACCGCGCTCAGTAATGCTTCGGAAAAAGTTAATAAATTCCCAGAAAGCGATGGATGGCTGTTTAAAATCCAGCTTTCCGATCTGCAAGAAGTCGATTCCCTTCTAGATAAGGAAGCCTATCAATCTCGGATACCATAAATGGACTTCATATCCAATCGTCAGCTGCAAATTGACGAGATGCTAGCAGCTATTAGCGCCGCAAGCATCGATGAGTTGTTTACGTGTATTCCCAACAGTTTGAAGCGCGCAAGACCTGATGAGGATGATGGTCTTGCGGAGTATGAAGGCATGCGTTTGATGCAAGGGATTGCATCAAAAAACACATTTTCTCAATTTACGAGCTATCTTGGAGGCGGATCGTACGAACACCACATTCCAGCCATTGTAAGTGCCATTTGTGCAAAATCTGAATTTCTCACTTCATATACTCCCTATCAGGCCGAAGCCTCTCAAGGTATGCTACAGGTCATCTTTGAATTCCAGTCCGCCATCTGCGCATTGACCGGCATGGACGTGGCCAATGCCTCCCTATACGATGGAGCCACAGCGTGTGCTGAAGCCTTGCTAATGTCTCTGCGTATAAACAAAGACCGCAATAAAGTTATCATCGCATCTTCACTCAATCCAAATTATCGAGCGGTTGCAGAACAATACCTCAGCAGCCATAACACCCAAATCGAAATGATCCCTTTCGGCTCCGAAGGGCGGATCGATCCTGCTGTAGCCTCTAAATTAATTGATGACAAAACAGCCGCTGTTTTGCTTGGCTACCCCAACTTTTTTGGAGTCATAGATGATATCGCACCTATAGCCGCCAGTGCTAAAGCCGCCGGGGCTCTGACGATCGTGTGCGCCAACCCCTTGGTTTATGGACTGTATGCCTCTGCGGTAGAGCTCGGAGCCGACATCGCCATTGGTGACATGCAACCATTTGGGCTCTCTCTTTCTTTCGGAGGACCATATGTCGGCTATATTTCTTGCCGTGAAGAGCTGCTCCGACAACTGCCAGGGCGCCTTGTCGGGGAGACCGTCGATCTGGAAGGAAATAGAGGCTTTGTTTTGACTCTACAAGCCCGTGAGCAGCACATCCGCCGCGAGAAGGCCACGTCGAATATCTGCACCAATCAAGCTTTAGCAGCCCTGGCATGCTTGACAGCGCTTTTATGGTATGGTCCGGAAGGTGTTAGACAGCTTGCCTTGACGAATTATCAACGTACCGCCTATCTTAAGGCACAACTGATGGCTCTTCCGGGGGTAAAAGTCATGGGTGACGCACTTTTTTTCAATGAGTTCGTTATTTCATTTGGGCGCCCTTTCGAAGAAGTAGAATCCCATTTCCGCAAAGAAGGCATCCTTCCTGGTATTGATCTAGGAAGATTTTATCCTCAGCTCGACGGTATGATTCTTGTCGCTGTCACAGAAACCAAAACCCGCAAAGAATTAGACCGTTACGTCCAAGTAGCCTCTCATTAAGCGGCGTGAAATAGACGCAGAAGTAGCCTCAGAGAGTGCTGGCTGTACGACACATTTTTTCACCACAGAGCTCACAGAGAGCACAGAGGTGTGGGAGAGGGATGTGTTTGCATAAGTGAAAAAATTAACAGGGATATTCAGGATAAACAGGATAAGGGCAGGAAATGATAATATTTTGCCCTTATCCTGTTTATCCTGAATATCCCTGTTAATTTTTTCTGCGTTGTTCTGTGTTGTTTTGCGTTGTTTTGTATCTCCAAAAAACATTTACTATTATTGACCGTTGCAGCTACATTCTTTAACACATTGTACTTTTACTTTAGAAAAGGAGCTTCTCATGCGCTTAGTTTCTGGACATTCACCTTTGAGACTCACGGCATTTAGTCAGGGCTCACCGTCACCACAACAAAAATCACTTAAAGAGGAAGATTCTCCATACTGTGCAGAAATGGCCTTAAAGGCATATCAACAGGGATTGCTGGGTCAGCATTATTTTGATAACGGTTGGAAACAAACCGTCACAATCGCAAAGATTCCGGGTTTAATGCAAAGGGGCTTCTCGCTGCAGCTGGCCGAAAATGGCAAATTTTACTTAACACGCGGTTTGATGGGTGGAGCTCCCAAAGAGTTTATTTCTACAAAGGCTTTAGCTGAAGAACTCAAGAAAACTGATTTAAAAGATCGCGACTATGCCGCAATGCAAGAATTGGCGCTAAATGTCATTAATTTGTTTTCCCTAAATCATATAAAAACAAAACCTCTCATCGAAGAAGTCACGGCATTGGCTTATGCAAATAACACCGTGATTACTAAATCGCTCCTAAAAGTCCTTGTAAGAGAGATCAATCAAGGGGAACTGCTCGATGTGGATCTCTTAAAATCCCTAAAAACCACACTCATCAATTCCTTGATTGATGCGTTAGATCCGGATGATCTGATCCAAGTGCTGCAGATCACCATGAGACGCATCACCGAGATCCATAAACAAGATAAGACGAACTATAAACTTTATGCCGGTATTTCAACAATTTCTGATATCTTGGATGTCATGGGCGATGCCAATGTTATCAAAGTAGGGCGCATCAAATTGCATGATCCACTCTATGAGATTCTCGATACTTTAAGCGATCATGATGATACTCTCATCGCTGCCCAAGCAGCTTATGCTAAGCAATCTTTGGTGCGTGTTCCCAATGATGAAACAAAGCTTAGGTCCACATTGCGCCGTGGAACAGCCTTTGCCCAAGGGGTAACAAGCTTGTGTAAAGTCGTTACGGATAAAGATCTCTCTTCTTTGCTCAGCGCTTACGATAATTTTAAAAAAGCTGTCGACTTCCAAGAAGGAAAAAAGCAATGGTATGGAGATGTGCGCATCTTGAAATTGCTCAACGAAAAAAGAGACTACGACCTTTTTTCAAAAGTGATGGACACACGCATTCAAGGGTCCATTAATCGACACATCGTCGGCAATATTCTTTTCATTTTGCAAGATGTCGCTCATAATGATCCTGATCTTAACACAAGAAAGTGGGCCATTGACAGGATGTTGGATCTTTTCCTTGATGACGCCAAATGGGGAGACAAAAAACAAGTCAAAAAAAGCATTTTAGCTCAACTCGTGGGCTGCGCAGCATTGCCAGACGAGGCGACAGTGGACTTCGCTAAAGAGAAACTCAATGCAATTGGTGATAAGAAGGGCCTAACAGATCTTCAAAAAAGGCTGATTGTAGATGTGTTAGAAGACTTGCCTTTAGTCACACCTAAATCAGTGCATCATGTGGAAACCCCCTCCAATGCATTGATCATAGCAGCAACTCGGCCGCAAGCGGTCTCGATGGAACAAAAAATCGAACAGCTAAGAACACAGACGTTAGAGAATGAGGAAGTGCTCAAGGAACTGGCTTCATACATCCCTGTTTTAGGCAGTCGACGCCTCTTTGATCCAAAGGAACAGACCTTTGACTTAGACAAGGCCATGGATGAATTCTTGAAAGGCAACAACAAGGTCTTTCTTCTTTTAGGTGACTCTGGAGGAGGGAAATCCACCTATTTGCGCTATTTGGAAAATCGCCTTTGGAAAAATTGGGATATAACAAAGCCTATTCCTCTTTTCATCAGCTTACCAGCGCTTAAACTCCCTTTTAAAGAGGCTGTGAGCGAAGCTTTAAAAGAAAGGGGATTTACCGAACAGGATCAGAAAGAGCTTAAAAGCAAACATTCATTTATTTTTCTAATGGACGGTTATGATGAACTTAAACAGAAGAAAAATTTGTTTGTGGCAAATCAGCTTAATCAATGGAAAGGACAAACCATCATAACCTGTCGCACACAATATTTGAGTGGAGAACAATCTAGTTATCAAAGCTATTTTGCTCCTCCCACTGATAATGTGATTTCCACAGTTTCTATGGATGAGGCGTCTACGTCTCCTTTTACGCAAAATCAAATCGAAAGCTACTGTCGAAAATTTATCGAACTGCATAAGATTCCAAGAACCTGGCAACAATACAATACAGATATCGCTTCTGTTCCAGATTTAGCCGAAATGATAGTCACTCCTTTTCTTCTCAGGATCATCGCTGAAGTCCTCCCTTCCATTATCGAGAGTCATAAAAATTCTAATAGTCAAGAGCGACTCAGACTTTTGCGCATCGAAATATTTGACGCTTTTGTAAAAAACTGGTTTTATCGTGAAGAGCTTAAAATTCAGCAAAGAGAAATAGAGCACAATATCCCCGATATCAAAGAAGCTTTTGTCGATTTTGCCACTAGGCTTGCTCTTGAAATGATGCAAGATGACCTCGTCTCTGTTGATTATAAGGAAAGCTCTAGCCTTTTTGATCAAACCCCTTCCAAATGGGCAAAGTATTTTAGTTCCGATTCTAAAACAAGCCTTGTTCGATCGGGTGTTCCAATACGCAAAACAGGTCCTTACTCCTTTGCCTTCATTCACAAATCTCTCCTTGAATACTTCGGAGCCCGAGCAATCATCCCGCAAGAGGCATTCAAGCCACAACATATAGCGAACACATCATCATCTCCTCCTGCAGTCCCTGTTCATAAACAACCAGAACCAATTTCATATGATGAGCAAAGTGAAAAACTCGTCAGCCAAGAACTTGAGATCATTCCTCAAGAGGCTCCCAAGTCCCAAAGTATCTCATCATCTCCTCCTGCAGTCCCTGTTCATAAACAACCAGAACCAATTTCATATGATGAGCAAAGTGAAAAACTCGTCAGCCAAGAACCTGAGATCATTCCTCAAGAGGCGCCCCAGATCCAAAGCAACTCATCATCATCATCTCTTCCTGCAGTCCCTGTTCATAAACAACCAGAACCAATTTCGTATGATAATCTAAGTAAGAAAATCCTCAGCCAAGAACCTGAGATCATTCCTCAAGAGGCTCCCAAGTCCCAAAGTATCTCATCATCATCATCTATTCCTGCAGTCCCTGTTCATAAACAACCAGAACCAATTTCTTATGATAATCTAAGTAAGAAAATCCTCAGCCAAGAACCTGAGATCATTCGCCTTTTAGCTGAATGTGTTACTAAAGATCCGTCCCTCACTAAACCATTGTTCGAATTTATCGAACGATCGAAACAAGATCCCCAAGCTGCTATTGGCGCTTCGAATGCAATAACCATCTTAAATGCCGCTCAGATCAACCTCAGCGGTCGCGATTTCAAAGGTATTCGCATTCCTGAAGCCGACTTGTCTCATGCCCTCATGACAAATACAAATCTGTCATACGCCAATCTTACAAAAGCTAACTTAACTGGGGCATTGCTAGATTATTCAACTTTTGCATATAGCGAAGTTGCAGGACTCGAATTAGGCCAAAGGCCATACATACAAGTTCCAGGTGAATTGTATAGTTTTGCCATTTCCCCTGATGGCAAAAGGGTTCTTTCCGGAAGCTATGACGGTACTGTCCGGCTGTGGGATTTCCAAACAGGTAAAAAGCTACACTCTTTTACTGGGCGTAAAGAATCAGCTAGTAGCGTAGCATTTTCCCCCAATGGCAAATGGGCTCTTTCCGGGAGCGGCAAAACCGTCCAGCTGTGGGATTGCCAAACAGGTAAAAAGCTACAATCTTTTGCTGGGCATAGCGGCTCGGTTGATAGCGTGGCGTTTTCCCCTGATGGCAAATGGGTTCTCTCAGGAAGCGATGATAAAACTGTTCGGCTGTGGGATTGCCAGACTGGGAAGGAACTACGATCTTTTCAAGGGCATAGCAAAACTGTTAACGGCGTGGCGTTTTCCCCCGATGGAAAATGGGCTCTTTCCGTAAGCGCCGACGAGACTGTGCGGCTGTGGGATTGCGAAAGTGCCACCGAGCTACAATCTTTTAGTGCATATCCTCATAACGCAGCATTTTCCCCTAATGGCAAATGGGTTCTTTCCCCAGGCGGCCAAACTGTCATATTGTGGGATTGCCAAACCGGCAAGGAGCTAAGATCTTTTCTTGGGCACAACGAATCAGTTAACAGCGTGGCGTTTTCTCCCGATGGAAAATGGGTCCTCTCAGGAAGCAATGATAAAACTGTCCGGCTGTGGGATTGTCAAACAGGTCAGGAGCTACGATCTTTTCTTGGGCATACCCAAGTTAGAAGCGTGGCGTTTTCCCCCGATGGCAAATGGGCTCTTTTCGGAAGTAGCGATAACACAATAAGGATTTGGAATGTCAACAGCACCTCAAATCACAAAACTAAAAATGCACATTCTCACATGACTGATATGAATATTTCTTCCGACGGCAAATTGGCTTTTTCAAGCGAAAAAAACAAGATCAAATTTTGGGATTGCCAAACCGGCCAGCAGCTACGATTTTTTCAAAAGCAGTATGGCGATCATGTTGTGAGCCTGGCGTTTTCGTCCAATGGAAAATGGGCTCTTTCCGGAAGGACAAGTTCCCAGTGGTCTTCGGGAGGAGTCATGCTGTGGGATTGCCAAACCGGCGAACAACTACGATCTTTTGAAGGGCATGAAGGATCATCAGTTTGCAGTGTGGCGTTTTCTCCCGATGGGAAAAGGGCTCTTTCTGGAGGCGACGACTACACTGTCCGGCTGTGGGATTGCCAAACCGGCCAGGAGCTGAAAACTTTTCTTGGGCATGAATTTAATGTATGTAGCGTGGCGTTTTCTCCCGATGGAAAGCGGGCTCTTTCTGGAAGCAGGGATAAAACTGTCCGTTTATGGGATTGCCAAACCGGCAAGGAGCTGAAATCTTTTCTTGGGCATAGCTTCGGCGTTGATAGCGTGGCGTTTTCCCCCGATGGCAAATGGGCTCTTTCCGGAAGCGAGGATAATACCGTCCGGCTGTGGGATTGCCAAACCGGTAAGGAGCTAAGATCTTTTCTTGGGCATAGCTTTCGCGTTGATAGCGTGGAGTTTTCCCCCGATGGCAAATGGGCTATTTCCGGAAGCTACGATCGAACTGTCCGGCTGTGGGATTGCCAAACAGGCAAGCAAATCTACTGCCTTAAATTAGGATATTTTATTTCCAAAGTACGGTTCTTGCCTGATGGCAAAGAAATCCTTATTTCAACACAGCAACAAGCGCTTCAGAGATGGAGGCTTTTTGATGAGCAGGGGTATTTCCGCCCTATGCTTAAGTGGAGTACAGGAGATGCTACTTTATCCGCAGAAAACCTAAATATTGAGGGAACAAAAGATCTTTCTGAGTCCAACGAGAGGCTGCTGATCCAATATGGTGCGATTGAACACTCGGCATCAAGTAGTACATTAAGTAATCAGAAGGAAGAAAAATGTGGAATTTCATAATCACACCCTCTGCCTAAGAAATTGGGGTCAAAATTGGGGTCAAAATTGGGGTCAGGCCGGCCTGACCCCAATTTTGGCCAATGCCTCCTTATACGATGGAGCCACAGCGTGTGCTGAAGCCTTGCTAATGTCTCTGCGTATAAACAAAGACCGCAATAAAGTTATCATCGCATCTTCACTCAATCCAAATTATCGAGCGGTTGCAGAACAATACCTCAGCAGCCATAACACCCAAATCGAAATGATCCCTTTCGGCTCCGAAGGGCGGATCGATCCTGCTGTAGCCTCTAAATTAATTGATGACAAAACAGCCGCTGTTTTGCTTGGCTACCCCAACTTTTTTGGAGTCATAGATGATATCGCACCTATAGCCGCCAGTGCTAAAGCCGCCGGGGCTCTGACGATCGTGTGCGCCAACCCCTTGGTTTATGGACTGTATGCCTCTGCGGTAGAGCTCGGAGCCGACATCGCCATTGGTGACATGCAACCATTTGGGCTCTCTCTTTCTTTCGGAGGACCATATGTCGGCTATATTTCTTGCCGTGAAGAGCTGCTCCGACAACTGCCAGGGCGCCTTGTCGGGGAGACCGTCGATCTGGAAGGAAATAGAGGCTTTGTTTTGACTCTACAAGCCCGTGAGCAGCACATCCGCCGCGAGAAGGCCACGTCGAATATCTGCACCAATCAAGCTTTAGCAGCCCTGGCATGCTTGACAGCGCTTTTATGGTATGGTCCGGAAGGTGTTAGACAGCTTGCCTTGACGAATTATCAACGTACCGCCTATCTTAAGGCACAACTGATGGCTCTTCCGGGGGTAAAAGTCATGGGTGACGCACTTTTTTTCAATGAGTTCGTTATTTCATTTGGGCGCCCTTTCGAAGAAGTAGAATCCCATTTCCGCAAAGAAGGCATCCTTCCTGGTATTGATCTAGGAAGATTTTATCCTCAGCTCGACGGTATGATTCTTGTCGCTGTCACAGAAACCAAAACCCGCAAAGAATTAGACCGTTACGTCCAAGTAGCCTCTCATTAAGCGGCGTGAAATAGACGCAGAAGTAGCCTCAGAGAGTGCTGGCTGTACGACACATTTTTTCACCACAGAGCTCACAGAGAGCACAGAGGTGTGGGAGAGGGATGTGTTTGCATTAATAAAACTAAATTATCCTGTAAAATTTTACTCATGCAAAACAATCACTCTCCGCGCCTCTGCGCCTCCGCGCCTCCGCGTTGAAAATTACGCTCTATGTTATTTCCCGATATATGGGAGGGTGCGCCGCGCCCTACACCGCTCTGTGATGAAAAAAATGCGTCGTATTACTAGCAATCCTAAAGGCATCACCTACAACTTTTGCAAAAGAAAGTCTCCTAGTGATAGGGATCAGTGAAAAAGGGGTCAGGCCTGACCCCAATTGTGACCCCTCTTTCTTTTTGTAATACCAAAATGTCCAATAAATTTGGACATATTTGTTGGATATATCGTCAAAATAGCCAAAATATCCAATAAATTTGGACATTTTAGTCAAAATAAGTGCAATTATGTCATTTGATGCTAATGCATCAGCTGCAATTACCTCTTGGTGTTCTAGGGTCCTTATTAATCAGGACAATAATCAATAAATGGATAAACAGTTTGATTATCAACCGTTAAAGGAAAAGTGACGGTGTCACAAAATAATCTTTTTCCGTTCACATTATCAACTATACTAAAGGATTTCAAAACCGTTGGAGCCCCTTTTGAATTGTCTTTTAAAACTAAATAAAAGCGATGCGGACAAGGAGATTCATCCAAAAGTTGTGTGAGGTCCATAGCAAAAGTAGCTGTCTGGGTGGAATACAGTACACGATTCCTTCCATGGGTTACTTGGGGCTTTGTACCGTCAAATTCTAATGGGCCGCCTTGATTTTGGAGGGCCACATTAAAGTCTGTAGGGTAATTTGGAATTGTTTTGGCGGGAGTTTTATTAGGTAAGCCCGACATCCCGACTTCCACACTCATTTGATCGCGGAACGAGAGCTCTAAAGTAAATAGAGCATAAAGCTTTGGAGTGTATGTTGTCTTTCCTTTAGGAAATAATTCCATAAACGGAAGGAGGAGCACAAGGGGTTCTTGTGTTATAGGAAGGCGACCACAGCAATTTTCAGTTAAGGCGGACTCATTTAAAAAGGCATCGTAAGAAATCCAAATGAACCCTTTATTACCCCAAGATGAGTCATATTGGTTGGCTACCAAAAAAGCACCTCTTTCACCCGGGTCTTCATGACCATTACAGTTTATGTCGACATAAATATTATCATCATACCCAACGATTGTCATGCAATGTGCCCCATTACTTCTATCCCTTAGAATTACTATTGATTCATCTTTATGTGGATCTTGATGTATCGTGTCACAAACAAAAGAATGTACAAAGGTGGACAATGACAAAACATGGCCATTTGCAAGCAGTTTTTTTATGGTGGTTATGTCTTCTGCAGTATTAAGAGGGACCTGTATTGGTGTGAACCTATAATTGAGTGCATCAATCCAATGGGTAGAATCAAGATCCCAATCTTGGAAATTCGAAGTATCATATGGGAAATCATTCCATTTAGCATTACCATTGACTATGAGCATATTGGCTGCACGCAACATGTTAAGCCCTTTATCCTCACCATGGTTTAAGTTGTTGTACATCCATTTTGGTGAAAAAGTGTTTTCTTTATTATCTTTATTATTTAGGCGATTATATAGTCCGTACTCGTTTGTTGCCGCATAATAAGCCATCGACCATGCAGTGCACGAACCTAGATCTCCTTGATATCCAATTGGTGGAAAAGAGGGTAGCGTACTATTATCAACGCTTGATGGCAATGGATTGCCATCACCTAATTTTTTGACCTCTAGATCATGATCTGACCATATTGCAAAAACGAACTCGTCTTCAGGAGTGGCTGGTATGATTTCAGGTTCGGCCAGTCCTATTTTTGTGTGATGATTACGAATTCTTTCAGCACCAATAGCATTTGGTTTGATATCTACAATTCTTTGCCAATTTTGATTTATGTATTCCTTTTCTTCAGGTGTAAGAGGGATCAACCCAGTTCCAAGCGCATTTAAACTCTGATTTAAAAAAAACAGAAAACCGAAAAAGCTCTGAAGGAAAAATGAACATGAGTTCCTAAACTTAAAAAACGACATAAACTTAGCTCCTTTTTAAAAATTTAAATCCATAAAAGAGTAATTTGGCTTTTTTAACAGATTTTTATCAAGAGATTTTATTCAATTGGTAGAGGCGGCTTGGCTGCAGTTTCACGCGCTACTGGACTTTCCGTAAATACTATCAAGGATGGGCCGCGGTTGCCCAGGTAGTGAAGAAGAAGAACAACAGCAAGACAGCCTCAGTTCGACCTTTATACATACTCGAAGAACCAAAAAATGACACGCAAAAAAAATCAATAAATGCATTTAAAATAACCACCTGAGAATATAGTGTGGGTGGGGTGTATAACCTGTTGGTGTATACATCAAAAAACAAGAAAAATCATTCCAAGCATACATGTGGATGTGTTTTATAAATATGGCTGCCAGATTCGTGATAAAGTCACGCTAGGTCTCATGGAATATCCTTTTTCTTTAACTTAACAAAAACACCCAAGGAGGTCAACTGGGTTTTGAAATTAAGTTAAGAATAAGGCAAATAATGAATATTTTGTGCTACTTGTTTTTGTAAAGCTAATCACACCCTGGTGTCCTTTCAGCAATTCCCGCTATTTTTCTTTTGCTGGGGAATTTTGCTTCCTGAATTTATTTTTTCGCGAACTAGCCAATTTTGAGGCAATGTCCTCAAACCGGCACTAAAAAGTCACCATAACACATCTAGAATATATTGTCAGTGGATTCTGTCAGCTTCAGTCTAATCCAATCCACTCGCAGAAGCAAATCTATCGAATAATATCTAATTCCAAATAAACTCAAAAAAAGCTGGACACACTACTGACGATGTTTTATACTTATGGCATGATAACGTATTGTGGTCGGCAGTTTAGCGTCGAAGAGATAACTCTGATTAGACAATTGTCAAAAATGCCAGGCATTTCGAGACAAACTCTATCGAAGGAGATTTGTCATATACTCAATTGGCATAAATTGAACGGTGGTCTCAAAGACATGAGCTGCAGGGTCGCCCTGCTTCGGATGCAGAAAGATGGACTTATCGAACTTCCAGCTCCTCGTCGCTGTAATGTTAACGGTACACGTGTCATTGCGCATACACCATCGACTGAGCCGACCACTCCAATTTTGTGCTCGGTGAATGAATTGCAGAATTTGCATCTTCAGCTGATAACGACGCGTCAAGATTCGAAGCTGTGGAATGAATACATAGATCGATATCACTATCTTGGTTACAAAACCCTGCCAGGCGCTCAACTTCGTTATTTTGCCTATAGCGATCAGAGATTATTAGCTCTATTTGGATTCGGCTCTGCTGCCTGGAAGACCGCGCCCAGAGATGAATTCATCGGATGGACCCAAACTAGGCGACAGGCTAACCTCCACCTGATTATTAACAATGCTCGCTTCTTAATTCTGCCTTGGATTCAATCACAACACCTTGCCTCAAAGCTTCTTAGTCTCGTGACGCGGAGAATTGCCCGCGATTGGCATCTTCGCTATGGCTATAAGCCAGTTCTGCTAGAAACATTTGTGGAAAAGGATCGCTTTAAAGGCACGTGTTACCGTGCAGCAAATTGGAAATTTTTAGGAGATACGCGTGGACGCGGCAAACTCGACCGCTCGCACGCGTGTTCTGTTCCCATCAAAAGTATTTGGGTGTTTCCATTATCAAACGACTTTCGTCAAATTTTACAAGGATAATCATGGGTGTGCATACTGCGGCAGATAAAAAAATCTTTGTTTCTTCGCTTCTTAGTGAAATACGCAAGAACTTTGAAGCTATTCCCACGACTGTAGAGGTGAAACGAGGACCTAAACATCAGTATTCTATTGCTGATTGTTTGATGTCGGGATTGGCCATGTTTGGCTTGAAATATAGCTCCTTACTTCAATTTGATAAAGCTTGTCGAGACGATGCATTAGTGAAGAGTAATTTACAGAATCTTTACGGGGTTAAGGAAGTACCATGCGACACCCAAATGAGAACACGCCTTGATGCCGTTGATCCGATATGTTTGCGGAAATCTTATCGAACGCTTTTTAGTCAACTACAGCGTAGCAAGCTTCTTTGGCAATACCGCTTCATTGACGATTATGTCGTTGTATCGATAGATGGGACCGAATATTTTAACTCTGAAAAAGTTCACTGTGAAAACTGTTGTATGAGAGAACATAGCAACGGAAAAACAAGTTACTATCATCAGATGATGAGTGCTGTCCTCGTGCATCCTGATATAAAAGAAGTTATGCCGCTTTGCCCAGAGCCAATTATTAAGCAGGATGGTTCTAAAAAAAATGATTGTGAGAGAAATGCAACCATTCGCATGCTTGACCATATTCATCGAGAGCATCCCCACCTTAAAATCATAATCACAGCTGATGCATTAGCATCAAATGGCCCCCTAATTAAGCATTTAAGAAAAGTGAAAATGCGTTATGTTATTGTTGTGAAACCGGACGGCAACAAGTCTTTATTCGAGTATATGAATGCTTTCAAGGATTCCGATTTGGGATGTGTTAATATCACAGAAAAAGACGGGACGATCCGCCGGATAAAGTACAGAAATCAGGTACCATTAAATGAAAGCCATCCTGATCTGTTTGTAAATTTCATTGATTACACAGAAACCAAACCCAATGGCAACACTTATCATAACACATGGATTACGGACATTACTGTGACAAAAAGCAATGCCCTTAAGTTGGTGAGGACAGGACGCGCCAAATGGAAAATAGAGAACGAGACCTTTAACACCTTAAAGAACCAAGGTTATAACTTTGAACACAATTTTGGACATGGCTATCAGGACTTGACCACTGTCTTAGCTCTTCTCATGATGCTAGCGTTTTTCATCGATCAAATTCAGCAGTTAGGATGTGGATTATTCAAGGCCGCATTGGATAAACTGGGGTCGAAAAAAGCTCTGTGGGAACGTTTAAGAGCTTTTTTTTTCGATTACTTCATCAATTCATGGGAAGACTTATATAATAGTCTTATATACGGCCACAAAGCCGTGCCACTTCAACCAGATACATCTTAATAGCAGATTCAGACATATTCAGAGTTAAAGGTGTGAGATTCAGAGAATGTCAAATAGTGACGTTCCAGGAACTCTCACGTTCAATGATATTCTTATGTCAACAAACTAATATTTTATTAGTACTCTGAGGTCTCCAGTATTCGAATTTGTGGACGTTTGATCCTCAAAATCATGCGATTGTGGTCATATTTATGGGCAAATCGGGCGATACAGGCATGAGCGCAAGCAAAAAAGGTATGAGCGCGAGTTCAAAAAAGTAATAGCGGGAGCCGCTGGTGTCCTTTTATATTTGTTGAAAAAGGAAACTTTCTCCATATAATGATTTTTTAATGGAGATTACGATGAGCAAAACGGCGTTTGAAATCAGTCAGCGTGGACAACGGGCCTACAGCCTGCCAAAGGATAACACCGCATTCCAACAATTTATGCCCTCAAAAGGGCTCAGGAAATCGTTTATTGGCCTGCCGGAGATCTCTGAACTCGATTTGACACGTCACTTCTGTGAACTTGCCGCGCGCAATGTCGGCATCGACAATATGTTCTATCCATTAGGCAGCTGCACAATGAAGCTCAACCCCCGCGTCAATGAGTGGTGCGCTTCTCTTCCAGGCTTCAACTATACCCATCCATTGGCTCCTGAGGATACCGTACAAGGCAACTTACAAGTCATTGAAGAGCTGATTGAAATCCTCTGCCGCATCTGCGGCATGAGCGCTGGCACACTCCTCCCATGTGCAGGTGCCCAAGGGGAGTACACTGGCATCAAAATGATCGCCAAATACCATCAAATGCGTGGCGACACAAAGCGCACAGAAATTGTCATCCCAGAAGATGCTCACGGGACAAATCCAGCTACGGCGGCGATGGCGGGGTTTACGACTATCCCTGTACGCATTGCCCCTTCTGGTGAACTGGACATCGAACACTTAAAAAGTGTGCTATCTGATCGGACCGCTGGTTTGATGCTGACAAATCCAAATACGCTGGGACTCTTTAGCCCAAATATCCTTCAAATCACTTCCCTTGTGCACGAGAAAGGGGCTTTATTGTATTACGATGGAGCTAATTTGAATGCGATTATGAACATCGTCAGGCCGGGAGATATGGGATTTGATGTGATGCATATTAATCTTCACAAAACATTTTCTACGCCTCATGGGGGTGGTGGACCGGGATCAGGCCCTGTCCTTTGTAAAGAAAATCTCAAGCCTTTTCTGCCTGTTCCACGTGTAGAGAAAGCCAATGACCGTTATCAGATTAAATGGAACGATAAAGAAAGTATCGGACGGATTTGTGCTTTTCATGGCAATTTCCTCATCTATTTAAGGGCATATCTTTATGCAAAGCTGCATGGAAATTTGGGTCTTAGGCGCGTAGCAGAAATGGCGGTGCTCAATGCTAACTATTTAAAACATCTTCTGTCCAAGTACTTTACGGTTCCATATCCACAGCCTTGCATGCACGAATTCGTCTTACAGGCGGATAACTTCCTTGAAGAACAGGTACGCGCTATCGATATCGCCAAGCGTCTACTCGATTATGGCGTCTATGCGCCAACGGTTTACTTCCCGCTTATCGTCAAAGAGTGCCTCCTCGTAGAACCGACGGAGACAGAGTCGAAGGCTACGCTGGATCGTTTTGCTGAGATCGTTGGTAAAGTTGTCGACGAGATTAAGAATGATCCCGAAAAAGTAAGAAAGTCACCGTTAGCAAAGCCTGTTCACCGACTAGATGAGGTTCAAGCTGCGAAACATCCAGTTTTGAAACATACCTGTTCACGTTATTTATGTTGAAGTTTTACCCGTTACTTGGAAATATGGCCGGAAAACGTTCACTCCAGATAACAAAGATGATTTATGAACATTGCATGCCCTCAACCGATCACCGGAAAAGCTAA
>Ga0364919_10207_pt1 | contig 25494 bp, 25 predicted proteins | sample SorcelJu500001C7_2_FD_206953 | JGI IMG/M metagenome (GOLD analysis project Ga0364919, IMG submission 206953) | Enriched cells from Trout Bog Lake Hypolimnion, Wisconsin, USA - BchlTB.June20.5000.01.C7 | ecosystem: Environmental > Aquatic > Freshwater > Lake > Hypolimnion/Profundal zone | place... | reverse complement strand
AATAGATGGAATCGGGAGGAATGGCAAGATGCACGCGAGCGGCCTCGACGCCGCTCATGGCGCGGATGGTGCGCTCAAGTTCGCCTTCGAGGGCGCGCTGATAGTTCACCTTGTCGTCGAAATCGCTGGTGGCCCAGTTGGTCTTGTCAAAAAGTTCGAAGCCGAGGCGGCCACTGTGAGGCATGATTTGCGATGCAATCTCGAGGCGTGCACTGTCCAGTTTGTCGGCAGGAACCAGAACGGACTTGCCGTCGCTGGAAAGCTGATAGCGAATATTTTTGAGAGTGAGATGCTCGCCGAGCGACTGCGCATCGGCCTGCTCCATATTGGAGTAAAGAACGGTCATCTCGGGCTTGGCCAACAGACGCACAAATGTGAACAGAAGCACGGCGACGAGCAAGGCTCCTCCACCGAGCAAGAGGCGCTGGCGCGAGGTGAGGCTCGACGCGAATTCGCGTACTTGGGTAACGGCCTGCCCGAAGCTCCGTGGTTCACTCATGGTTGTACTCGCGACATCATTCGTTGCGTCATTTGCGACATCGTTGGAGACATAACTTTAGAACTGGAGCCGGGAGATTTCCTGGTAGGCGCTCACAACTTTATTGCGTACCTGGAGCATGAGATCGAAGGCGAGCGAAGCGCGCTCGACGGAAAGTGCGGCGGCATGAACGTCCTGGCCGCTTCCGGCGAGCAGGCTGGTGACCTTCTGCTCGGCGGTGGCCTGGAGGTTGTTGACCTGTTGCATGGCTGAACCGAGTGCGCCGGCAAAATCGCCGGATGGAGTGGCGGCTCCGGTGAGTGAAGCGGCGGCGATGTTGCTGAGTGACGATGGTGTAACGAGCATGACTTCCGTGCTCCTATTTCAATAACTCGATGGACTGCTGGATCATCTGCTTGGCGGCCTGCACGGCTGAAGCATTCATCTGATACGCACGAGATGCATCCATCAGGTCGGTCATCTCCAGCACAGGGTTGATGTTGGGGTAAGCGACGAACCCGCTGGCGTCGGCGTCGGGATGCCCAGGCTCATAACGCATGATGGGCGCTGAGGTGTCCGAGATGATGGAGCGCACGGTGACTCCGCCAGCCACTCCGGTTGAGACTGCGCCGCCGGCACTGGCCAACTGCATGCGGAAGCTCGATGGCGCCTCGCTCTGGAATACGACTTCTTTGCGCTGATATGGGCCGCCCTCGGCGGTATGAGTACTCTCGGCGTTGGCCATATTGCCGGCCACTACCTCGGCGCGGGTGCGCTCGGCGCTGAGCCCCGAGGCGCTGATGCCCATGACGCCAAACAGATTCATTGCTGAGCTCCTTCATGAATTGCCTGGCTGAGGCGATGAATCTCCGACTTCAGGAAGGCGACTCCTGCCTGAAACTGCAACTGCGTCTGCCCGAGCGCCAGGCCCTCGCGATCCATGTTGACGTTGTTGCCGTCGGGACGTTCGGTCAGCCCGGCGACTTCGGTGACGCGCGGCAAGGCTTGCTGCTGACCGGTGCCGACCAGTGAGGCGAGCTGGCTGCGGAAATCGAGGTCGCGAGCGTGGTAGCCGGGAGTATCGATGTTGGCGATGTTATCGGCGATAACGCTGCTGCGGTACGCCGTGGTATCCAGAAAGTGGGAAAGGCTTTGCATCAACGGAGTGTTGATCAGATTCATTGCAGTCTCCCGCTCTGCGGCGACAGGGAGTGGATTAAGGAACAGCTTCCGTTTGAAGGAGGAATGGGGCGGGCGCTCGTGTGCAGGAATCCAAAATAGCTTTCGTCGCTGCAAACCAGGTCGTCGAGATGACAAGCGTCGAGAAGTCCGCCGTGGGGTTGCAGCAGAAGACGCCGCAGAACCGAACGCAACTCGGTGATATTGCCGGGCCAATCATAGTTACAGAAGCGGTCGATGAGCGCCTGGGAGCAGCGAATTGTATCGAACGGGGAGGCATTGCGCAGCAAAGCTTCGGAGACGGCGCGAATGTCCTCGACTCGATCGCGCAAAGCCGGCACGCGTACCCGCATCAACATACCGGCGAGCGTAGGATGCATTGCACGAGAGGCATCAAGTGTGGGTGTAGTAGTGAGTAGTAGTTGAACTCCCTCGCCGCGCGAGCGGAAGAGATGGTTTTCAAGAGTTTGCGCCAGCCGGAGTTGGGTCTTGAGCGGAAGAAACTCGGCGTGCAACAGCAGCAGCCCTCCGCCCATGGCCAAACCGAGTTTGCCGAGATGGATGGTGGCGTGAGCGCTGTTTATGGGGCGCTCGCCGAAGAGAAGCGCATCCACGCTATCGTCGCCGAAGATGCGGCAGTCCAAGGTGAACAGCGAGCGGGCCCCGGGTCTGCGCCTGCACCATGCACCGCGCGCCAGCAGGCGGCGGCCGCTTCCTGCTTCGCCTTCCACCAGGAAGTGACGGCCCTGTTCGACGGCATCGACCGCCTGTAGTGTAGCCATTCGCAGAGCAGCGTTGCAGCCTGCGATCTCAGGAATGATTTGCCAATCTTTCATTCGCGCCCTCATGAAGCTGAAGTACCGTGCGTCTCCAGTGAGAGCACGGGTGTTGCCAATCAACCACTGCGAAATTAAGAACTTTCTGATGTGGCGCGAACTGATGCGCAGGGCTTGCGAACCAATATCTGTTCGGGAGCGATCACGGTGCGCCCGGCAGCCAGGATGAGTGCTCGCTCGATCACATTGCGCAGCTCTCGAACATTTCCGGGCCATGAGTGCGCGGCGAGTTTTGTTTCGGTCTCAGGGCTTAAGCTCATCGAATCGTTTCCGGTAAGCCGCTGGAGGAAATGGCGTGCCAGCAGGGGAACATCCGCCAGACGCTCACGCAGCGGCACTAACTCAATCGGAAAGACGGAGAGGCGATAGAAGAGATCTTCGCGGAAGAATCCCTGTTGCACACGCTTTTCCAGATCGACGTTGGTGGCAGCAACGACGCGAGCGTCAAGGCGGAAGACATCGCTGGTTCCGAGTCGCTGCACCTCACCGCACTCCAGGAAGCGTAAAAGCTTGGCCTGGCTGCCGAGTGGAAGTTCGCCGATCTCGTCAAAGAAAATCGTTCCACCCTGGGCGGCGTGAATCTTTCCCAAACGCGACTGCACCGCGCCGGTGAATGCCCCGCGAGTATGGCCAAAGAGCTCGGCTTCGATCAAAGTTTCCGGTATTGCTGCGCAGTTGACGGTGATGAATGGCTTGTCAACACGGGAGCTGAGCTTATGGACCGCCTCAGCCACCAACTCCTTTCCAGAACCGGTTTCTCCTGTAATGAGCACCGAGGTGGAATGGCGGGCTACGGCACGGACAGTTGCAGCGAGTTGACGCATCGCCTCACTGGAGCCGATCATGCCCGGCAGCAGCATGAAGGCACACTCCGGAGCAGGGCATGGTGGGATTGGCGCAGGTGTAACGGCTATACGGCCGGTAGTTGAGTTGAACTCATGAAAGCAGCGGTAGGTGGGGTTGGCGCGTAACTCTTCCGGTATTTCGATGGTGCCGGTGGCACTGTCCAAAAGGACGACATCGGTGCACGGAAATTGTCGCTCAACGACGCCGATGAGTTCATCGCAATTGAGGTCTGGAAGATTGCGGTCGAGTACGACGATACGGGCGCCGCGGCGCTCCAACATGCTTAGAGCTTCGGCTCCGGAGCCGGCATTCTCGACAAAAGCAGCGTTGTGCAGAGCTTCGCCGAGGCGTTTGCGCAACGCTGCGTGAGGGGTGGCAATCAATATTATTGTGGCCCCGTGCGGAGCGGGGATGATGCTTCGAGCGGCTGTCATGAGATGCGTTCTACCCGGCCATTCTTGGAACGAGATTAAAGCGACATAAGAATTTGTTTATCTAAAGTTATTGCCGGAACCTTCCGATAGGAACATTCATGGAATAGTACCGAGAGTTCACCGGTGGCGGAGTCGATGGCGCGGCCACCGGCAAACTGCACGAGCTTGCGGCACAGCGCCCCACGTCGCCCTTGCATTGAACCTGGGCGGATTGCGAGCAGGAAACCATCATTACCGTGGCGCAGCGAAATTGAAATTGCACGGCTCGATGCGGAGCGGGCAATCATTTCGTCGAGCAGAAAGAAGAGAGCTCGTTGAAAAGTTGACGCATGGCAGAGAATCGAAGCAGGTTGGGCGTCCAAGCGCAGTGCGACCCCGCTGGCTTCAGCAACCGGCATCATCTCTTCCACCGAAGTTTGTAGCAATGCCTGGCCATCGCACAACGACAGCGGCGGCGCTTCGCCGAGGCTGGCGATCTCGCGTAAAACCGCCATCTCGTGCATGAGGCGATCGGTTAGCCGCAGGCAGTTTTCGAGAACATGGTGGGCCGGGTCGGCGGCATGATCGCTGAGGCCGAGTTCGACGGTGGCGCGCAGTGCGGCGATGGGCTGCGCCAAGGTGTGAAATGCCTCGCTCATAAACTCGCTTTGAAGGTTCATGCGACTTCTCCCGATTTGTCGCTGAGCTCATAGCCAACGCCGCGGACGGTGTGGATGAGGCGGGTAGACATGCCCTCGTCAACTTTCTTGCGAAGATAGTTAATGTAGACATCGACGACATTGGTGCAAGTATCGAAGCTGATATTCCAGACGTGCTCGATGATCATGGAGCGGGTGATGCGCCGCCCTGTGTTGCGCATCAGGTACTCCAACAGGGCAAATTCTTTGGCCGTGAGTTCGATGCTGCGACCAGCACGTTCCACCTTGCGCTCGACGCGGTCCAGATGCAGGTCTGCAACCTGAAGACACGATTCGACCGAAGGACGGCCACGCCGTAGCAGGGCACGCACGCGAGCGGATAGTTCAGAGTAAGAGAAGGGCTTATTCAGGCAGTCATCGGCTCCGCTATCGAGGGCATGAACGCGGTCCTCGACGCGCGGGCGAGCGGTTAGCACGAGAACTGGCAACTGCGGTTTACCGGGGCGCACACTGCGCAGAACGGATATGCCGTCAAGCTTGGGAAGGTTCAGATCGAGAATTAACAGATCACAATCGAGCTCGGCTGCCATCATCGCGCCTTGCTCTCCGTCCAGCGCTACATCCACCGTGTAATGCTCTGCTTCCAGGCCCTTGCGAACATAGGAAGCGAGCGCCGAGTCATCTTCAATCACAAGAATCCGCATCGATCGAGCTCCGGTTGATCCTGCTGCCCAATCAGCATGACGCGGCATGAATTGATTGTTTAGCCCTGATGTGATTTTCAAGGGGTTACCGACGAGTGTAAGTTCCCGTTCCGGACAAATTCCCATTGCGAGCATTTTTCTGTCGCATGGCCGAATGCGTTTTTCTAGAGAAACCGCGCGAGCGGTGCGGCCATTGCGGTGGCGCGACGCAGGCCTTAGCGCTGGCGGTCCTGCGTCGCGAAAAGTTCACGGAACTAAGGCCGCTGGAGTGGGAGCTAGATGTCTAACCTGATTGTAGAGGGTTGAGTTTGACTCTACGCTGGGTACTGTCCCAGCTCTAGGCGACGCGGCATCAATGGATCGAAAAGCTACGAAACGTCATGCCAATCCGTCTCCACTAAGAAAGGCCCTGAAAGTGGCGCGCCCGTGCTGGCCTCATCTGGCCGGGATCAGCCTGCTGTATCTGCTCTCCACGCCGGTAACTCTGCTGGCTCCGCTGCCACTGAAGATTGCAGTTGACAGTGTGCTGGGAACCAGGTCTCTTCCGAACTGGCTGCACGTGCTGCCATTTCCAGGACGATGGTTTGCGGCGGCGAACGGTGGCTTGGTAATATGCGCGGTGCTGCTGGTGTTCATAGCTGTGCTGAACTGTCTTCAGTCGCTGGGAAGCTGGCTGCTGTCTACTTACGTTGGAGAAAAACTGGTCCACGATTTTCGCGGAAAACTGCTATTTCACGCGCAGCGCCTGAGCTTGTCCGTGCACGACCGTCGTGGCGTGAACGATATTGCATACCGAATTCAGTATGACGCGCCTGCTATCCAGAACCTGCTGCTGCAGGGCGTTATCCCCATTCTTTCTTCGGCCGTCACCTTTGTTGCGATGCTGCTGGTAACGATGCGACTTAGCTGGCACATCGCATCGATTGCAGCGATCCTTTCGCCGGTTCTGTTTGTGCTGGCGCGCAATTCAAGCCGCAAGGTGAGGCAGCGCTACGACGAGGTTCGCGAACTGGATAGCTCGGCAATGCTGGTGCTGCATGAGGCGCTGAGTTTTCTGCGAGCAGTGAAGGCCTTTGGACAAGAGGCGTTCGAGGATGCGTTGTTTCGCCGGAAATCGCGTCAGCGAATGGCAGAGCAGGTAAGACTGGCGTCGATCCAGGCAGGCTTTCACGTGTTGATTGGATTTTGCGTAGCGATGGCGGCGGGCGTGGCACTGGTTATGGGAGTGACCGAGGTTCGCCAGCAGACCATGACGGTGGGCGAGTTTCTGCTGGTGATGGCTTACATGGCGCAACTCTACGATCCGCTGCACACGATGAGCACGAAGATTCCAGAGCTGCAATCGTCGCTGGCGAGCCTGCATCGCGCCTTTGCGTTGCTGGAGGAGACTCCTGAGCTGGAGGAAAGCCGTGAGGCTGTGGAAGCGGTGAGCGTTCGTGGCGAAGTGGAGTTCCGCAACGTATCCTTCCAATACACGGTGGGCGGGCGCAGGGTGCTGAACGACATATCGTTCCACGTTCGTCCGGGAAGGCGCGTGGGAGTTGTGGGGCCGAGCGGTTCCGGCAAGAGCACGCTGGTGAACCTGCTAACGCGTTTTTACGATCCGACGGCTGGGACAATTCTGATCGATGGAACGGATCTGCGGGAGTATGGCTTGGCGGAGTTGCGACAACAGTTCTCAATCGTGTTGCAGGAACCAATGTTGTTTTCGACGACGGTGGCGGGAAATATCGCTTATGCCGATCCGCAGGCCTCTCGCGCGGAGGTGATACGGGCTGCCAAGCTGGCGAATGCACACGAATTCATCGAACGGCTTCCGCAAGGCTACGACACAGTGATCGGAGAAGGTGCTGGTGGACTTTCCGGCGGAGAGCGGCAGCGCTTGGCGATTGCACGCGCCTTCCTGAAAAGTACACCCATGCTGATTCTGGACGAACCGACCAGCGCGGTAGATTTGCGCACGGAAAAGTTGATCATGGAGGCACTGGACAAGTTGATGGTTGGACGCACCGCGTTCATGATCGCGCACCGGTTGAGCACATTGGAGCGATGCGATATGGTGCTTGTGCTACAGAATGGATCGTTGCAGTCGATCACGAGCAGCCTGGACGAAGCCAGGGAACATTTGCTCACGTATCCAGGGCTGCGCCGGGGGGAAAGCTCAGGACCGGGACCGATGCTGGTGCGATTAGATAAATAACTTCGGCGAATTCGAGCCTACATTATCAACGCGAAGGGGAAGAAATGTGCCGCCGAGTAGGTCGGCTTCGATTTCCCGGGATTGGCTTCCTAAGTGATTTTAGTGAGGCAACTTCAAAAACCTGCGCCAGCCATTCTTCCGGCGGGGTGTCATCCGTGATAAGAATTTCATCGTCCATGAGAGACACTGTTCTCTTCCGTGGGATTGCCGGAAGAACTCGAATCTCTAGCCTGATTTTCTTGTAATTCCCCCTTGAAGGAACCCTCGGAGGCGGCGTGTTCCGTCGAAGCCTCTACCTAGATTTGACACCCACAAAGCGAGTGAAGCCACCTTTTCTCATGCAAAAGGTCGGCTTGTTCCGTTTCAGGATTTTGGGATATTCGGCGGCGATTGGCGGTAGATAAGATAACGCCTCTATTTTCAATACGATAGCGATATTTGGTGAACGGGACGAGGTGATAGGGAGAGGTGGGGACGCAAACGGGAGGTTAGCAGTCAGGAGCTCGGCTTCGCGGCTTTAGCGTTTTTGCATGCATACATGTCCTGGTCGGCGGCGTCGAGAACTTCGTCCAGGGTTTCTCCATCTTTCCATCCGGCCATTCCCACAGTAACGGTCAGTGGAAAATTGTCCAAGTGCAGGTTTTCGTTCCAGCGCCCCAGATAATCTGAAATCCTCTGGACTACGGTGGCAGCGTTTTGCTGGGATGTGTTGGCGAGAATGATCAGGAATTCATCTCCGCCGTAACGGACGACGGCATCGGAGCCACGGGTGGAACTCCTGAGCAGCCCCGCGACTTCTGAGAGAACGAAGTCTCCGGTGATATGGCCGAATTTCGTGTTTACTTCCTTGAAGCGATCCACATCCACGATGAGGAAGGTAAGCGGCTCTTGTGAACGCCTGGCACGGCTGATAAATCGCGCCGCCATCTCATCGAGGGAACGGCGGTTGAAGACCTCTGTCAAAGGATCAGTAAAGGATTGTAAGCGGATTAGTTCGCTCTGGATTGTGTTGGTAATTGAGCTCCGACGCACGCGGCGCAATTCCGCACGCCGGGTTAGAACGTAAGTGTTGAGCAGCATCAATAGAGTGAGTGCAACGAAGAAGAAGCGTCTGGAGATTGTGGTCTCCAGATGGAATTCGCCGCCTTGGAGAAATGTGGAAGGGAAGAGGACGCAAAGCAGTATGCAGGCGCCTACAACGCCGCTTATGCCGACAATCATCCATAGCTCCCAGTCGCGCTTCTCCAGCCGTGTAAGCTCCTGAGTCAGCTTTGCGGCTAGATTACCGTTATCGGCTGGTGCTGTTCCCGCGGGGGTCATGAATCCGCGCTTCTCCTTAATTGTATTCAGGGAATGTTGGCTCCAGCGTACCGCGAACCACATCCCCTATTGACGTACTCTGCCCGTCTTTACTCGTCTTTTCAACTTACCATCGTAATGCGTTCCGCGCGTGCTTGTAATATTTATCGTGAGCGGAAGTGAATTTTACAGGTGGCAATCACGAATTGAACGGACAGCCAGAACCGGCGCTACACCGGTTCCAGCCTGGCTGTGAAGTGGCGAAGGAATGGCGGTTCGTAGGTGAGCCGGAGGCCTCGGATCTGGCTGCGCTTATGCCAAACTTCGGTAATGACTTCGATTACATAATCGATGTGACTCTGGGTGTAGGTACGGCGAGGTATGGCAAGCCGGACAAGGTCCATTTTGGCAGCCTTGCCGAACATCAGAGAGCCAATTTCGACGCTGCGGATTCCGCCTTCGAGGTATAGCTCGGCAGCCAGAGCCTGAGCGGGAAACTGTTCTAGTGGGATGTGGGGGACGAAGGCGCGCGCGTCGAGGTAGACCGCGTGGCCTCCCGGAGGCATGACGATGGGAATTCCCTGGTCGCTGAGGTGGTTGCCGAGGTAAGCGGTGGAAGCGATGCGGTAGCGGAGGTAGTCCTCATCCACGGCCTCCTGCAATCCGACGGCGATGGCTTCAAGATCACGTCCGGCCAAGCCTCCATAAGTGGGGTAGCCCTCGGTTAGTATGAGCAGGTCTTTTTCCTGCTGAGCCAGCAGATCGTCGTTGGTGCAGAGGAAACCTCCGATGTTGGCCATGCCGTCTTTTTTGGCACTCATGGTGCAGCCGTCACCGAGGGCGAACATCTCCTGGGCGATTTGCTTGGGAGTTTTGTCCTCATAGCCGGGCTCGCGGAGCTTGATGAAGTAGGAGTTCTCAGCGAAGCGGCAGGCGTCAAAGTAAAACGGAATCTTGTGCTTGCGACAGAGTTCGCTGACCTGGCGGGCATTGGCCATTGAGACGGGCTGACCACCGCCGGAATTGTTGGTGATGGTGAGCATGACAAGAGGAATGTGCTCGCGTCCAACACGGGCGATAGTTTGTTCCAGAGCAATAACATCCATGTTGCCTTTAAAGGGATGGATTAGGCCCGGCTGCTTGCCTTCGGCGATGACAAGATCGACAGCTTCGGCACCGACGGCTTCGATGTTGGCGCGGGTGGTGTCAAAGTGAGTATTGCTGGGAACGACGTCGCCACGCTTGAGCATGACGCTGAACAGAATGCGCTCAGCAGCACGGCCCTGATGGGTGGGGATGACATGGCGGTAGCCGAAGATGCTCTGCACGGAGTCCCGGAAGCGGACATAACTACGGCTGCCCGCATAGCTCTCATCGCCCTCCTGGATGGCACCCCATTGGTAGATGGACATGGCACCGGTGCCGGAGTCCGTCAAAAGATCGATGAGGACATTGTCGGCCGCTAGAAGAAAAAGGTTGTAGTTTGCAAGCTGAAGGAATTGCTCGCGGTCTTTCCGCTGAGTCCAATGAATGGGTTCGACACTCTTGATGCGGAACGGCTCAATGATGGTACGAATAGGCATGATTACCTCGCATGGACTTCAGCATTGTAGTTCGGCAAGGCTTGCTGACAAAACAAAAATCCCGTAGCCGTCATCGCGGCTACGGGTAAGAACTTCATGAGGCGGAGAGAGCTATTGCTTGAATTCGAAAGTTATAATGCAGGAGTCGGCGCCTTCGAACTTGGCCTGCTTAACGGCTTCCTGTGCAGCGGAGGCGAGCAAAGGGTTGCCACCCAGTACCTTGGAGTCTCGCACACCGCCTGAGGGCGTGAGCCGAAGCTCGAGACGAACGATTCCGAAGATCTTCAACCGGCGGGCAAGCTCCGGAAAAACCACTTTGAGCTCCCCACCTCTGCTTATGCACGGGGGCTCCTGCGCGAAAGTTGCGCTGGTGAAAATAAGAAGAGCCGTACAGAGAAGTGCGAACTTCTTTAGAGAGACAAACGCCGTGCTGATGTTTTCTGTTGACATGATTGCGTAGCACCACAGATTCATTCTGTACCTAATGGTACGGAATAAACTCCCCTACGCAGTAGTTACGAAAGAGCCCGGTCCTATCGAGTTTGATGCCCCTCTCAGGATGTGGCTATTGGGTAATGACGCCGCAGGCGATACGTGCTCCGGCGTTTCCCGCCGGATCGCTGACTTCGTCGTCGGCCTTTGCATGAATGACGAGTGCTGTGCCTCCATTGGCGAAAAGTGAATTGGGCAGGCCGGGTTGGAGGGTTACGCGCTCATCGAGAACCGTCTGATTTGCGCTTCCGTCAGCAGCGACGGTGATGTTTTCCATATCTCCAGCGTGGGGACCGGCAGGATTGTGCAGACCGTGGTGCGCGCCTGTGGGATTGAAATGTCCGCCAGCGGATGTAAAGTCAGGAGCGTCGCACTTGGGAATCTGGTGGAAGTGTATGGCATGCACTCCAGGGGAGAGGCTCTTCAGAGCAAGATGAATTGCAACACCTTGCTTCTCCTGCTCGATGGTTGCGCTACCAATCTCAGTTCCCTTGGCATCGCTGAGGGTGACTACCTTGGTTAGTTTCTTTTCGCGGGCGATTGCTCCCACGCTCATCAACACGAAGGCGAGGGAAAGGCAAATAAAGAGAACTCTTTTCATCGCAGATCCTTTCGTTCGATTGTTCTCACACTTCACCGGATGCCAGCGCCTGGTACTGCGCTTCGGTTAGGGGAACAACGGAGAGGCGTCCTTGGCGCAGCAATGGCGAGGTGGCGAATAATGCATTCTGTTTGATGTCTGCGAGGGACGCAGGGTGCCCGATAGCCTTGCCGACGGCAATCTTTACCAATGGAACCTTAGGATCGGAGGCATCAACGGAGAGGACACGGGCGGTTCCCGCGGCACGGCGCTCATCGCCGGTGTGGTAAATGATGAGTTTGGCTCCCTTGGACATTTCTCGTAAATACTTGACGGCCTGAGGATTGGTAACACCATCCCAGACGGTTTCACGATCATGCAGCAGTTGCTGGAAGGAATAAACGGCAGGTTCGGTTTTGAGCAAATAGTACATTGGCAAGCTCCACCCGCAATGGCAAAGGCATTTGTAGCACAGTTTGGATTTCGGTGCAGCTTTGCCCATCCTTTATTATTTAGCTATGACAGACGAGCGATTTTCCGAGGAAGCGATCCGCCGGCGCCTGCAGGCGATTCCCAGCATGAACACCTTTAGCTATCGACTGGAAGAGCTTAGCCCTGGTCACGCGGTGATTGTGGCCCCATACCTGAGCAGTTTTGACGGCATCTTCCACTGCTTCCACGGAGGGCTGCTGGCCACGCTCGCAGACTCAACGGGGGGAGCGGCGACAATGACGATGACCGGAGCGGAGATTACGAACCCAACAACTGACCTGAGCATCAGGTTTCTGGCTCCTTGCCGCACCGATGCCCGCGCGACGGCCACCGTGATAAAAGCCGGAAGAACGCTGCTCATCGCCGAAATCAATATTCATGACATGAAGGGACGGCACGTTGCCGTGAGCCAGGCCACCTATATGCGGATGCGAAAGACCTCCTGAGCCCGGTGAGGCGAGGGGACTACTGCACCGGAGTGTTGGGCGTGGCCACTTCAAGCATTAATCGCTGTACCTGGGGGACAAGAATCTGGAGCTGACCTTCCAGACGCTTCCATTGCTGCTGGATGTGCCGAGCTCGATTTGCGCAGATTGCGGCCTCAAGGCTTTCAGCGGTGCCTGAAATCTGACCGGAACCAAAGAGAATCAAACAGTTACGCAACTGCTGCAAAGCGTGTTCGGCGCCGGTTTTGTCACGAAGTTTGATGGCGGTGCGCAAGGATTCGAGGGGCACGGGGAGTTCATGGAGAAAAGCTCTACAGAGCTGCATCAACAAATCCAGATCGCCCCCAGCGTGAGTCAGAATATGATCGCAGTCGAGCATAACGTCTTCCAGCAACGCAGCGTCGATTGAACTTTGCATCGGCTTTGAAGAAGGCTGGTTCATTACATATTCCATTCAAGCCCCGCCGACGGTTTCCACAAGGCGGAAAACCTGACATGTGTGGCGGATGGCGTTCAATTGAGTTATCGGCAGGTTGCGAAGAAATCTAAAGCGAACGAAGGTACGGAGGCGATAGCGGTAGGGTAGCGAGCCCCGGCCCCAGCTATACTGTCCGCACTGTGCGATTTACTCTGACCGCCCCGGAAGATGCTGCTGCCCGCCCGAAGGGTGTCGGGCTCACTGCGCTTGCCCTGGGCGCACTGATTTTGATCTATTTCGCGGGATGGTTGTTCCACTTGTTGGGAGGGACGCGGGAGGTCCTCCAAATTGTCGAACAGCTTCTGAGGTGTTTAGGCCTCTGCCTGGTGTTGCTTTTTATCTGGCTTTACTGGACTGGACAGAACTGGTGCCGCATCTTCGTTCTCCTCTGGTCGTTCGTAATCGCTGCCCGAGAAGTGTCCTCGTTCGTCGATCACGACGGTGATCTCGCCTCGCTGATGAGCCAGCCTGTGCGCTTTGCGCACGCGATCCTGGCGGTTTTTCTCCTCTATTTTCTCAACACCCGGCAGGTGCGCGCATGGTTCAAGAAGACGTCAGCCAGCACTGCCAATCTGATCGCAGATCATTTGGTGGGAAGGCTTTGTACCGAAGTGGAGCGCGCGGGCGAGAGTGATGTTTGGCATGTGGTCTTTGACCATGATGTCGAGCTGACGCTGAATTGTCCGTGGCGGATTGTGCTCGACGACAATCTCGCGTTCGCCAGCAGGCCCGTGCCGTTGGTTGCTCCGGGAGTGGAAATGCCGTGGCAACTTATCCAGAATCTTCGCGTCAAGGCGGTGCAGGTCGTGCCTCGGAGTTCAGATCTTTTCATCACATTCGAGATGGGCATCGAACTCCAGAGCTGGAGTGACGATCCTCGCGCGCGACAGTGGAGTTATTCCGATCCTCTGCTCACGGTGGTTGCAGACTCCAGAGGATTGAGCGCACAGGCAATTACAGCGCATGCTCGCGCCGAAGAGCCTAACAGCCGCGACTGAGCATGCACACGTGTGCTAGGATTTCAAAGTGCGGGGTATTCTGCCGTACAGAGTCGGGGCGTAGCGCAGCCTGGTAGCGCACCTGCCTTGGGCGCAGGGGGTCGCTGGTTCGAATCCAGTCGCCCCGACCATTATAATTGTCCATATTGTTTCAATAAGTTACGACCGAACCCATTTATCACTTTGGAACTCATCGCGGATAGATGGTTGCTACCCCCGAGGGGTAGCAACTTCGGTAATATGCGCAACTCACAAAAACGGGCGATCATACTGCATGCCCGCTGACTTTATTCACGGACTCCTGTCTGCCTGCCACCATCAGTTCTCGTGGCCGCGATGCGACGAATCAGGCGCGAATTACCAAGTTTGCGTTCGTTGCGGCGTTAAGTACAGCTATGATTGGGCAAAGATGCGTAGAGTCGCCCAACTCGACAACCATGAGGGTGAGCTTGACGCGGGCCGAAAATCCCTTCGAAAATGCGGGATAAAGAAAGCATGGACACCTCGCGAACGCCGTCTTCGCCACCGCGTCTCTGTTCTGTTCCGCATTCCTGGTAGCGACAAGTGGGTCGAGGGAGTGACTGAGAATATCAGCCGTTCGGGCTTACTCTTTCGATCATCTAGCCCTCTTGAAGTCGGTTCCAGCGTAGAGTTGATACTTGAGATGCCGCACGAACTGACGGGCGACGACAACGCCCGAGTCGTGTGCGAAGGCGCTCTGGTACGTGTCGAAACTGTTCCGGCGGTTCGTAAGAAAGAACAGTCTTCGTTCCTGATGGCCTGCACGATCACACAGTACAAGTTTGCGCCGTCCGGCGTGCAGGCAATCGTTGCGAAGCAATGATCGCCTAGACAACGGCAGTCTGGGAAGCGTCGTCAGCCCCGCACACGAACAAAGTTCTAAAGTCGTCTTCCAAAGCCGACCATTTGTTTCGATTAGTTAGAGGTACGTTTTGAATTTTGCTCTTCTGATTGCAGTGAAAATTGCGGGCACCTTTCCCAATTTTTGGGGAGCCCATAGCCTTCACGGGCTCGCGTAACTTGTCCACTGCAAATTGACCGTACCAGGCGGCCATCTTCTGCGTCGTACCGACAACCGCCCAACAATCTTTGCGATGATCGACAGCGGCGCACGGGCAGCGATCACGCGGCTGACTGCGGTATGCAGTAGATCGTGGAACCGGGCAGCGGCCAATGCTGTCGGAAATTTCTTAAGTTCAAACTTGCATTGGTTACATATGTGACACTTTTAGGGTTTCACCTGGTCAGTCAAAGTGCCAGTGTGGCGGTTCGGGCAATGGCGCCGCGTGCGCCTCTTGGCGCCTTCCCATGGCTCTTTCACGTCCCCGATGGGCTGCGAGGGGTCCTTCTTGTGAACGAAGTAATTAGGTCAGTCTTCTGCTATCTACCTTAACGCTCTTCCTTCGCCTGCATTTCAGTTTTAATCTGCTTTGTTCTGTTTTCTATCGCCAGTCGAAGCCCGATTACCAGGTTCTCGATATTGCGGCAACCACCAGCAATCACAGCTGCATCTACTCTGCAGTGCGTGGTGCCGTGGCGGCGGCCATTCTGATTGCGTTCGTACTGCCTCTCGGCTTACCGCTGGCAATTGCCGTTTCAGAATCCTCGCGACCGATCTGCTGCCGAAGAGACGGAAAGCATCACTGCTCAACGCTGGTGAAAATGTGGTTTTCTAGGGAGTCGTGATGACCTATCTTCGCAATCTCTTTTTAGTAGGCATGCTCCTGTTGGCAGCGGCAGCGCATGGCACGGTGTTTGGTTCTTTGCGAGGCGTGATTCACGATTCGCAGCACCTTCCGATCTCTGGAGCTGAAGTCACGTTGCGCGCAGTTTCATCTGACTGGACGCGAAGGTTGATTACTGGAGAGAGTGGGACCTTCGAGTTCATGGCCGTGCCTATTGGCGAATACACAGTGAGGGTCACCAGTTCTGGCTTTCTAGGGATGGCGCAACCTCTAGTCGTTAATTCCGGCACTCAGCCCGTCGTGCACTTTGCAATGCGTCTGGCAGACGCCACAGAATCCGTCAACGTTACGGCCGCCCCCGAAGTTGTTCCGACCGATACTCCCACTCCAAAGACGCTTGTGGATCGCGCCGACGTCGAACACACGCCGGGTGCGGATCGCTCCAACAGCCTAGCCATGATCACCGACTTTGTGCCGGGTGCCTATGTGACCCATGACCAACTTCACATCCGCGGCGGGCATCAGGTGAGCTGGTTGATCGACGGCGTTCCGGTGCCAAACACGAACATCGCTTCAAACCTAGGACCGCAGTTTGATCCTAAGGACGTGGATTACCTTGAAGTGAATCGGGGCAGCTATACGGCTGAGTTTGGTGACCGGACCTATGGCGTAATCAATGTTGTGCCGCGTACCGGATTCGAGCGAAGCAACGAAGCTGAACTGGTAACCAGCTTCGGCAACTTTTACCAGACGAACGATCAACTCAATTTCGGCGGACACACGGAACGTTTCGCTTATTATGCGAGCGTGAACGGGAATCGCAGCAATTACGGCCTACAAACACCCGTGGCCGGTGTTGTGCACGATGCGGAGAATGGCTACGGAGGCTTCGCTTCACTCATACACAACCCAACTCCGTCCAACCAACTGCGTTTGATAACGTTATTGCGCCGTGACTTCTATCAGATACCCTATGATCCGTTCCCAAACTCGGCGGGGAATCAACAGTACGAAAGCAGTGGACTTCGCGACGGACAACACGAGTCCGATGCAATGGTGAATTTCTCCTGGGTGCACGTATTCACTTCGAAGATGTTGCTGACAGCCTCGCCGTTCTTTCACTACAACAGCGCCAGGTACGAGAGCAACCCGAGCGATACACCAACCGCCACCACGGATACTCATGCCTCAAGTTACGGCGGCGGGCAGGTCACCTTCAGCGCCAACACTGGGCGTAACAATCTGCAGATCGGTGGCTACGGTTTCGGACAGCACGACAACCAGATCTTCGGCGCGATATTTAACGACGGCAGCAGCGACAACTTTACCGACCATGAACTCGCAAACGGCAGCCTGTTCGCCTTCTTTCTGGATGACCGGTTGAAGATTACACAGTGGGTTACGCTGATGGCTGGCGTGCGTTCTACTCATTTTTCCGGAGGCGTCACCGAGACAAGGACCAATCCGCGCCTGGGGGCAACCGTGATTATTCCAAAATTGCGCTGGGCGATTCGCGGGTTTTACGGAAGCTACTATCAGGCCCCGCCTTTGCTTACCGCTTCCGGGCCTCTGTTGCAATTCGTCTCCAGCCAGAAGCTGAGTTTCATTCCGCTGCACGGCGAACGTGACCGCGAATACCAGGTTGGCATCAGCATCCCGTTCCGCGGTTGGTATCTCGACATGGATAATTCCAGGACGGTTGCCACAAACTATTTTGATCACAACAACGTCGGCGAGTCGAATATCTTTTTCCCCATTACCATAGGCAAGGCCGTCATTCGTGCATGGGAACTCACGCTCAAGAGTCCGCGCATCGCCAACCGCTTACAACTGCGCCTCGCTTACTCCAATCAGGTCGCCTATGGTGGCGGCGCTATTACTGGGGGCCTGACTGACTTTTCGCCTGCCTCATCGCTATTCCCACTCGATCATGACCAGCGAAATACACTGAACGTTGGCGGCGACGTGAAGCTTCCCGGGCATAGCAATTTTGCAATGAATTGCTATTACGGTTCTGGATTTACCAACGGTAACGCTCTGCCACGCTACCTGCCCGGACACACACAATGGGACGCTTCCCTGAGCAAAGGGCTCGGCGAACACTTATCCGCGGCTGTGCACGTGCTGAACTTAACGAATCGGCACTTGCTGATTGATAACAGCCTTACGTTTGGCGGGTTCCACTATAGCGATCCGCGCCAAGTTTACGCTCAAGTTCGCTACCGGTTTCACTATTGAGGAATTGAGGACACGCACGACACAGATGAGACTGCTCCCCGGACAACACCACAGCGGGAGCACGTCATGGATACCGACGCTGGTTCTCCCGCTCAGTATTCGGTGCTCCACTTCATTGCTTCTTATCGCGTGAATTCGTGAGCAGGCGGAAGCTTATGCCACGGTCATCGTTGACGCTTGAGGTAGCGCTCAGATCGAGATCACTGAGCGCAATCCTGCGCGGTCCGCTGCCGGACAGATTCACAACTTGATCGCCTACGATGGCATAATTCCTTACCTCAAGACGCTTTCCATTGCGGAAGACCAGCACCGTCATGGGTTGCTGCTCTGGCACAGGCTGCGGATTCGCCGCTAGCATCGGGGTGCCGCCCGACCCGCTAGGCACAGGAGAGGGTGGGGCGAACCAGTTACCCGAATTCGCCGCCAGCGGCAGACCCGACGGAGGCGTCATAGGTTCCTCATCGTTGTATGGCCCGACGGCATCGCCAGCAACTGGAACCGGATAAGGCACGGGATAAGGGCTGGAAACAATCAGAGCGCCCGACTGGGTGCCTCTGCCGCGTGCTCCGTTGAATGGCCGGTTGAACGGGAATGGCCGATTGAATGGGAATAGCGGGCTGAGAGGTATGTTGAACGATCCCTGGGTTTCGTAGCCATACTGGAATTGCCGGCCAGGAGATTGCCATCCGAAGGGGCCAAGCGAAGTTATACTCGGACGGGGCGCAAACAAAAAAGATCCGCCAGTTCCAAACGAAGTGATTGAGGGCGGAATTCCGCGGCTCTGCCCAAGCGCCGGCAGAGCCGCCACCAACACTACGACGCTTAGTGCGTGTCTCATGATATTTCCTCTACGCCAAGACCTGCTACTCCGCAGTGAGCCCATTGGTTGCTCCCAGCAGGCAAGTTGCCTGCACCATTTGAACCACCACGGACAGGAAGGGTTTGCCCAAGCAGTCCGCTGAAAAACGATTTCTGGCGAGGGAAGCAGCTGGCCAGAGAACTCGACTTGACGAGTAGAGGGTGGAATCTGGATGTTGTTCCACCGAGTTACTGGCGGCGGCCCAATCTCAAATTAGGCAACCCGAAAGATTTCCCCTTACATCTTCACCGCAAATACAAGGACAGCGCCGTCTCGCCTTCCCTACCCTGAAAGGACGCTCGATGAAAGTATCGTGCAAGTTACTCCTGCTGCTTGTCTTGTCGGCCGTGGCTTATCCGCAAACTACTTTGACCAACAATCCAGGTGCGTGCACCACGGAAGTTTCCTGCTCCCTATCGCTTAACGGAGGCATCGGCAGTGTTACATTTAGCGCCGTTGTTGGCCCCTCATGTCCGTTGGGTCAATCGTGTTCTTTCCCAAGTGGATATGTCGGTACCCACTTTGCTTATCAACTGCCGGACGGAAGTTCAGCGGACGCCAGTAATTTTTCTGGAAGTTTGACTTACACCGGTGTTGGCTCCTGCGGAGCCGCGTGTTCAGCCTACTATTATTCGATTACGGGTACTTTCTCAGGCCAGGACTCGCTCGGCAGAAGCTTCACCGGAGCGACCCAACAAGGATTAACTATCTCCAGTGTTTCTCGCGGGGGAGACAGTGCTGTAGATACAGGTGGTACAACAACTCTGGAATTTACAGGCGGATCTGTTTCTTCGCCTACCACTTTGGCGTTCATCACTCCGTCGCCTTCACCCCTGGCACTTGGCGGCAGTATTGGGCAGGTAATGGTGGGCATAGAAGGTAGCGCTGGCCACGTTATCACTAGCTCGACAGCGCCGATTACTCTATCGCTAGCGGGTCCAAGCGGTTTCGCTACCGTGACTCAGGTTATCAACACCTCACAGGGCGTAGCGACTTTTGCACTTCCTTCCGCGTTGACAATTCCAGGACAGTACACCTTGAGTGCATCGAGCAATGGGCTCGCTTCGCCACCGAGTTTAGCGATTACCGTAGATCAGTCAACTGGGGGAGCACAAATTCCTGATTTCACGTTGACGGCAAATCAGACAACGCTCACGGTCAGCAGTGGGCAGAGCGTAACCGTTGCTCTAGCACTTACTCCAATGGCTGGATTTGCAGATACCGTGATGTTTTCTTGCAGTGGGCTACCCGCTTCTGCAAGTTGCGCTTTCAATCCGATGCCCTTGGCCGTCGCTGGCGGTAGCGTGCCACTCACAACGCAGATGACAATCACCGACGGGGTGATAGCTTGGACGACAACTCACGATCGACGTCAGACGCCGTCGCGCCCCGCGGGAAACCTATTTTTTGTTGTGCTGTTACCTGCCGTACTACTGTGCTCGAAGAGTAGGGTCATGAGAAAGACAACGCAGATACTGATGCTTACAGTTTTGTTGGCGTGCGTTGTTGGAGCGCTGAGTTGTGGAGGATCACGGTCGTCGACCGCTGCTCTTCAATCGGCAGTGAACTCGTCAATTGTTGTCACTGCTGTTGGTTCTAGTGGAGTCGCGCATAGTGTGAGCATCAGTCTGACGCTGATGAAATAGGGTTTGCTCAGGCAGTTTACTGAAAGACGATTCCCGGCGAGGAAAGCAGCCAGCCAGAGATGAAGAAACGAGTGGCTATAAAAGCAGAACGCATCAACATCGGCACCAGACTCGAATTCGAGTTATCGTGGCACGAAAAAGTCTGAACTGTCTCTCACTGGTGCGGCACTGGTGACATGGGGGGTGATCGTGACAAGCAGTTCGTCTTCATCCTCCTCGGTGCTGTGATTGCTGGTGAGCGCGCCCAGCACCGGCAACTTCGAAATACCGGGAAGACCCTGCATGCTCTTGATCTCCGTCCGGCTCATGGAACCAGTGACAACGGCTGGCTCATTGTTCCGAACGGTGATGGTTCCCGAGTAGCTTCGATTGCTAATTGTGGGAACGCCGTTGTAAAGCTGCGACCCTACCGAACTCATCTCCATGTCTAGCGCAAGGGTCACCTCATCCTTATGAATTGTGGGCGTCGCGTGGATGGTAACGCCCAGATCCACATAGGTGATGGCAGGAACAGTGCCCAGGGAAGTTGCTCCCGAGGTGTAGGATCCAGTGATAATCGGATAGCGCGTTCCCAAGCGAAAGACGGTGGCATTGCCCTGCGACGCACGCAGGGCGACCTTTGTCAGCGAGTTAACTTCCGATTGGTTCCTGGAGAAATTGGCTGTGGCTGGGGAGACGTTAAGTCCCAGTGTCGTTGATGAGCCACCGGCGGAGAATGTCGAAGTCACAAGCCGGGGGGCTAGAGAGTTTCCCTGTTGAAGCTGCGAAATCAAGGCCGGAATAGCGGCGACGCTGACCGCGTTGGCGCCACCCGACGCGAGCGCTTTGCTGACCAATAGTTGGATGGCACTGCCCCCAAGACCGAGGATCGCTGAGTGCGGAAGGATGAACATGGTGAATTGCGATGGAAGAGCAATTCCCATATTGCGCAACATCTGCCGCGTGACCTGGTATACCTCGATATCGAGCATCACCTGTGGCTGCTCGGACCAGAGTGTCTGGAGAAACTGAGCAGCTACCGCGACCTTTGGACCGGGACCGCGCACGGTAATTGTTCGATTGGCAGGAGATTGATAGACGGAGCTTAGGTCAAACACGCTTTTGAGCAGCCCGGCGATCTCGTTCAACTGCGCCGGCGAGGACACCTCCGGTAATGAAATGGTTTGCAGCACCCATCGCTCGAGTTCCTTGCGCTTGCCGGGGGTATCGGCTGCTACCTTGACTTCGTTGGCGGAGAGCGGGGTCCAAAAACTTCGCGTTACCAGGGCCACGGCATCCATCGCCTGCTCGAAGGTGACCTTTTCCAGGTCTAGGCGCACGCTCCTCCGGGGCGCCGAGTCGTCAAATGTTACCTTGATGCCAAAGGCTGTGCCGATGCTGGAGTAAGCACTGCGAGCATCCGCCCTGAAATGCAGAGTCTGTTGCTCCAGCTTGGGGCGCAAGGATGTCCCTAGTACCTCCGGTACGGACGGGGCGTAGGTAAGCGGACGAGGCAATGAATCATGGGTAGCGTCGAGCAATCGATCCGAGACAAATTGGTTGCTCGGGTCGAGTTCCAAAGCCTTGCGGAACTCGGCTGCAGCCAAAACAATCTCCCTCCGGGCCATCAGCTGGTTGCCACGTTGAATGTGATCGTTTACGAGTTGCTGGACAATCATTGCTCGGGTGGAAGCATATTCCATGTTTTGGGGAGCGAGGCGAACGGCAAGATCGAAGGAGGTCAATGCTTCCTCGGGACGCGCATCTTCCAGTTTGAGCCCGCGATTGAAAGCCTTGTGCGCGCGCTTCAACTCTTCCCTGGATACATTGCATTCCTTGGCGCTCTTACCGCCGCACGGGTTTGCGGTCTCGTCTGCAGATTGGCTACGAGGAACCGAGTCGGCAGCTCCGGGGTGACTCTCCGCCCACACAGGGATGAGGGATAGCCACAATCCCGCGACAATGAAGAGTAGACGCATAAGCAATTGCAATCAGGATCGAGCGACGTTAACTTCTGGCATGGATGTCCGCGCTGGACTCCCTGGAACGGATTTCCGCCGTCCTTTTTTGAGCGGCTTGATGCCCAGAACTGCTCAGAGACGCCTGACAGATCATGCGCCGACCGCTGGGGAGCAATCGCCAATGGATCAATCCGCGTTGCATCCACTGATAGATCGTTGACCGGCTTACCCCGAGCACACGCAGAACCCGGGAGATACTGGCAAACTGTGTTTGGGAACCACAGTGTTCACATAAGAATGTCGGTCCAAACGCTGGCAAGCCCGCCTTTGCGAATGCCGAGACAGGAGCTACTGAGCTTGACGACGACGGAGGCGTAGACGACGAAACAGCTTGGGAAGTAGCCATGTTGTTCTCCTGTGCAGGGCGCGAATCTGACCCCACCCGCTGTTTTGCATTGATGAAGCTTCTCTGTCCAAAGTTGCTCAGAATTGCTGAATCGTACTCACAAAATTGCTTCTTAGTTCGACACTAATCCGAGCTCGTAACGAAGCGTCTGTGCGGTGATATGTTTTTCGGAAACAGTGGCCCCCGGCGGGTCATCGCGACTGGTCGGTCGAGGTGGGTCGAGGCAACGAGCCCTTGCGGCTCCCAGGACACTTCGCGGCTCCCTTGCTGTCTACTTTCTTATTCTCAGGCAGTTTCCGGCAGTTGAAGTCGCGAACTACGCGCGTCACATAGGCGCGCGTTTCGGGATACGGAGGTACGCCGCGGTACTGTGCAACCCGTTGCGGCCCGGCGTTATAGGCGGCTAAGGCTTTGACCACATCTCCGTCATACCGCAGCAGCAGCTCCCTTAAGTAGCGGGAGCCGCCGTCGATGTTGGCTTCCGGCTGGAAGGAATCCTTCACCCCTAAGCGCATTGCTGTCTCTGGCATCAGTTGCATCAGGCCCTTTGCGCCTTTCGGCGAACGGGCCGAAGTATTAAAGTTGCTCTCGGCGTGAATCACGCTGGCAATGAGGTCGGCGTCAACCATGTGGCGTTCGCTGGCGGCGTTCACCAATTCCGATATGAGCGGATGAGTAAGTGGTTTCGCCACCGGAGATGGCGCAGTGGCCGGTGGATCAACGTTCTGAATATCGACAATTTCCTCGGTGACTACGTCAACATAGCTGGAATCCGGCTCGGCGTGAAAATAGATTCTCGTGACACCTTCCCTTTGCTCACGCCTGTCGTGGCGAATCTCGAAGCCGTTGCGTAGTATGACGACGTCGGTTGCGAACGCGGTCGCGGCGCCAATCAAAAACACGGAAATTGTGGCTTGGCGCAGGAGACGCATCATGCTGTCACCACTCGCTGTATGCCGTGCCTTCAGAGCTGGGCTGGCTGGCGCCGCTGCGGACATCGCTTATGCCGGGTTCCTGCTGGTTCGCGCTCTGGAGCACGTCTTCCTGCTGCACCTGCCATGAGCTTGCGGAATTGGTGAAGGGGTCGGGGGGTATCCGCTTGAGGTACCCCGCATTCACCAGATCTGACAAAGCCTGCGGAGCTTTTTCCTTGTCGTCGGTGTATTGGTTGATCACCGAACGCAGGGTAAACAAGTCCTGTTTCAAGACCGCTTCGCGAGCGCGAATGATGGTCCGGTTATAGGCCGGGATTGCTATGGCCACAAGAATGAGCGTGATGGAGATCACCACCAGTATCTCCATCAAGGTGAAGCCTCTTTGTCGATGTGCCCTGTTGTAATTTTTCATCGCTACCAGTCTTTGTATCTTGTTCCATCCAACGCGATGCCGTCAGATTTGGAATGAACGTCAAAGACGTTATCCCCACCCCAGGAATCGGCATTCGGATCGTCTTGCAGGGAACGTAATGCCCATTCGGCCTTTCCCGTCATTGGATCTTCCGCGATCCGGCGCAGAAATCGGACCTTCTTAAGTCCTATGTCCACGCCATTGACCAAGGTTTCCAGATCCGGCGGATAACCTTCACTGCCTAGCTTGATCTGAAATAAGCCGTGGTCGGCAGCTTCCTTGTAGTGGTCGATAGCGTCCCGCATCTCCCACAACTCCCGGCGAAGCACACGCTCTCGTTCGCGCTTGATGCTTATCTTTGCCAGAGGCAGCGCCAACCCGACCAAGAGGGAAAGGATAGTGATCGCGGCAATCAGTTCGATCATTGTGAATCCGCGAGAGCCACGTCTCCCAGGCGCGCCACTCCAGACTCGGGACTTACGGCGCATCGTGCACCTCGACGGGTGTTGAATTCGTTTCCGCAACAGCGGTTCCGGGGTTCCTCGCGGGCAGACGCGTCGAACCCTGATAATCTCCCGGCGTCACGATGTAACACGGCAGCACGATCGTCGATGGAATCGCGACCCCCGTGGTGCCTCTGGCATATTCGAAATCTCGGATGTACACCACTGTGGCAGCCGACTCGTCGCATTCCGGCTGCCGGACGGCGCGAAATTTGTGCACGTAGTTGTAATCCATGAACGCCGCCGGAAGGCCATGATCATAGCTCAGAAAACGATAGACGAGCTTCACCTGCGGAGCAAAATCCTTGTCAGCCTGCAGCGTCGCCACGAACGATTGATAATTGGCTCCGAAGGTGGTGACTGGCAACGGAGGCGTACGCCCCACCAATCGAACCGACACGGATTGTCTGTCGCTGGCGAATTCGACGATAGTTGCGCTTCGGCCACTTCCGCCATCTGACTTTGGGCGTGCGCTATATTCTCCTGAAGTTGGGAGCCGTCCGGCCGGATCGTTGCGGCTTGGGCCGCGCTCGCGCTGGTGTCCACACTCGCGTAAGGCTCTAAATTCGGTGTCGGGCCTGGTTCCGTGTGCGAAACCACCAAGGAAGAGCCTGCCTTTCCTTGCGCCGGTGCCGGCCGACCCGGGTCATGCGTCTGCGTTGTCAGGATCACTCTTTGAACGTGATCCGGCTCCTGCGGCGGGTAAAGAATGACGTATCCATATTTCTCGTCGTCTAACAGCGCTCCAATCACCTGCGCAGGGGCGCCGGAGAGATGGGCTGCAACCCGCTCGCTGTCGGCAGACGCAGGCTTTTCAATCTGCGCGCCTATCTTCTTCCCAATCGAGTTCAGGACTTCGCCCAGCGTCGCATTGTCGGCATCTACGTGCAATTGCCCGTTGTGAAAGCTGACGCTCGGAGCGCCTGCGGGAAGTTCCTCGGGGCTCATGGGAGGAATCGGCACCGGATCAGGCATCTGGAATTCCTCAGCGGGCAGTTGCTTCCCTTTCTGCCCGGAGACGTCGGCGGGTTTAGCCGCCGCAGAGGTCTGCGCCGCGACGCCCACCAGGGCAAGCATCAGGAACACGCATAGTTTGCCACTGAGCGCGGTTAGAGCCATCCGGCGATATTTATTGTCGAATTCCATTGCCGCGCAAGTCCGCAAAA